>Ga0116227_10012616_pt1 | contig 13661 bp, 10 predicted proteins | sample S1TSphgellanicum_FD_89693 | JGI IMG/M metagenome (GOLD analysis project Ga0116227, IMG submission 89693) | Host-associated microbial communities from peat moss isolated from Minnesota, USA - S1T2_Fb - Sphagnum magellanicum MG | ecosystem: Host-associated > Plants > Peat moss > Unclassified...
AGTTTGACTCCCGGCCCTTCTTTTGCCCATAACTTGGGCTGCAGATGTCCAAATTGCCAATGCGAGGGCATTTTCGATATCTACGTTTCAAGACCTTTCCAATGACACCAATAACACCCCAATGCAAGGTGTTTTGCCCCTTGTTGTCGAGCTCTGAACATTCGGGAGTCCCGGAGGACTCCAAATCCCCAACTTTTCCAAGTGTTGAGCTTCACCCCCACACTTGGCCAAAGTAGGGGTGCGACAGTTGACCCCCCTTTGTTCCATTCTTCACAACATCTTCATACAATCTCCTAATCTAACATGCATAAGGTTGTTGGAAAGTTAATATTTAAAGGAACAATATTACCAAATCTTATAAGTTTTTATTTTGAAAATTAAAAGTTATGCCTTAAAACTAAAAGTTATTTTGACTAGATTTTAGGAAAAAAAGACAGTTTCAACCTCCTCTACTTTTGACAATTGTAGTTCCCTCGCAGTAGCTCCGATGATGTTAAAATTTAAAAAAAATGTTGTACACCTCTTAAACTAAAATGATTTGAAATTTGAGACAAATCCAATGGTGGATCTAAGAGGAACAACTATCTGAGTGAAGAATCCAAAGGCTTGTTCATGGAAATTATTTTATGAACTCCATTACAACTATTTGCTACACACAACTTCCTTCCATGCTCTTTTGTTTACACACATTTTCTTCCATGAACAACACTTCTTCACACACAACAATTAGTTCTCTTCTCACACACTCATTCTCCTCCTCTTCCCAAGAAAAAAAACACAAGATACCGCAAAACTCTCCTTTCTCAAGTTTTCCACGACCCCTCCTTGAGCTTATTATCCTTGTCCAATGGAAGTTGTGGAAATCCTTCCCTCCAATCAATGGCCTCCTCATCCTTCATGAACCAATAAGAATTGAGAATGATTTGCCCTTCAATGGAGTTTAGGATGAAAATTCTTGTGCCTAATGAAAGATTAAGAAGGTTTCATCGTCCAATCAAATAGGATGATAATCCTCATGACTAATAGAATTAGAAGACTCATCCTTTCCCCTATTTTCAACATTTTGATGGGGTTCTTGAGCTCGATCATTGTCAATTCTATCCATTTGATTTTAACATCTTACTTCTTCATCCTAATTATTTCAAGTAATTAGTTATTAAGATTTTACCGATAATAATAATAAACATCCTTGAGTTCCCATTTGACTAAATCAACTCAATGGTATTAGTAACATTTATGTGTACCATTTACTCTTTTAATGTCCCCTAGTTATTCCTTACCGGATTCTAATTAATTGTGTAGTACATAGTAAATGGGAATTAAAATTTCCATCACAAGAATTCCCATGTATTTCTAGATCCACCATCGAAATTAGAACTTTCACAAATCCCTTGGAATTAGGGTGTCCGGGTTTTTCGTGAAGTTTCACCATCATTGCCACACATTACGCCTATCCTAATTTTTAAAATAAAGGCATTAACCCCTTTCGAATGTAAGTACTAAATTTTTTTGGCTACCCCTTTGGTTTTTGTTGATGCAGGTGAAGATTCCATCATGGTGTTTGATGTTGTTACGTCGTCAAATCTTCCAATTATGCTAGTAAAAAAGGAAGAGCTTGAAGAAGCACCGCTTAACGTGAATGTTTCCCAACGATTGCGCAAAAAAGAATCGTCTAGAAGAGTGGTGCGCACTTGAGTCAATTGTTCGGCATGGTATCATCAATTGTCTCCTAACCCACATGCCTTAACAATCTACTTAGAATTTGTTCCAGCTCGTGGAGCCGCGCTAGAAAGGTTTGAAGAATGTTAGTGTGAAAATGATAATATTTGTCTTCATTGTTGAACTTGGGTTCCCGGTGATTGCCATTATCATTGGCTACAAGGCCTAATCAACCCCTTTTCCATGGAGCATCGAGTCGAATGCCTAACTCGCACCATTCATCGCATTTTGAATTTTTTGCAATTGTGATTTATCCCTTCTAAGTCGTTTTACTATGTTATAATTCACTTAAGGCTACTCAAGTGGAACTACTAGTATCTAAATTCAATCTCAGTTCTATTTAGGAGCTTAATAGAAGTGAAAATTGAATAAAGATGTATTAACACTACATCCTGCAAATTTTACAAGTACATCATTAGTGCCTGAAGATTATTCTACAAAACTAATTTAGTATTGTCATGGCAAAATGTTAATGTTAATTATGGGCTTGTATTCCCAATATATTAGTAAAACCACATTTACTTCTACATCCCTTTTCACCTTTTTGTAACATAAAAAGGATAACGCACTCTAGAAGGTTCATTAGGTTCTACAATTAATTAAGCACTACATCAATTTAAATAAGGAAGTTCTCTACACTTGGAAATATCCAAAGGCTAATTTGACTATTAATAATTAATACTTGGAAGTTTATAAGGATTCAAATCATTATTACTAAGGAAAATTGTGGAACTAAAACTTAACAACTTGCTAAATTGCAATCCATGGCTCACATTTCACTTTATACATAATTCCCTCTTTTAGAGTAAAAGGTTGTGCCTTTCTAGCCAACTTTTGTTTTTGAATTAGGTTTAAAGTTTTTGGCATCTGACTCATCTCTAAATAAATTTTCATTTCTTGCATCCATATTGGTTCTACATATAATAATGACATATCCATAGTTTGATTTAGGACACCCAATGGTTTTCGACTATCTAGCAATATGGATAAAACATTAGCAAGTATTTGTTCTACTAGGTTTGTAAATTACTATGAACTCATACTTTAAGAATAACAACAATTATCTTGTTATCCTTCTTGATACTTGTGGTTTGTTGACCAAGTACACCAAAGCCATATGGTTTACATGAAACACAAACTTGTTTCCCAACAAATTATGTTTGAACTTATGCAAAGCATAAACCATTGTTAAGGCTTTTTTTTATGTGGTAGTATAATTCTATTTTACTTTATTGAATAGTCTAGAGGCATATACTATAGGTTGATCGTACTTACTAATTGGGTTCTATGCCAACATTGCACCTACTACCAACAATGATGCATACATGTGCACATGAAACTCCATTTGCCAATTTGGAGGTATCAAAATTGGTGCTTCCATGTACTTTTTCTTGATCTAATCCCAAGTTTCTTAACATTTTGTGGTCCAAATAAAGGGTTTCGTTTTCTTCATCAACTTGGTAATTGGTGCCATGAAATAAAGGCAAAATTTTCTATGAAACATCTATAAAACTAAGCCATACCATTAAAGACCTAAATCTATTATGGGTTTGTAGGTACTATCATATTCACTATTGCTTGAACCTTCTTAGGGTTTGGTATTTTTCCTTCCTTGGAAACTATGAACCCTAAAATTAGTCCTGAAAATACCATAAAGGCACATTTATTTAGATCGAGACTGATTCTATATTCTCTGCATTTTTGAAAGCAAAGTTTGAGCTTTAATAACTGACCTTTTAAATCATTATAAACTATGAAATCATCCAAAAATATCTTCATGAATCGGTTTAAGTACTTTTTGAAAGTCGTGCTAACTATTTTCTGGAAAGTTGATGGCCCATTTTTTACACCAAATGGCATCACCATCCAAACAAAAGCTCCCCAATCTATTATAAAAACTATTTTGTACCTATCTTTAAGGGTTATAAAAATCTAATGGTATCTTGAATATCCATTTAAAAACAAATAAATTTCATACTATACTACAGTTTTTAGTACCTGATCATTAAATGGCAAAGGATAAGGATTTTTTTTGGTTGTTTTATTCAACTTTTTGATATCCACACAAATTTCAATTTTCCATTCTTCTTAGGCACTACCACTATGGGTGATAACCATGTAGCCTCCTCTATTGGTTGAATGAATCCAACTGCTAATAATTTGTCAATGTCTTGTTTGATGGTTACAGCATAATTAGGGTTTAATCTATACCTTGCTTGATGTGTTGGTGGTATTGAGTTATCTAATTCAATTATGTGTTGAGTTAATTTTGGAGGTATGCCTTTTAGATCTTTGTAAATCTAAGGAAACACATCCTTGAACTCCTTAAGTATCGTTTGAAGCTCCTCAATCTTTTCCTTTGTTAATTGTGAATTAACCTTGATGTATTTTGGATTTGCCTTTGTACCAAAATTTAACTCAACAAACTGTTGTTTTTTTTATCAAAGTTTAACATGCTATCTGAAGATTCTATACGTGTATTTTTGTCGGCGTGTCATCCACTTGAATATCATCTTGGCTATGATGGTAATAGGTTTCTAGATAAACCTTGTCTTCCAATGAAACCTTTGGTCTTACACAAAAATCTTCTGATTTCACTATTGAAAGCACCATTTACGCAACTATTTGATCTCATGTCCTTTACTTTGAATCAAATTCCTTAGTGTTTTCGATTTCTAATACTCCAATATTCAACAATGAAAGCGTTTCTTCTGAGAATGTAATTGTGCCAATTGATAATAGTTCTGGTTCTGTCTCAAAGATCAAATCCTCCTCTTCATATGTCAACCCTTGCATCAAGTCATAACAAACAAGTATTTGGGGCCTTCTAGTTTCTATTCCCAATTTCTTGTTAAGTAATATTTTTAAAAATGTTCCATTATCTTAAACAATTATGACATTATTACCCTAGTCATGTGTAACCTTTGCATCTCTAAGCCAAGGTTTTCCTAGCAACATGGAATAGGTAGAATCTACCACATTGTTTTTTAAAATAGTAAATGTGGCTATATATGGAATACCATGTATGTGAATCTTCAAATTCTTGATGATTCCTAAAGGTTTAATCATATTCTGATCTACCATTCTAAGGTGGTATGGAGTTGGTCTTGGTTTAAGTAAACTTAACTTTGTTCTGAGGTTTTATGTTATAATGTTCACACTTGCTCCTCCATTTATTAAAACATCTTCAACAATGTTCTTTTCCATACTACTACAAAATGTGGGTGTAGTTCACTAGTCTTCGTTCAATAGGTTAATGAATTCACTACTTTCCAATTAGTCCCCATTTATTAAGACTAGTGAATTCACTCAAAATCTAGTGAATTTATTTGGCATACAGGGACACCTTTTGTTGTAGTGCCACTTGTAGTTGGATAACTACCATTTAGTTATTTACCTCTACAATTGTTATGTTTAGTTTAGAATGTGTTTCAACCACTATGGCTACATTAGGTTCTAATATTTATTTAGTAGCTATATTTGGTTTTTTTAACTTCAGTTTCTACCACATATACTTTTTAAAATATAGTGTTATTTTTAGTAATTGACCTAACCTCAAAGTATAGGTCATCCTAACATTTGTTTACTAATATTTTGGAATATTTAGTTGATATATGTTAATATCATTCATCAAAAAAAATTCAACCAAAAAATCCAAAAAAAACCTTAATTTTAAAGTATATATGTGATTTTTCAAACTTTGTGATAGGTATTATTTTGTCCCATATGTATTCTATATGTTCAAAATTTTGGATGGTTTTTAGATTTTTTTTAAAACTAATTAATTTAAGTCTAAAACCATTAAAATATACATAAAACAAGGGAAAATAACCCAAGATGTGATGTCCACCCATTACTCAAAAAAAATGTAGAAAAAAACATACATGTGACAACATTTTGGGGCGGGCTTAGTGTGCTTTCACCTGCTTAAAACATCTTCACACAAAATTTCAACCTCATCAACTTTTCTGTTGGAAAGATATATAATTGCTAGAAGTACAAGAGGTTTGTTGTTGTTTTTTTTCAATGTTGTCAAATTAGTTTTCGGGCTTTGAAACATATATCCTAACTACAAAAATAAAAACTTATGAAATTCTGTACGAGTGTTTTTTTTTAAATTTCTTAATAACCATATGCATGCTAGGTTTGAAGGTTTTATGAAGATGTTATGGCAATTGGAACAAGGGGGGGTCAAATTGTCAAACAAGGTGAACTTCCAACTAGACCAAGACACATCACTTCTGCATATCTTATCATGGTAAATACATTGATTTTCTCAACATCTTCTGGTACTAATTATGTGGACACACAACACCATAGGCTCCTTAGGTGATTCATTATCTCACATTGAACCACATTTTAACTTGTTAGAATATGACTACATAGTAGTTCCAACCCTGAATGAATTTTGTGAATTACATGTCTTCAAGTCAAAAGATGTGCAAAAATTCTTGACACCAACTATAGAGTCAACAAATCTAGCTTAGAATTTTCACAACTTATGATGAGAAGTTGAAAATGAAACCCCATAACCATTACTAAAAATCCTATCATTTACAACCCATCCTTGTGTGACTACATTCAACCAAATGTTGCCTACGCCTATAAATGGTTGCCTATCATTTACTACTTTTCAAATTTGGATGAAGTTTGGTCTTCTTTCAACTAGGTTGCAACTATGACCTATTTCATCCTTAAATTGTGTTATTTTTTATAATGTCTTTGCATTTTTTACAACCTTGTATATAGATTTAATTGCAAATGTAACCAAGATAGTCACATGTTAGTTATATAAGGTATCTAGGCTACCTAACAAGGACGTACTTATATATATATATATATGTATGTATATACTTACCTACCTACTTATTAAGTACCTACATATCTATAAGCCTAAGCCACATGGTACTTAGCCTAGGCTTGGTGACCTGTGGCATTGCCTACGCGCGTTTACATATAGGTTTAGACATAACATGTGGAACATAGGTTATGCTTAGGCCATGCCACATGGCATTTATGTTAGGCCTAAGCTATGCCACATGGCATTTATGTTAGGCTTAAGCCATGCCACACAGCACATAGTTTAAGTTATGACATGCCACATGGCACATATGCTAGGCCATGCCACATGGCATGTATGTAAAGCATAGGACATGCCACATATGTTAGGTTTAGGCCATGCCAAGTGGCACATAGGCTAGGTCTAAGTCATCCCACATGGCACTTAGGCATGACATAGGACATGTCACATGGCACATATGTTCAACCTAAGCCATGCCACATGGCACATAGGTTAGGTTTAAGTCATGTCACATGGCACCTATGCTAAACCTAAAGCATGCCACTTGACACATAGGCTAGGCTATGACATGCCACATGGCACATATGCTAGGTCTAGGCCATGCCATGTGGCATCTATACAAGGCATAGGACATACCACATATGCTAGGCCTAGGCCATGGCATGTGGCACATAAGCTAGGTCTAAGCCATCCCACATGGCATCTAAACATAGGACATGTTACATGGCACATATGATAGTCCTAAGCCATGCCACATGGCACATAGGCTAGGTCTAAGCCATTCCACATGGAACCTATGACATGCCACATGGCACCTAGCCTATCTTAGGCCATGCCATGTGGCATCTAACCTAGGCTAAGATAGGACATGCCACATGGCACATATGTTAGGCTTAGGCCAAACCACATGGCACCAAGGTTAAATTTATCCATGCCACTTGGAACCTAAGCTAGGCTTATGCCATGCCACGGGTCACCTAGGCTAGGCCTATGCCATGCCATGGGTCACCTAGGCTAGGCCTATGCCATGCCACAAGTCACTTAGGCTAGGCTATGCCATGCCATGTGGCACATATGCTAATCCTAGTCATGTAATATGGCACCTAGGTTAAGCCTAACCATGCCACATGACACATATGTTAGGTTTAGCACATGCCATATGGCAATTAAACAAGGCTTAAGCCATGCCATGTGGCAACTATATGACATGCCACGTGGCACCTAAGGCTATGCTTGGACATGCCACATAGGCTAGGCTTAGGCCATGCCACCTAATTAACCCTTTTTCCACGCCACATGGCAACATGATTAAACTAAATGCCACATCATAAAATGTGTTAATTAATAAGCTACGTTAGAAGTAATAGGTTAAGTTAGGTAGTCACTAGTAAAGTAATTGCACGACTAGTTGCAATTACAAAATTAATCCCATATGTTTTGCTTCCCATTTTAATTTTGTCAATTACATAAAGAGGTGTTTTAGGAGCACAATGTACAAATTAAAATGCAATTACATTTTGGGATGAGCCAATCAAAAAGGTTTAACCAAAAAGAAATATGGTATTTTTAGTAGATACCATGTGGTTTAAGTCTACGCCTAGCCTAAGTGGGGTAGGTCTAGACCTAGCCTAGGTGATCACTTAGGCTAGGCCTAAAAGTGGTATGTGGCATATGTCTACTCCTAAGTGCCACATGGCATATGTGTAGACCTAAATAAGTTAAGTGCCATGTGGCACCTACGTGGCACCTAGGTTTAAAAACATGTCACGTGACATATGTTCAAACCTAGGTTTAAAAACATGTCACGTGACATATGTTCAAACCTAGGTTTAAAAACATGTCACGTGACATATGTTCAAACCTAGGTGCCACGTAAATTAGGTGCCACATAAGCTAAGTGCCATGTGGCATATGTCTGAACCTAGATGCCATGTGGCCTATGTCTAAACCTATGTGCCACGTAAACTATATAGGTGCCATGTGGTGTAGGTTTAAGTGGGTGCCACATGGCAAAATGCAATTGGTCACCAACATAGTTGCAATTTTAGTTGTAAGATTGCTCATGTATACACTATATGACGGCCATATACGTATTTGATGAAAAAATACTTCATTCGTTGCATGCAACTAGTTTTCACATGCAACTTGTCATTTGCTACTATAACTAATTTAATCACAACTATTGCTTGTGATTAAAAACTAGTTGCAAACAATAGTTGCATGCAATGATATTTCTACTAGTGAACAAAGTGAAATCATTCAAGCTCAAAGTTCTTAGAGGGAATTTGCACAATGCACACAAATGAATACTAAAACATTTTGATTGTTGTAATGTGATTGTTCACATCGGCAACAATTCCCATACAACCTCAATGTTCACTTGTTGTTTCCACATGTGTGTGGAAATGTGAACACACTTTTCATTTTCAAAAAAGGACAAAACCCTAAAGGGTGTGTGTAGTTGTTTGTGACGTCAACATCACCTCATATAATGTGATGATGTGTCCCCTTGTTACTAGCCCCAACCATAGGGTTGTTTTGTCACAAAGTAAAAGAATTGTGAATTTGGCAAAGGTCCATGATAAATTGTCTTATTATTCACAAATCTTTTATAAAAAAACTCCAAATTCATAAAACTTAACTTAACGCTTAAAAGACTTAGTAAGGACTTGAAGTCACATTGATCTAAAACCTTGTGGAAAATTTATTTTTATTCAATTAGCTCAATCTTGTGTTCTATTCATAATATCATTTCTCGCAAAAAGTTGAATCCATTTGCATAAGTCATGTGTGTGATATATGTCCATTCCACAAATTATGGACAATGACCCAGTTTGTTGTCTAACTTGGAAAGTCCATTTTGAATAAACAATTTAATATCTTTTCATTTCCTTTTAAAGTGCCATAAATATGTCTTATGTTATTCAATATTGAATCTTTTTAAACATTTGATCATGATACCAAACATATATATACTTATATAAAAGCAAATCCCCATAAAAAATTGCAATGTGACCTAGAAAAATGGACACCTTTAATATGCCAAGACATGAGTCCTATGTTCAAAAAGAGGTATCATGATTATGAATATGCCAACCTTTTTATGAAAACAAAATTACACCTAATTCCTATTCAAGAGCCATGAACACTTGTGATCTATCTATGCCATGCCTATTGGTTTTACTCCCTTGAGCTAGAGTGTCCTTTCCTGCTTTGCCTTGGGAATTTGCCAATGTTACTTTTAAAATTGTAGACAAAAAAAAGCTATTCAAAAACCACATTCTATGAAAATTTGCATCAACAGTTTTCAAGCACTATCATCAATACATGACCAATAGTCAATCAATCCATCTTGCCTTTTCATTACCTCATGAGCATCTCCAAACCATGTGCTTCTTTGCACATCTTTAAGTTAAATAATCAAATTCTTGCAATTCTGATGTTTTAAACAACTGTCAACTAAAGTCTAGAAGTCATTATTAATGATGGCATTGGAAAACCTTTTCTCTTCACTTGGGAACCAAAGTTCATTTGAAGTTAGAAGAAGGCACAATGTTTATGTCGAAAGAAAAACTTTATCTTGTAGGGGATAATGAAAAAAAAGAAAGAATTTTTTTCTTTTAAATCAATGAACATAATTGAAACAATTATGAATACTTCATGTTATAATATAAATTCACATAAATGCCTTCAAGGTAATGAATCACATCAAAAACTGAAACAACAAATTGCTTCTTTAAAATGTAAACAAAGTTATTAAAATCATATAGGTGATAACAAATGAACAATTTACAAATTCTTGTGTGGAATCTGAACTAAGGTTATTTTTACAAGGACAAAAATGTTGACTATTTGAAGTGGTACCTAGCAACCCATCAAGTAATGCAATAGTTGTTGTAAAGTAGATAAATGTTCCAACAATTCCATAGTGTCCAATTCCCTTGTCCTACTATTCCCTAATGGTAAGCAAAAACCTTCCAATAATTATACATTCAAGACCAAAACCAAACAAGCTTTGCACTTCAAAGCTATGTAATTAATCAAAAAGTAAAATATTGAATGTCTTGACATGTTAATGAACACAAACCCACTAGAATGAAGCCAACCTAAGAAATCAAAATCCATAATATGTAAGTCTTAAATTCAAAGTAAAAAAAAATTGTCTATACTTGTCAAGATAAATGGCTTTCTACTACACACTTTGACTCCATATTGTATTTTAACACTTGAAAGCATTCAAGTTGTTCTTCCAAGTATAGTGCATAAGTGTGTGCACCCATGTTGAGTAGTCCTACCTAGATGTACCAACAACACCCACATTTTCATGACAAAAACCCATGGTGCAAACATGATAACATGAACCACACCTACTTGCTTAAGGGACTACTTTTGGGGGAATATTTTTAGGAATATTTACACAAAAGGTTTTTTTAGAAAAATTTAAAATCTTGATTTTTTTTTTATACTATTATGTTAAGGTTGATAAAAAAGATTTCAAGAAAAAAACTCATTTTCAAAACTTTTGAACCCCACTTACAAGTATTTTTTGTGTTTATAAGCAACCATTACAATGTTTGATGAATGCTCTTGAAAACTTTTTATTCATTGGATATTTTTCAAATTAATTCAGGGGTGCAAGTAACATATTTTGTACATACTTGCTACCTTGTTTTCTATTTGAAAACACCAAAAAAAAAAAAAATTTAACTTTAAACCTTCTTGAATCTAACATTTCAAAACAAATGAAACTTTTATTCTTTTTCATGGGCATTTATATAGCCTCCTTTTAACTTCTCAAAACAATTTGTATCATATCATTTGAACTTGAAAAAGAACCCCAAAAATAGATTTCCCAATAATTTTGTCATTTTTCAGCGGTTGGGGGATGATTTTAGTTATGAAAAAAAACCAAATACTTGCAAAAACATTTCACCTACTTTCAAGTACTTGAACTTTATTTTTCAAACTACCACAAGTTTTAGGTCCAATTCAAGTACTTGCAAGTAATGTAAGAAAACATGATTATAAAAATTTAGCTTTTGGAATTCATGCAAACAAAAGTTAAAAAATAATGTACCCAAAATAATATTATTATCCTCATAAAATCATCTATTTATTAGTCCTTATATAGAGAGAGAGACCCCAATATTTTGTTGCTTACACTACTTTTTGTGTATACTTTACCATACTTTCACTTTCACATGTTTCAATGATAAATTAAGAACCTTACAATATAAAAAAATCTTATACTTTCAACACCAAATTAAATTGCCACTTCTAAATGTGAAAAATTAAACATGCATTACATTTATTGTGGTTATTTTTTGTGTGACTACACCCGCACTTTCTTGACCATCAAATTCTAACTTTTAAAAAATTGACCAAACTCCTTTTAACCTTGCATGTCACATTTTCACTTTAAACTTCAAAAGTAAGTGTTTTGAACATTGTACACACATTTTTTCCAAATGCCAATGTTGCATAATGAAAGCCACCACATAACCAAACATGTGCACTATTTGGACTTGAATCATCATTGAAGTAGGATAGATTTAGGATGTGACCCCAATTTCTATAATAATTGATGACTTCTTCTCGAAATGTTGGGTCTCCTTCTTTCAATATCTAATGAATGCCTATCATTGATTTCAGGGCAACCTGTACCAAGTAAACAAAGTTCAATATAAAGATATAGCCTATTAATTATTACAAATGAAACTTGAATGAAGTGTTTGGTGTGTGCTTAGCTGGGTGTAATCATAATCAAATGAGCCAATGGTGACAAAAGACTCAATTACAAATGGGCCCTTTTTGAACATTTTGATTTTTTCATAGTTCTAAAAGATTATTTGACAAATTGTTTTTGCAACATGTTCTTAAAAATATTGACAATTCCCCCAATAAATTACATTACTTATGTGAACTCTTTTGAATAAATATGATTTTTTTAAAAATGTACAAATTTTGTTAGATTTTACATTTTGTTTTGAAAAATGATCATAATTTCAAATCATGACATGTATTTAATTAATTTTGGACTTTGAAAAAATCCAAAAATAACTTAAAAGAAATTAGATATATATAAAACATTCAAAATTATAAATTGAAACCAGTGGTCAACAAGTCCAATGCATATTATCATCATTGGTAGTGATCAAAAGAATCATGAAAGAACACTAATATGAAAGTTGTGTAAATCACAAAAGAAAAACATGAAATAGAGCCAATACTTGGTGGTCACTTGGTGATAAAGAGTGAATATGGAAGACTGAACAAGATTGGAAGTGATTTGGAAAAAATCCCCAAGTAAAATTTTTAATTCATTCCAAACTTTGAAAAAGTTCGAAAATAAAAACAATCAATTTTGAGAATTTAAAGAGAAATAAAATAACATCTTCAACCTAGTGGGCACCGAATGATTTTTTTTTTTTTCAAAAGAACAAATTTTCAGCATCAAAATAATTAACATACATGACAATAGATAAACATGGTGACCACCAAAATTTAAGAATTAGAAGACCTTAAAAAGAGGGGTGCATAACTAAAGCATTGCATAACATCATCAAGTTTTTGTGGTGCCCACCAAAATTAACAAAACACTTAGTAAGCAATTCAGTGGCAAAATCAAATAACACAATTTAAAATGTCTACTAAATTTTATGTCATTGAATTTTGTAGAGTATCAACCAAAGTAAACCTCAAGTGCATGAAAAAACAATGATTATCAATTTATTGATTTCATACAAATACATTGAGTATTAGAAATTATGTCGCCATCCATATAGGAATTCGGAATATGAACTACTAAATGAAATTCAATTCTACAAGCAACCAAAACTTGAGGAATTGTTTGACCTTTTAGACCAAGAGATAAATATGCAACTACATCGATCCTTCACCACTCTAAATAGAAAACCTAATCGATAACATGATTTTCTACTAGTTATAATTGCAAATGCCTTTGCATGGTCTGTAAATAAAGATCGAAATCCACTACAAACAAAAATGAATAATTTCCCTAAATTATAAACCTTAGACTAAAAAAAAAAAAAAAAAATAAACCAAAATAAAAAAAAAAAAAAGAAAAAAAAAATTAAAAAAAGAAAGGAAAATGTTTTTTTAGATGTCCACCAAAAAAAAA
>Ga0116227_10012617_pt1 | contig 13661 bp, 10 predicted proteins | sample S1TSphgellanicum_FD_89693 | JGI IMG/M metagenome (GOLD analysis project Ga0116227, IMG submission 89693) | Host-associated microbial communities from peat moss isolated from Minnesota, USA - S1T2_Fb - Sphagnum magellanicum MG | ecosystem: Host-associated > Plants > Peat moss > Unclassified...
TGCTGTACATGCATTGTGTGGAGCCGAGAATGAAAGCCGCGGGGGAGATCGAGACGGACCAGAGTTCATGGCCGATCAGGAAGGCGTACAAGAACAGTTTCTCAGTGGGTGGGGGCTTCACCAGGGCGGATGGAAACGAAGCTATTCGCTCTGGCAAAGCGGATAGGGTGGAGTTCGGCCGACTGTTTCCGGCAAATCCGGATTTTGTGAAGAGATTCGCTCTCGGTGCTCCGCTCAACAAATACAAGCGCGAGTTCTTCTACACCCAAGATCCTGTCATCGGGTACACCAATTACCCATTTCTTGAGCAGCAGAATCTCCAGGAGGATTTGAAGAATCTCAAGGATCTGAATCTCAAGGCCTCCTAGAGCATCATCACCCATTGCTGCTTTCAGCAAAATCTTCACAAAAATTCTTTCCAGATTCTTCACAAACCCTTCCCAAATTCTTCCCAAATTCTTCCCATATTTCTCAGTTTCCTCTCTACTGCCATATTCAGCTCTGATAGTATCATGCAAGTTTATTGCATTATGCTTTTCTATTTTTGGAGTGCTATTTTTTTCCTTTGGAGAATAAAAGATTGAAGGGATTATAGATTATATAGTATGATTTTATTGGGAAAATTGTGGTTCTGGTAGCTGATTAGGGTGTGATTCAACTTGATTATCTAGGAGGTTTGCCCAACTTAATTAGGTAATATCTGATTAAACCTGGTTAGGGTTTTGTGCTATCTGATTAGATTAGAGTTGAAGAATCACTCCAAATCCACATAGGTTTTTTTCTCTTTTTTTAATAATTTTTTATAGGCAAATAAGAAAATCTTAATTGTAGAGTACATAGGTATGTTTTTTCCTAGTAGATTATAGCTAAATAGGAATCAAGTGGGTTTAGTTGTTCAAGAATGTTTGACAAGGTAAAAGGGTTTTGGGACTTGGGACACATAGCAACATGGTCTGAATTAGCATAATATAAATTTGTTTAAAATTATAATGCAATTCCTCAAGAGGGGTAGTAGGTGGGGACTAGGGAAGTACACCTCTACTTGTGGCAAAATCCTTCCTCTAGCATCAAGTGCAACAATAGACACAGATTGAAAAAAAAGCAAAGCATCAGAGTAGGAAAGCAAAAAAGCCTTGGCAGGCATATTTTGCACAGCTGAGTTGACATTTTGGGTTGTTGACAGATCTCTGGAGGGAACATGTTGAACTTGTTTAGGGTTTAGGGTTTAGGCCCTAAACTCAATTCTCTTTTGAATTTGTTTATTCCTATAAAGAGCCAGAAGGTCTGGTTTTGGCCACCACCCGTTCAAGTGCCTCTGGTATCAAATGAAGTGTATCTTCAAGATATCTGTATATTCTGCACTGTGAACCACTCTGGAGTCTAGGAATGAATATTTAGGTCATCATGATTTGGTCACAATTATTAAAGGAAATTGATCATTATTAAAATTGGGTATATTCAAAAAAATTGAACATAACTTGTGTTTTCGAGCACCTTGCCCTTTGACAACATAGAGCCCGTAACCCTAATTTCCAAGGTCAAAAGGTTGATACATCAGATTTATCCATAAAGTCAGGCAATGGGGGGGCAAGAACAGCCAGTTTCAGCATAATAGGGTATCAAACACGTAACTGGGAATGAAATCATTTTTTAATGATAGTCTCACTCTGAAATTTCTTTCAAAAAAAGATATAACGTGATTTTACATTAATCATGTAAAATCAGGTTATCAGTGTCAAAGGTGGTTTGTAATAACCATGTTGGGTACCTTCTTATTTTGCATTAGGTGCATAAATAGTGCACAAAAGCTGACAACTGAAGGCAAGAACAGAAATAGGGACACCTTACACCAATAAATAGCCTAAAAAATGTACATGAATTCAAACTCTTCATAAAACCCTAGAGATTAGGAGCACTATTTAACTGACTTAATGGATGGCCTATATGAACACTATAGGAATGCTTGATTTGGGTTGAACATAGGCCCTGACTCCTAGTGTAAAGCGGGCCTTAACAACTTGGTCTTTTTTTTGTGTTGGCCAGATTTTACTACACGTAAGGCCATCAATTGAGGGCCTTATGGTTGTAGGCTCCCTACACACAGGGGCAGTCCCCATTGAGGGATTTATGTATACGACAGGGGTCTCTCTTTAAGACCCTTCCAGAATTTAAGGCAGAGTCACAAGGCCAGCAAGCGAAGTGCTGCTGCCCAAGAATTCCAGAAGGGTCTGAATCTGATGATAGACCCTTCTCCACCGTAAAGAACCGGAAAGATTTTGGCATCTTTCTCGCATTGGATCCAACAAACAAATATGGGAAAACATTGATTTTTAGAGAATTTGGCAATTTTATGATTTTAAAATTTTCCTTTTTTTTTTTGGTCACACCTTTTGCACATCATCTGATTTAATCACATGCATGATATTGGATTGTGACAAAAGTAATTTTAAAAATCGTACCAACTTCACAATATACAAACTTAAGTGAAACCAAAAGAAAAAAAATGGTGTTATATATTATGTTGAATAATCTCTGGTGACCATAATTGAATATGGCATGTTTTATGTCAAGAAATCATATTTGTTTAGTTTTAGTTGATGGGGGTGTGTCCCTAAAACCCTAAGCGTTGCAAGCCCAATGTTAGCAAAATGTGCAACATGTGATATGTAAGTTTTATGTGGAAACTTTAAGGCTTTTTAATATAAAAATTTCACCAACACCCAGTATGTGGGCCTCTACCAATATCTACCACATCCAAAATAGTGTGCAAGTTATTGTGTTCATCATCACCCATAAACATGAAATATTGGATATGTATGTGTAGAGTGGAGATCAAGAAAATGCCCACATCACATGAACACCTTATAAGCCAATATTTCATATTTCTTTACCAACCTTTTTGGAAAGCACCATAACCTATGTATATGCATAATTTTAAGCCCCTTTTCACAACATTTAAAGCTTAAACTTCATCCAATCTAGAGTTTACATACATGCCATCATATTGGTGTTGGTGGGGTTACTCTTAATTGGCAAAAACATTAATAAATTTCTTAGCTTTACATTTAACTAAATTCATGTAAGTTTGCATTCATGAAAGAAGTGTTGGAGTTTTCTTCTTGTTAAGGAATGCCCCCACTATTACAAAAACAAAGTTGAATACCTCATATCACAAGATTCATGTTTTTACAAGCTATTTGTTAATTTTCGAAACTTCAATAGCTACTACACAACTCTTCACAATATAATGCACAATATTCATTTCAATTCCCTTGATCTTGGACTTTTTTTAAAGTTTGGCCAACCAATGTAAACATGGTAATATAACCCACACTTACCTCCTTTGTCCTGAATTTGTAGTCTTGAGTGACTCAGGACATGATGATGCAACAAAATTGGGATTGGTCCAAAAACATTTGCATTTGATTTCATTGTTTAAACTATGGTCTTAAGCATTGGCTACAACCCTTAACAAGTGCTTTTGGAAACTCTATATTCATTATGTTCATTTGAAATTTGTCATAGTGTTATAATTTTATATTTCAAATATTGTTGTAAAAACAAATCACAAATTTTAGTTTAGCACTTTAAAACATGTAAAAATAAACACTAGTTATGCTTGGGATGGGTTGTGTTATTGTGACTTCACAATAACAAGTAACACCCCATCACCTTTGAAGATTATAAGTACAACTCTTGAATTGTTACAAAAAAATTTGCACATCTTGCGTTTAACAACAATGTGATTCTTCATGGATTGTCTTAAAAGTTTTTTTGTAGACCTTGGAGCAATGCAATTCTTGGATTGTCTTTCAAAAAGTTTTTGTGCACCCCAATGTAGTGTGCACATCAATGAGATTCTTCAATCCAAGCCTTCCAAGGTAAATTTCACAATACATTACAAAGTAGTGGGATTCTTGGTTTGTTTTCAAAGTTTTTGCACACCATTTGTAGCAATAGCTAATTCTTAAGTGATCTTAGAAGTTTCTACATAACTTGTGCAACAATGGAATTTTGGGGTGGGTCTCTTGGGTTGCCTTGAAAATTTCCACATAATTTGAACAACGATGCAATTTTGGAGTGTATTTTTTGGGTTCATTATTTTTTTTGGTGATGAATTTTTGTGCTATGGTAAATTCTTTTCCAAAACTAGAAACAAAAGACAAAAAAATTGGTGTTTTCAAGGGGTATTTTGCAATGTTGGGTGGTTTTTGAATCATGACCTAATTCTCGACCCAATTTTCAACCCAATTCTCATAGTGAGAACTGGTCGACATAGTTACATATGACAACCGGATTGAGAATTGACCTCAAATTCTCACATGAATGAGAATTGGTCATGAACATTATTTAGGGTTAGGGATATTGGAATTGTATAAAAACAAAACCTAAGCTTCATTTCTTCACGATGATTTTTTTTTGTCTTGTATTGTTCTTCTCTTGTTGGTTATGATCCTTTTGCATTGTATTGTTTTTTTATGTATCCTTTTCGTTCGTGATGTTTTTCTTGTGTGTTGTTCTTCTTCACATTGTGACGTTCTTACTCTTCATTGTGTTGTTTTTTTTTCTACTTTCATGTTGGTGATGTTTTTTGTGTGCTCATGTTGTTGTTTTTCTCGTGCTGGTGTTCAATTCTCCTCACATTGGTACTTGGTACAATGCTTTTCTTGCACTACTACATTGTTCTTTTTGCGATGCTATGTTATTCTTCTCACGCTCGTGCTGCCTCATTAATTTACTCATATTGTTACGATGTTCTTTCTTTTCATGTTACTACATTGTTCTTCTCGCATTGCCTCTTTGCTCTTTTCATGTTGCTTCATTCTTCTCGCACTACCTTGCTTTTCTCACATTGTTTTTCTCTTTTCGCGTTGTTATGTTATCTCATTTTTCTCGTGATGTTGCAATGTTCTTTTCGCATTGCCTCACTATTCTTTTCACATTACTATGTTGTTCTTAACATGCTACTCTTTTCACATTGCCATTCCTTTCATGTTGGTGCTATCATCTTTAGGTACCTACTAATGTTGTCCAATTATCTAGTTTTAGGACAAACCTCCATATATCAACATAACAAATTTTTTGTTTAAAAAAAAGATATATTTTTATAAAATTCAAGAAATTAATTGCATAAATGGTTATGTATTCAACTATTTTAATTTCCCTTTGCCAATTATGAATGAATTAGTTTTCAAATGCCGACAAATTATAAATATGTATATGGTTCGGTTATGAACACAACAACACATCTTCGGTTTTATAACTAGTGAATAAAACGACTATTGTTTATTTTTATTACAATTATAACGACAAATTCCTGTTAATGATTACTAAGTTGTAAATGACATTGTGATGTCATGTGGCATTATGGTTTTGCAATTATAGTCGATATCATGATTTGATGGTTTTTACACAAATATGAAATTTTTGAAAATGTATTTTTAATCATTCAAAATTAAGTAATAACAAAATTCCATTGATTCTTGCAACTTTTGGTGAATAATAACAATTTATGGTCATGTGATGCTGATGTGGTATGCCACATGGCAATGAAATTGACTAGTAATTACAACACCTCATGACTCGCGACACTAACTTCACATCATGATTCATGTCATTGATTTGATGAATTAATTTCATTTATTATCTGGTTGAAAATATTGTTGTCCTTTGTGATTAATAACAATTCAATCTTCCATGTGACGATGACATGACATGCCATTTGGCAACAAGGTTCACAAATTTTCATGGCAATCCATGAATTTTTGTAACACCATAAGTTTTTGTGTGTCTTAAATTTATGGCACCAATATTTGTCATGCCATGCCATAATTTTTTATGTGCCATGAAGTTTTTGAAATCATGAATTCACATGCATGTGTATGTGTACTAAACAATCTATTGTTAACTTGTAATTATGATTACAATATTAATAGTCATTTTGAAAAAGGTGACACATAACTCTTTGACTTTTTAACTACTTAACACATTAGTTTAGGTTAACATACCTATTAATTTAACCTATGTATGTAGTTTGCTTAATAAAAACCTACTTTGTAATATAGGCTACCTTGTAAGTTACTTAACTAGACATAAGAAATTTACTACATCTAGTACGTTTAAATATACTTAAAATAGGTTGCCCTACTAATAGGTCAACTTAGGTAGGCTTGCCTAGGTTCCTAGCTTTAGGTTTTTTGCCAAGTCAACCTAGGTAACCTCATTACAAGATATTTTATCAAGTTTGTAACCACTTCAAGTTTGTGTAACTAGATGCAACTGTGAGTGACTAAATGCAGCTATGATGTGACTAGATGTGGTTAGATGCAACATAAGTATCCTAGGTTTTTTTTAGCCTAAAAATGCTAGAATTAACCTAGGCTAGGTTAGTAAATAATATAGGTTGACAAACTAATTCATCTTAAGTCAACATAGGGAGGTCTAAGTCTAAGCAAGGTTCATAGATAGTAGGTAGGTTGACCTAAGTCAACCTAAGGTGGCCAAGGTTAATTTAAGGCTAAAAATTTTGAGCTTTATAACTTTTTGTTAAATACAATTAGTATTATAAAAAAAATGTGGTAGTGCAATGGATGAAGACTTGGACCCCAAAGTGCAGGTGAGGGGTTCATGTCCTCATTCTTACAACCTATGATACCTAGGCCACTTGGTTTAAGTTAGGTAAATTAATCTAGGTTTCTTAGGTTAAGAGTCTGACATTTATTTTTAATCCAAGCCACCTAGCCTAGATTAGGTAACCTAGGTTGCTTAACATAGTAGTTAACTTAATTAGGTTAAAGTAGGTTGACTTTTGGCTAAGCAAACTAGGTTAGGCTAGGTTGACTTTTGATTATGCTAGTTACATGGGTTAAACTAGGTTGACTTTTGGTTATGCTAACTACATGGGTTAAACTAAGGTGACTTTTGGTCATGTGCAATGACTCATAATGTGTTTATAGATTTTTTACACATGTCATCCATGCATCAAAGCGTCTTTTGTAACATTTAGTCGAATAAAACGATTAAGTTGAAATGGCATGCATTTTACACATCATACCAAGGTTAATGATGACATGGAATTTCATTATTATAAGAAAATTAAAAAATCCTAATAATTTGCAACTAAACATCCCTTACAATTAAATGGGTGAAACAACATGGGTTTAACAATTCATTAGTCAATAGTTACATATGTCATTTTTGACTAGTATGTAATTGTAAAAGCTAGTCACAAAACCCAAAATGTGTTGTTGTGGAATGAACTAAAATTCAAATGTTGATAAACTATAAATATGTATGGAACATATGAATATTACACAAAAACTTGTAGGTGTAGTAAAACAAACATGAACAACTACCAATTCGCCCTACAAATTGAAGTAACTTGTGGGGGAATCAAACCCAAGTTCTTAAAACAAAAATTTTGCCCATTGCAGCACAAGTTATTTTCAAAAAAACAAAAACCACCCCAACACCCAAAATTTAAAAGCCAAAAATAATATCAAAAGCTTGAGCAACAACATATGATGTTAGTGAAAAGTGAAGTGTGAAGTCCATAATCCATGCATAAAACCTACGCACAACAACTAAAATCAATCATAATGATGAAAAAAATCAAAGTGCAAGTTTTGGCTAAAAAAAAGACAATAAAATAAGATACCCATTTGATTTATTTAATCATCATCAACCTCCAACTATTCAAAAAAATCAGCCTCTTCAATTAAATCATAATTTTCTTCTGTTAGAGCACATCCAACTTTCATATAATTCTTCAAAGCAATAGCAATGTGTAATTCAGCCATGGATCATCAAGCCTTGATTTTTTACAACCATGATTATCTAGTCTAAATTCTCCATATATAGGTGACAACACCATAAGGCTATCAACACACCAACAAGGCTAAAAACACGTTCAATTTCAATTTCGGACCTTGAAATTCCAAGGATCTACTTAGCTAAAAAACCAACATTTGGAAACTAGTTTCCATGGCATCACCACCAAGACAGAGGATCTACACATGCAGATGCAAGGATAGATAACCTCCTAAATTTAAAAAAAAATTCTAACAATAAGAGCACAAGAGGATTCTTCCATGGATGCTCTAACACCAAATATATTAGCTTTTTTTTCTTGAGATGGAGAATTGGGCACATCAATAGTAGTTGCACATGCAAAGGAGGTAGGATTCAATTGGTCAAAACAAGCCATAAGCAATGGAATTGTTGCTTTTGCATCATATTTAGAAGCAAGACAAATTGCTGCACCACATCCCACATAATTTTCTACAATTCGTAAATATTTGAAATGAGGATCCAACATAATGGCAAACATTTTGTGAAAATTATGTGGATCAAATGTTTTCAAAAACAAGAGGAAAGGTACATTCACCTTAATGACTTCTTATTGCATTTTTTTACAAGGTGAGGAGTTCTAAATGAAATTCATCTAAAATTTCAAATCTATCACCAAGTCCCACAACCTCAGCTTCCATGTTGAATGAAATATTAACAGTTGTAGTCAAAGCATCTAATAGGAGCCGATGCCATTTTGATTGATTCACTCACAACAAAGTTCAAACAAGAAGTAATTACCTTTGCAATAGCCCAAACTTGGGCCTTAGGAACTTGTTATTGTAATGTCATTGTCTTATGTTTGCCATAACAAAAAAGGATGGTTTTTTTAATTCAAATTTTTATTCAAACATAATGATTTTGCTTGCAAATCTTGTTTTAGCAAGGTCTTGAGCAACAACCCGCTTTCAACACAAGCTTTTTCCCACTCTTGCTTCCCCATCCCATATTTTTTTGTCCAAATAATTATTTTCTATAAACCTATTTGGGCATCTTTCACACTCACTTACCTTAGCACCATAGAAATTTTGTCATCATTTGTAGAATATTAACATGCTTTGGACAACACATGACTAAAAGAAGTGCCTTCATAAACCTTGGGAGGTTTAGCAACTCACAGTCAACAATGGAGCACAATGTTGTAGCCATGGAAGCCAAGTTGCTACCCTCATTTTTGACAAAAGCGAGAACTTGATGAATTAAACCAAATTTCTCAAGCAACGATTGTAATTGTTGTGCCATGCATGAGCCAGTTGTTTCATTCACCTCAAACAAGCCAATAGTAGCATGCACATGCTCCCAAGCTTCAGAGAAATAGTTAATAACCAAAGAAAATGTGTCAATCCTTCCTCTAGAAATCCATAAATCAAATGAAGTGGAAATAGTTGTTGCACCTCCAAGTTTTGGCAAAACATGAATGTCCATAGATTTGGTAACCATAATAAGCAGCATTTTTTCCACAAGATGTGAACGAGATGGAAATAAAACATGAGGGCACCGAAGTAAGACTAACCTTCTTAACTAGATATTCTCACAAGTGGATAGAGCCTTGTAATTTTTACAAATATACAAGACTATATCTTCAAGAAACTTTTGTTGCTACTCATTGTATTATTTGTAAGGATTTGAAGACCCAAAAAAAATTGTGATTGCATTGCCATTAACTCCAACCTTTTTTTTTATTGGTTGTCAAGTATGATCTAAAGGAATCACTTTAGAAAACTGCTTCTTCTTGGCAACAAGCAACTTGGGATGTGCACAATCAATGTGTGTCTTCATAGGAGTCACCCCATTACACTTGTATATTATAAGCCCCTTCCTTATAATAGAACAATTTTTGGTCAAAACATTCTCACTTGTTTGCTTAGACTTACAAATAATGCATCTCAACAGTTGTGGGTTCACAATGTTAACATGGAGATTAACTTTAACAACAAAAAAACCCTAGCAAATGGATGAGTGATGGTGAGGCTTTCATAATGCAACTTGAGCTTTTATAGTTGCAAGCTACACAACCTCTATTATTGCTATCACATTACTAAATGCCAAATTACCAACTGTTATGTTCTCAACATCTAAATTGCTACCAACAATATTTGATGTTGTCAAATCAAAGAAATTGGAATCAATCTTGCCCACACTTTCAACAACATCAACACCATGCAACACCCCTTTCTATCCTTCGACCATTACACAATGAAAACCCTACACCCTACCCTGCAAGATCATAAATGGCAAAGAGGAAATACAACAACAATGGTATTATTATGATATTTGATTCCAATTGTAATTATGGCTCCTGCATAGAAAAACAATTAACAATCTTTCTTGAAATGGATCACAATGAATGGTTGAAAACATATGCAGGAACATTAGAGCAACAAAATTTCACTTCACCATACATAGGAATAACAACCTTGTGTGCAGTAGTAGCATCATGGATTAAGCTTTTAGACCTTACGAATGATTCCATCAAAACCATATTGTGTTCAATAGGAAGGCTTAAAAAAACACCTTATTCATTCTACTACAAGATCTAGGGACAAAAATCACACATTGTTTCTTCTAAAATGAGGGTGCTTAATGTTATCAAACACATGCTTTACAAGAGGGCAGCTGAATTAGATTTTCCTTCTCACTAAATAGCAATTCCCTGATGCAATGAACATTTTCCTTGTCAAAACCATATCTAGCAAAAGACAAAACAATTAAAAGACTTACTTCCTAGGTCAAGGAAAGACTCATACAAGGATCAATGGATATTGATTTAAATTTTTGCTACAAGTCCCCAAAAATGTCATCATAGAACATATGAGTTAAATGACCACTATGAGATCCATGCATGGTAACTATTGCAACATAATAGAAGTAAATTAACAACATATGTGAGAGTTTAATAATGAGTAAAAATTGCATCAATAAAAAATAGGTATGGCTAAGCAAGATTCTACCAATTGATATTCAACCATCGACCACCCGCATAATCTTCAAACCACACAATTTGCTAACAGGTTTGGTAATACCATAAGAACCAAATTGTAGTTTGATGCATACAAAAAAATTCCCTTTGATAAAAACCTAGAATACCCATATTAACCAACAAGATCAAACACTAGAAAACTTTAACATTAAGTATTTATTCTATGCTTGATGGAACAAGGGAGAAGTTGTTAACTTTTTAAACTCACCTTAGGGGTCCTTCACCCAATCTTGGTTTTGGCAGTGCCTATATTGTTGCATTTCCATTTTGTTGATGCTCACTTTCCAAACTTAACACATCACCATTTGTCTACTTCACAAGATCTACCACACTAGTCTAGGGATTTTACTGAATGCACATTCATCTTAATCTAACAAAGCTAACCAATTTCAAACCACCCAAGTTTTCTCTAGAATCAAACTTTCTCAAAGGGAGCAAAGGGACAATGAGATATGTATTAATGATGGACAAATTGATGTGTATAGAGATCCCATCCCATACACCATTGTATCAACCTAAAGGAGCTACTCCAACACTATTCCATTCACAACTAGAAAGACTTACCAGAAAGACACTAGGTATGAAACCACATTGATCCTCACAAAAGTTAAATGGTTACACAAAAGCTGGAAAAAAACCTTGTTTCCTAGAAAATGAAATTTCATTCAAGTTTCCATAGGGCATTTTTGTCATAATTTCTTCTTTCTTTGGGAGAATTGCATACTAACCTCATGGTGCAAATTGGTCCCTTCATTAAACATGAAGAAAATTTGTTTTATAGGTGATGGCAGAGGTGGCAAGCCTTGTATCATCTACACATCCTAGTTAGTGAAACCTTGATAGCCTTAATGATGTGCATGAAGTACAGTGGGAACATAGAAAAATATTACCTCCGTCTTTCAGGCTATAGGCTATCCCCTTACTAGTAAGAGATAGTAGGTCTAAATGATCAAATACATCAAAATATTGTAGCAAATTATAATAACATTCCTTAAAATCCCCTTAACATGAATCCACTTTCCACACCTGAAGTAAAGCCATGACATGAAGATCATCAAATACATTGTTGATGCAAACTGAACCACACACATTGATCATGCCTTGTGAACACAACAATACCTACTTGAAATAACAATTAGCCATCAAAAAGTCACCTATATTGAAACAAACCCACCTTATTTATTGTGTGTGGCAACTTGCCTATTGGGTCTTTAACCAAAGGATGAGAAATGGCATTTTCCCCTTTGATTACCATCCCATTCTACAAAAAGCTACAATACCACTTGTCATCAAACAACTTGCAATCCTTTAGATTGTTTAGTCAAATGTTGCAATAGAAGTTTAAGACAAGTTGAAGCCTTCAACTTGAATCACAATTGGGGGGCAAAGAGAACATGGCTCCATACATACATGTAACCCATAGTCAAGTGTAAGGTGGTCATTTGTGCATATAGCAAGAAGAACAAAACTCTTTGTTGGAATGTGTGAGACTCATGAATATAGGAAAATTGTTGCATCCAATGATTGGAAAAAATTGTGCACTCCAACAAAAAAAAAGTTCCCAATGCTGCAACATGAACAACCATATGAGTGCATGCCAACAAAATAAATTGCTTGCATTCTAACACTTTGTAATAAATTTAAATCAAGATAAAGAATTGTGTAATATCTAGCATTTGCAAAGTTAAATTTTCACTTGAGTGCCTCAAAATCTGTATTAGCCACCAAAAAAGCCCATTTGGAAATATTTCAACTATTTAAAATTTTGAGCTAAACAATGACTCCATATATAATTTTCAAAACATGGCAGTAAGGACCTCTTATCTCATGCACCCTGTCTGTAGCAAAAACAAGCTCCTATGCAAGATTAAACACATGCACCACTCTTCTAGCTACTTTGGTCTTCATGAATTTATTTGCACATTACTTCTTTGAAAATGTATTAGTGTGCAACATCATTACTTGAAAATCCAAGTAATGTTTTGAAAATTGCACTTAATGTTTTGCCAAAATCACACTTTTTCATGAAGTAATAATGGAATTAAAAAACACAACCGAATTCTGACATTAGTAGGATTGAAAGTGAATTTCACTACCACAACTTTCTCCACAATCAACAACAATGCAACCTTTTTTTGTCATTTAGGGTTTGAGACAACAAAAACTTGCAAACATTTCAGCACTCAAATGCATATCCGGACATAAACGCATATTATGACAAACATGAATATGTATCAAGTTATTGATGAACAGTAGATCGACGAATATGAATATGGATATGCATGGATAATCAGTCAATATCCATCTATTGGATATGTATATTCATATATTTAAAAATGTGACACAAATTCCAAAATATGTATATATACATATTTGCTAATTGTACATATTCATAACTGGATTGAATTGGATAACCAAACAACATTAGTACCTACTAGCCTAGCTCTTGTTGTTGTTATTTTTGCACTATTGTTATTCTTCCCATGTTGGTGTTCCTTTTGTTTCCTTGGTTGATATGGTACTTCCCCTCCCTTTCTTCCCATGTGCAAGTCAAAGTTCCGACATCAAACCTCCAAGCACCAAAGGTGAGTTTTTTTGTCCATTTTTTTCATTTTTTTGTTTTGATTTTTTTTTCACCTTCATTTTCTGTTGTTTCTTTTGATAATTTCCTAATTTTCTAATTCATTTATTTTGTTTTTTTTTTTTTAGGATTTTCTAAACTTGCATATAAACCCCATAATTTCTCCTTGCCTATAAACCCCATAATTTTTCCACTATAAACCCCATAACTTTTTTTGAAATTTTATAAAATTTTTCTTTCTTTTTTTTTTAA
>Ga0116227_10012618_pt1 | contig 13660 bp, 10 predicted proteins | sample S1TSphgellanicum_FD_89693 | JGI IMG/M metagenome (GOLD analysis project Ga0116227, IMG submission 89693) | Host-associated microbial communities from peat moss isolated from Minnesota, USA - S1T2_Fb - Sphagnum magellanicum MG | ecosystem: Host-associated > Plants > Peat moss > Unclassified...
AATAAAAAAAAAAAATATATATATATATATATATATATATATATATATATATATATATATATACCATTATGAATGTGGAGTACATAATGTATACATAATGCTTACTATACATAATTATTAGTCACCAAAACATAAACACATATGAGTTACCCTATACAAAATTAGTAACATACATAACTTAATGTATAAATAAGTATTAGTTACCATTTTCTTGTCACTTTTGCAACTAATGGGCCATACAAAGGCTTTTTAAGATGAAAATAATGTGAAAAGTCATTCCATTGGAATAATGAAAAACCTATAAATAGTTGCAACATAGTCAACGTGACCAAAAAATTTGTGATGTGATTTTCAATCGCAAATGTATCCAATGTTAGTTGTCAACAATAATTAATTGCATATGGTCACAAATCATTTGATTACATTTTAGCCTTTTTCTACTAATGACAATGTTTTTAGTAACGAAAAGGTCCTTTCTTTTCTTGGGCATCAAGCTATCCTTGTCCTTATATATTTTCTCATGCATTGAGGTATAAAGAAAACTAGTTTTATTATATTTGTTCTCAATGCCAAATTTCTTTTAATATGAAGTTGGGTGAAAGGTCACATCCTAATGGGAATAATGCTTTCTTGGAAGTTGAATCATTTTTGCCCACCATCTATCATGGAACCTAGGATTTGAATGTTTTTAACAAAATCATCAATTAACTTAAAAGTTTTCAAAATCTATCTATTGGGGTCTTTCAAAGAGAAAGAACATATTTTCATCATTGTGGCTTTGGTGGTTTTGACAACCTCAATAAATATTTGTTTCTTAAAACTAGAACCATGCATACCAATGTTTGTAGAACATGGCACAATGGTTGTTGTCATGTTTATTAAGTAGCACTTGCAATTGAGGTGTTGACATAGTATGTAAGAGTGCCCAACATTTGTTTTTTGCCTTTCAACTTATAGTTGTAGTCGAAAGACAATCCTATTGAGCACTTGCAACAATAACATTAATCTGAATCTCAATGTCATCCATCCATGTGTGATCTATCATGCATCACTATGTTTTGTAATTTACCAAAATAGTTGAACATGGGACACACCACCCTAAGAGGTTTGATTATAAAGTGTGTAATTTTCCAAGTCAACATTTCAACTAAAATTCAATTGTAGACCATGTGGGTGTTAATAATATTCCACCAGCTCCAAAAAAGTTGGGATTTGTTTTCATTTGTCCACCAAAAAAGTAGACAACTTAATTTACTTGGCAATTGTGAATAATGTTTTTAAATATTCAAAAATTACAATTGAAATGTAATTGAAAATGACGTCAAGTCAAAGGTGGGTTGGTTGAAAAAGAGGGGTTTTGTAGTAGTGATTTAATTGGCAATAGATGAAGGTAATTCTTTCAAATTGAAAACACCTTAACAAATTAAATTCCTTTAATGCATCAAATTGGCCAACAAACATAAACAATTTTTCCAAGTTTGTACATTCCCACAACTAATTTTTTTAGAGTGCATTTAATTGGCGAATGTACATGTAAGTAATTCCTATAAGTTCAAGCATTCACACAAATCAAGATTTTCAAGTGCATTCAATGACCAATAAATGAAAGTTGTTTTTTCAAATTGGAACACTTTAACAAATGAAACTTTGGGATTGTATTAATTGGCCAATAGAGGAAAGTAATTCTCTCAAGTTGGAACACTTTGATAAATGTAACACTTTGAGTGCATTCAATTAGCCAATAGATGAATGTATTTCTTTCATGATGCTCTTAAGTTATAGAAGTTTTATAAATAAAGATTTGGATTGTATTCAATTAGGCAATTGATGAAGGTAGTTATATCTTAAGTTGGGACACTCGTAGACCAAAAAAACATTTGGAGTGCATTTAATTAGTCAATAAATGAAGGTAGTTTTTTGAAGTTGCAACACCCATTCAAATTAAGCTTTTGGAAATGCATTCAATTGGCCAATAGATGAACATAATTCTTTCAACTCAAAACACCCATTCAAATCAAGATTTTGAAGTGCATTCAATTGGCCAATAGATGAAGGTAATTTTGTCAAGTTACAACACCATGACAAATCAGGCTTTTAGAGGGCATTCAATTGACCAATAGATGAAGGTAATTCTTTCAATTGGCAATAACATGACAAATGGTGCACTTGGAGTGCATTCAATTGGCAAATAGACGAAAGTAGTTCTTTCAACTTCCAACAACATGACAAGTGGAGCACTTGGAGTGCATTCAATTGGCCAATAGACAAAATAATTCTTTCAACTTGCAACAACATGACAAGTGGAGCACTTGGAGTGCATTCAATTGGCTAGTAGATGAAAGTAATTCTTTCAAGTTAGAACACCTTGACAAATGGAACCGTTAAAGTGCATTCAATTGGCCAATAGATGAAAGTAGTTCTTTCAAGTTGTAACACCTTAACAAATCAAATTATTAGAGTGCATTCAATTGACCCATCGATGAAGGTAGTTCTCTCAATTTAGAACAACATGAAATGTGGAGTGTTTGGAGTGCATTCAATTGGCCAATAGGTGAAGGTAGTTCTTTCAACTCAAAACACCATGACAAATCAAATTTTTGGAATGCATTCAATTAGCCAATAGATGAAGGTAGTTCTTTCAGTTGGAACACCTTGGCAAATCAAATTTTTGGAGTGCACTCAATTGACCAATAGATGAAGTAGTTTTTTCAAGTTAGGACATTTTGACAAATTAAATTCTTGAAGTGCATTGAATTAATTAATAGATGAAGGTAGTTCTTTCAAGTTGCAACACCATGACAAATCAAGCTTTTGGAGTGCATTCAATTTGACGAATAAATGAAAATAATTTTTTAAACTTGGAACACCTTTTCAAATCAAGCTTTTGGGGTGCATTCAATTGGCCAATAGATGAAAGTAGTTCTTTCAAGTTGGAACACCTTTCCAAATCATATTGTTGGAGTGCATTCAATTGGTCAATAGATGAAGGTAGTTCTTTTAAGTTCCAACACCCTAACAAATCAACCTATTGGAATGCATTCAGTTACCCAATATTTGAAGGTAGTTCCTTCAAGTTGGAACACCCTTCTAAATCAAACCATTGGAGTGCATTTAATTGGCCAATAAATGAAAGTAATTCTTTCAAGTTCTAACACTCTGACAAATCAAACCATTGGAATGCATTCAATTGCCCAACAAATAAAGGTAGTTTTGTCAAGTTGCAACACCATGACAAATCAAGCTTTTGGAGTGCATTCAATTGGCGAATAAATGAAGGTAGGTATTTCAACTCAAAACACTTTGATAAATCGAATTTTTGAAGTGCATTTAATTGGCAAATAAATGAAGGTAGTTCTTTCAAGTTGTAACACCATGACAAATCAAGCTTTTGGAGTGTATTCAATTGGCCAATATATGAAGGTAGTTCTTTCAAGTGGGAACACCTTGATAAATCAAATTCTTGGAGTGCATTTAATTGGCTAATAGATGAAGGTATGTTTTCTAAATTTTGGCATTGTGCCAAATCAAGTACTTGTAATTGTAAACAATAAAACAAATTATTTGGCAACTTTCGAATCATGCATTTTTTTAGGCACAACCATTTAATGTTATTCAAAATTTTCCCTTGGATGCAATTTTCCACTATAGTTGGTGAAGTTTCTGTTAGGTCAACCAACCTAAGGTTACGGAATCCAAGTGAGTCAATTTGCACAATGTAGGCAAATTGACACATTTTTTCAATGAGATGTTTTAAAAATTTTCCACCACCTCTTACATGAAATGAAAATAAAAGGATTGTTAATATAAAACAATATTTCATCCTAATGCCAATTTTTATTAGAAAAACATGTACTTGTAAAATCAAGATTCAAAATTAAAACATTTGGTTTTCGACATCAAAAAAATTCATAGGAAATCAAAATAAAATTATAGGATTAAAATAATATGATGACAACTTCATTTTTTTGTAAAAACAAATTGATTTATTTGATTTCCATATAAATCAATTCAAAATTGGAAGTTCCATTGTAATATTTTGACCCATGTCTCATAACTATTCATGTATGTACAAGATTCCATCTTTTGCCTATTGAACTAAAGATATATGTCGTAAATTTTGTAATTCAAACTTTGTGTTTAAATAATCTCCACTCCACACTTGACAAATTATATTTATTTTCAAATCACCCAAAATATAAGCAATATCCAAAAACATGTTTTGATGTTGCTTATCCAACTAGTCATAAAAAATCTTCAATACAATCCAAAGCTCTTCATTATCATTGCCCCTCGTGAAACTTTGCCCACATTTCAATTTGCTTAATGCACCTTCCCGCATTTCTAATTTTTTAATATTGCATAAAAAGAACCCAATATTTTAAGACTTAAAGGGAGCCCCCACAAGTTTTTATAATCTTCATACATATATATTTGAAATCGTTTGTTGGAACAGGATTTGCATTATTGAATGCATGGAACATAAATAATTCCTTTGCTCACTCTTCTTCCAAAGATTTCATGACCACTTTTCCATCTTCACTTACATGAGATTTCAAAATTTGCCAATTTCGACAACTCACAAGTACTTTGCTTTTCAAAGTTGCATTCTTGGTAGCCTTATCAATGAGAAGTTGCAAGAATGCAAGGTTCTCTACCTTACTAACATCATCCACCACCACTAACACTTTTTCCAATATTATACATAACCTAATTTGGTCAAGCTCTTTTTTATTCACATTTTCATCCTTGCATAACCTTTTGCCACACAAATCACGTAGGAGTTGTTTTATGACATCATTGATATTGTCTTTTGATTTCACATCCTCCAAAAAACTAGATTTGTCATATTGGTTGTGAAACAAATGATAAATTTTTTTGCACAAAATGGTCTTCTCAATTCCACCCATTTCAACCAAACCAACAATAGATTCCTTTTGTAACAAGATGCTTATGTCTTTTGCTTTGTCAATCAATGCCACCTCAACCACACCTTCCGTGCCACAATCACATCATATGAAATAAAATAAATGTGAATTATACTATTTAAAGATGTAACCATAGTAATTAACATAATTATAAGTAAACTATCAAACATTGAATAAAAACTTTTGTTTCACCAAGGCCTTTATTTTGTAAACTAAGCCAAAAAAAATTTCATATCACAATGTGACCATTCACCCAAGTGAAATAATAATTTATATTCAAATTTTGCAAGATGATTACCTATCACAAAATCTTTAACTTGAAATTGTCATTAATGCTTAAAATAAACATTGTATGTCAAAGAAGGTCATAGCAAAAAAATGATTTTTTTTTTGTTCCATCTTACAATGATGCTTGCCTTTGCCATTCAAATATATGGCATTTGTTGCCTTAGGCCCCTTCCTTTTGCCTTTAATGAAAAATAAATTGCAACAAAATAATTTGAAAATATTTGAAATTGTGCCTTTCTAAAAAAATGACTACTATGAACCTTCTACCCCACACATTAGAAGGTAAATGTGTGGTTTATTGATTCCAATAAATACTTTATTTATGTTGAAACATAGGTGTGCTTGAAATGATGTGTTCTCTTTATCAAATTCATGCCCCCCAATTGTTTGGGCATATGTGCCTTTTTGCTACCCATATGCAAGAGAGAACATCACACAATGTGATGGGACCTTTCTTAACATTCAAATCTTTCATCCCACTATTCAGTAATGGAAATTATGCAAAAATTGTTTTTTCATGAATTCATATTTTTTGCACATGGATGTTGTGTGTTTAAAATGTGTATGATTTCATGTATAAATATGATGAAATATTTTCATAAACATTCACATTATTGAGTGTGTTAATTGTTGAGTTGGGTCCTAATTAATTAGGGCTAAATTAAATTAACATAATTATTTGGATTTTATTTTGAATTAGTTCATGTGTGAATAAAGTTTGAGATATATTTGTTGATGGGATAAAATCCTAGGTCATGTATTTTCAAATCACGAAAACTTCAAAACACACATGTTTTGTTGTTGCAATTTTTTTATGTTATGCAAAAAAAAAATTGCACAATTTTTGTTAAATTTTGTTTTGTGTTTTTTAGGCTTGGATTCTTATTTGTCTTAGGTGAGTTATAGTTTTTGACTTTGGATATGTTGTATCATTCAAGGTATTTATATGTTATGTGTTATATGTGTCATGATAACAATGGTTATAACTGCCAACATAGAAACACACAACATGAAAATTCACATATTCTCATGAATATACACATAAAAATATTGTATCTTACTTATATGTGCATTATACATGTTTTTACCACATAACATTTGTGTTCAAAAACAAAAATCCATGAAAAATTGATTTTCACATAAATTTTATTTTCTAATTATGGGATGGGAAGTTTGTGATGATTAAATGTTAATCACAATAATCTCATGATGAGTTTTGGTGTTTGGTGAAGTTTGCTTGGGATTTTATGGATAATAAAAAAGTGAGGGTGATAAAAATAATAAGATATAAAATAAAAGTTGAATTGGGTATGATTTAAAAATCATTCTCATGTTTTTCAACATTTTGAAAATAAGAATTGATTCAAATGATGGAGTGCCATTCCAAATGACAATCCCAAATTGTCCAAAGTTTTTTTTGCCCCCAAGAAAAGAAAATAAATGATTTTTATAAACTTTTCTTGGATTGCCAATTTTGAACATTCATTATTCATTCATTTCAACTCAATTTTGGATAGTCTTTTTTCCATGTGATTCGTATACATGCCTTCTATCCATCACCGATTTTTATAGTAATTAAAACACATAATCTTGATCAAAGTCTCCAAAAACTTACAATTTTGAAATCGACCAAATCTAAAAATCTAAACTTTCAATTGTAACAATTTTCCATTTCTCATTTTTTCAAAAAAAATTGCTGAAGCATTCAACTTGAAATCCTCTATAACTCCATTAATTAGATTTTCAAAATTGTAACATGTTGCATGATTTTTAGTCACATTTTGTGGGGGCTAGTCTATGTTTTAGATTGGGATTGTTTTTTAAGATTTTAATCAAAATTTGAAAATTCCAACATTTTGCATGACTTTTAATCCCTTTTGTGGGTTTAGTCCATTTTTTGGATTGGGACTATTTTTGTCAAATCTCAATTAAAAGTTAAAGGTATACAAAATTCAATATTTTTTTCATCCAATTTTTTTTATAAATCAAAATTTAAAACTTTCAATTGACAGAGATTCATTTGAGTTGGTTTAAATATAACAACTTTAGGTTCCATAAGTTGTCCATTTGGGATGATAGTTCCAAATTGGAATTTGTTTAGTCAATTCCTAAGCAAATTCATAAGCAAAGAGAAATGGAAAGGTGTTTTGTTGAAAAATTGCTTTTCTTTTCAACACCAAGTTTCATGAACATATTTTAAATATCTTCTAGACCAATTTGCGTCTTATTATTCTTTAGTTGAATGCAAATTCAATCAAATTTGAGTTCAACAAAATTAAATTTCCATTTTATTTATTTGAATTGAATTCGATCTATTTGAATTAAATTTAGAGTTTTGAATCCAATTTTACTCAATTCCAATCAATTTATTTGAATTGAATTGAATCTATTTGAATTAAATTTAGGTGTTTGAATTAAATTTTATTCAATTCCATTCAAGTTGCATGCAATGTCATTTAATATTTCATTCAAATTGAACTTAAAAATCTCAAAAAATTCAATTGATTTTTCCCATCACAATACCACGGAGCCCAATTTGATACTATGTTGAAAATTGATCCACAAAAATAAAAGAGTTTTATTGGACTGTAGATAAAGAGTTTTTATAGGTACACTCCAATAGATGAATGTTTTGAAACGAGTTGCCTCGCCTTATAGACGAAACTCATTCATCCAAAGCAGGGGAAAGGATCTCTCCTTTGAAGAGGTAGAATTAGGGCTCGAAGCCCATTAGGGTTTGATGATCTCGCGTCCGTGTTTGTAGACTGGGATCGAGTTTCTTTGGACCTCAAAATTGGCCGTGCGATATTTCACGCATGAATGAGAAGGCGCAGGAATTGAATCACTCAAGTTCCACGCTTTCGGAAGAGCTAAAGATCGCCAAAAACGGTGCTATTTGGAAAGGGTTTCGGAACTTCGGAATTGTTGACTTGGTGGTGTTGGAGAGCGAGTGTCGAGGTGATTAAAGCTTTCGGAAGCTCGATCGCGAAGAAAGGGGGGAGATGGACGATGAGCACGGAAAGGGGTTGAAGGCGCTGAAGGAGTCGTCATCCTTTTGCGTGGTCTAAGCTTTGCGGGAGGGTGTTGGGAAGAGGTGGTTGGAAGTGTGTAAGGGGAAGGAGTTTGTGAATCTTTAAGGGCAGTCATGGGGGCGACGCGAAAGCTTCAAGGCGAGATTGACAGGGTGCTGAAGAAGGTACAAGAGGGCGTGGATGTGTTCGACAGCATCTGGAATAAGGTGCGCTCGTTTGTTTCTGTCTCTCGCTGGCCTTTTAAGGGTCTATATAATAGCTTGCTTGAAGAAACGGTGGCAAGATCTCCTGCATATGAGCTCAGACAATGCCATGGCCGTAAAACCCATGCTTGATATAATGGCAGACTGAACAGGAATGGGATCATGGTTCTTTTTTCAATTGAGAGATGTTTTTCAAAATCAGATCAGATGCTATCTTGGTGAATTCTTGTGAATTCCTTCACTTCTTGTAAACTGCATTAGAGCTGAAGATTGAAGTAATGGAGATCTGCTGCTGTGCGCTCTGGATTGAAGACCTGTTACTGCTACTATTTTGGTGAATTTTCTTTGATGTTTTGGGATTGCAAGGTCGGTCTCTATGGAGTGTTGTGTGGTGATTGAGTTCTACAATCTGGAGTTGTTTCTTCAGCTGTACTTGTTGCAGGTTTTTTAGGACTTTTGTCATTGCAATTATGGCCTGTGGTGACAATGCCCTTGATTTGAGCTTGATAACACAGGTGTATGATACTGAGAATGCAAACCAAAAGGAGAAGTTTGAGGCTGACCTGAAGAAAGAGATTAAGAAGCTGCAACGCTATAGAGATCAGATCAAGACATGGATCCAATCCAGTGAGATCAAGGACAAGAAGGTGGTGTTCTTTCTTTCATTGTTTCTTCTGGTCCTCTTCTTCCTTTGTTCATGGTTCAAAAGGACAAGGATATCCTTCTTATTGAAGCTACAAATCAAATCCAAGCTAACATGTAAAAGTTGAGCTCCAGAGAGTTTGAGAAGGATTCCTGACATTTTATGTGTTTTCTGGGTCTGTGTAGTCGCTACTCGATGCTCGAAAACTCATAGAAAGGGAGATGGAGAGGTTCAAAGTGTGTGAGAAGGAAACCAAGACAAAAGCATTTTCCAAAGAAGGCCTAGGCCAGCAACCAAAAACAGTATGGTTTTTTTCCCCTTGTGATCCTTTTTGAATATGAATTATATATTCTTTATCAATATGATTTCCATACTGTTGTGGGTGGGTAGGTTTGATTTTCACACCTGTTGGCATTAATTGATTGTGGTTGCAGGATCCAAAGGAGAAAGCTAAAGGGGAGTCACGAGATTGGTTGAATAATATGGTATAGCAGCTCAATGCCCTTTTCTCTTGTTTGACTTTCTGTTGTTTGGAGACTACATTTTACAGTTGCTGGAATGGAAATTTCTCAAATCTTATGAGAGATATTTACAGTTGCTGGAAGCACACCTTTTTAGACACCTCAAAATACCATCTCATATGCTTTGGATCTTCGATTAGGAAATATTTTGTCATTTGTTTGGCCAGCCTTTGACACTGTTCCTGCCTGGCTACTTCTTCAGAGGAGGAAGTATTTCAGAATTCCTCCAACACAAAATGCAATCCAAAGGATGATGGTCAACATGGAAATCTTGGCATATAACTGACCTACTGCGAAAAACACATTTGGTTTAGACAACTTCTGATGGGACTTTATTCTTGTGTCATAGGTCAGCGAGTTGGAATCACAAATTGATTCATGTGAAGCTGAGATGGAGGGTCTTCAAGTCAAGAAGGGGAAGGCTCGCCCTCCACGCTTGGTAACATTTTCTAAGCTGTTGTGGATTTCAGTACTTCAGATTCTGCCAAATTTGGAGTTGTCAATTGTCAGTGTTATATGTCCTTTTAAGGCTTTGTAGCTCAGAATAATTCGTCCTTGCTCAAACAGTGACTGTAATTAGTCTGATGAGGAGAAATGTTACTCTTCGAAGTTTCAATGAAATCGAACCATAGTTTAGCTTAATAAGGAAATGATTTCTGTTTGATATCTCTGGCATGATCTCTGAGGACAAAGTGAGCTTTGAATAGCTCCCTATTAGACTTAAGAACCCCTTGAAGTAATTGTTGAAGATGTTTCTAAGCTGTTGAAATGTTCCTGGGTCTTCTGCAGTAGGATGAAAATCCCTTTTGAACTTTTTTTGAGCAATTTGCCTGAGGTACTTGTCTCTCAGGTTTCAAGTAACAAACTCTCCAAGTTGAACTCCTAATAGGGCATCATGTGCAATATAGTGTTAGGTGACATATTAGTCTTCTGTCCATGGCACAAGGATAAGCAATCAATTTATATTCTGCCTGAATCCTTTCAAGTCCTGTGTGTGAGTCTTCTCTCAGAGAGTAGATCAATCAGGTTTGGGTTTCATCTGCATGTGCCTCAATGGGTGGGGCAGACACACTTGGAGGATTTGATAACACGGCACAAGCTGCACATTCAGAAGCTTGAACTCATCCTGAGGCTTTTAGACAATGATGAATTGAGCCCTGAGCAGGTCAATGATGTGAAGGATTTTGTTGAGGATTACGTTGAGCGCAACCAGGTAGCTCTCTTTTGTTTTTTTGTTTTTTTTTGTCCTACTTAATCTGATTCTAAGAAGATGTGAGCTCTCCATCAGACCATGTGCAACCTTATGCTGCTAGAAACTGCCTTCTGGGATGTTGTGCACACTTATTTTTGACCCAATTCTCTTATGAGGAATTGTGTGGCATTTTGTTCCTGTTCAGGATAACTTTGAGGAGTTTGCAGATGTGGATGAGATTTATCAATCGCTTCCACTTGATAAGCTTGAAGCTCTGGAGAATTTGGATGCTATTCCAATTGTGCCCCCTGCTATTGTTGTCAAAGAAAAGGTACCTTCCTAGAGCTCACCCAATCTTCTCTTGATTGTAGTACAAATCATGCAAATTGGATATGGAGTCATGAGTGAGTGATTGGTTTTGCATATGAGGTGTTGTTCTGTATCACAGCCTCACATGTACTCCATGCTTCCATTACTTTGCCAATTGTACAATATTCTGTAAGTATTGGCATAAGATCAATGAACTGCTGCATCATAGGTTCTGATTGCAGCTGTCAGCTCACTGAAGCCACATTGCCCATAGTTGTATCCCACTTTTGGCATCAGTGAACCAGAGAGTTTTCTCTCCTACTTGAACCATTATTTCTTCTTACTGTCTCTTGGAGCCCAAAAAGATAATTGAGTTACAAACCTACTTTTGAACCTGCACAATTCCAAGGGAACATTGTCTGGATTCTAATTGGTCATAATAGTTCAGGATTACCTAACAAAATGGCATTCTGCAGGTTGTAGCATCTGCAATAGTTGGGGTTGGGGCATCACCACCAGCATCACCATCTTCACAGTCCCAGATACTTGAAGACAGTGCAACCTCCGAAGCATCTGCTGAGTCACCAAGGGCTCAAACACCTTCTGTCCCTCTGTTGGGAAACTCTCCTTCAAGTGGATTGATTCCTGGTCCTCAAGACATAGGGCCAGGTGCAGCAACAGCAGTAGCTTCAATGACAGCAACAACTCCATCTCATGGATCAGGCAACCCTACCAATTTGGGTATCCTTCCAAGTGCTGCAGCAGTAAGGCTGCTTCCTGTAAAACCATCGAGTACGGCAACTACTCTAGAGCACACTGCAGTGAGCTTGCTTGGAAGGACCAATGAGGAGCAAGGAGGTATAACAGGGTATAGGACTGGACCCAGCATTACTGATGGAGACTTGGTCAGAAGTGTGAGTAGAGGTTCAGGAGTTTCTATCCACTCACCACCCCATGTGTCTCTTGGGATTGCTGGGGGCTCTCTAGGCTCCAATCTACATTCAGGTGCCTCTCCTCCTGTGTTGGATTTGAATAAGAGGTTGGGGTTGGTTGGTGGTGAGGATAGACTAGGAACTGGTCTTTCACAGGAATCAGCAAGCTCTCTGGGTGCTCAAAGTCAACCTTTTGCAGCTACTGGTGCAAAGCTTGGAGAAACTGGTGGCTCTACTGTTGATGGTGCAGAAGGAAACCACAGTGGTGGGCGCATTTTCACTCCTCCTGGAATTTCTGGTGGGCAATGGAGACCACATACTGCAAGCACACTGAAAGCCCAGCAGGCAGAGTTGGTAAGAAAATGGTTACTTCAAGGCTATGTCTATCATCTCTCTCATAGAAATAATTCACAATTGCCCAGTCCTGGGGTTGGGATTTCTCACTCTTGCAATGTTTTGTCTGTAAATTGTAATAAAACATTTTCTTTGTGGAGTGACCTTTGCTTTTGTATCTGGCTGTACCAAGTTTGACTGCATCTATGGTGATATGTCAAGGAAGGTACTTTGCTGGAAGCAACAGGGTGCAGCTGTAACTCTTGGTATTGGCTACTGGGTTGGAGGTGCAGGGTCAGTTTCATGGCCGCACAGAGATTGCACCTGATCAGAAACAGAAGTTTTTGCAACAGTTGCAGCAAATCCAGCAAGGTCATGGTACTGTTGCCACCTTGCTTGGTGCCCGAGGATCATCCCAGATCCCTCACCTTGCTGCCCCCATGCCTAAACAACCCCTAGGATCTCAGCAGCAGCCAGCATTTCTACAGCAGGTTTCTGTTCATGGCTTACTGATATAGTTTTCTATGCATGTGTAAGCAGAATGCTCACCAGGATACTCAAGATATGTAATGAACTGTTGACCTATTTAATTAAATGCTGGCAATTGTCCAAGCACATAGTGCCATGGTTTCTTAAGAGTTTCTTGTGCCATGTGGATTTTGCTTATTTTAGTCTTGAGTCCTTCAGGATAGGGAATGAGTTTAAGCAGTCCTGTATGCTCAGTGCAAATGGAGGGGGTTGATATAAGTGTTTGGCTTTTGATGATCTACTTGATCTTCTGGTTGACTTCCTTATGAGATTTTGATTTTGTATGCAGGCCCAGATTCAAAGTCTGCAACAGCAACAACATAATTCTACTTTGCTACCAACCCAAATGGTGTCAATGCCACAGCAGCAGCCACCATTGGGTGTGGTGACAAGTCCGCAGGCCCTTTCCCCAGCTTCAACACCACCAATCCCACCTCAAAACTTGCAGTTGCTCACACCCCAGTCTTCTGCTCACCAGATCCCCAGACAACTGTCCCTTTCATCCACAACATCTTCTAGTGAGAATGGTCAGTAGGTGTAATCCACTGCTGTTCTTAATTTGTTAGTGGATGGAGTCTACTTCTGTACCTCTCTGTCATTGCCAAGTGGGGTTGTAAACTGTAGTGATCTCAGGTGTTTGAAGATTCTTCCTTTTTGTATTTTCAAGATGTCCCAACTGTACAGGGAGGTTCAGAGCATAATGAATGACTGCTACATGATTTGCTCAGAAACAGGTGTAAGAGCTGTGGAGCAA
>Ga0116227_10012619_pt1 | contig 13660 bp, 6 predicted proteins | sample S1TSphgellanicum_FD_89693 | JGI IMG/M metagenome (GOLD analysis project Ga0116227, IMG submission 89693) | Host-associated microbial communities from peat moss isolated from Minnesota, USA - S1T2_Fb - Sphagnum magellanicum MG | ecosystem: Host-associated > Plants > Peat moss > Unclassified...
ACAGATTGCCGGCGGTATCGATGGACACGCCTGTGGGCGCATTCAAGGCACCCCCCGAGAGGATGGACGATTGGATGAGCGGCGTGCCATCGTTTTTCAATGCCGAGAGACTGCCCGCGCCATTTGTGACCCACACAGTTCCCGAGCCATCCGTCACGAGAGCCGTGGCATTCGAGATGCCTGCACCAGAGTATTGGCCCGCTGAGCTTCATGCATCTGAAAATCGGGAGACGCCGTTGCCATCGGCATTGATGGACCAGACAAAGCCAGACGGGTCGACCGAAAGAGCAGTGCCACCACCAGAGGTGGCGCCGGATTGAAGTGTTCCAGCGTTATAGAAGGAGCTCACCGAACCTGAGCTGTTCACCACGAAGGCGTTCATATTCTCCACGGTCAAAGGAACAGACGCGGTGGTGGTGGAATAACTCCCGATATTCGCTGGCGTCAAGGTTGCGGTAAGGGAGTAGGTGCCCTTGGGCAGCGAGGTTGACGCAGTGACAGCCATCGGCGTTCCTGCGGGTTGCGCGGTGGCAGTATAAGCGATGGTGCCGGAAACGTTCGCGGTTGCATCCAGCACCCCAGCGGTGACCGGCGAACCCGTGTAGATCGTCCGCGTCGAGGGCTGCCATTGGATGGTCGCCATCCCTGCAGACGCACTTTGTGTAAGCCGGACATTGTCAAAGAACGCAGGACGGCTGTACGGACCGTTGTAGGTGTAAACCAGCTCAACCGTAATATTCTGGCCGACCAGTTGGGCTTGTCCAGCCGTACTGAAGTTCAGGCTATAGTCCGCCAGTCCGGCTGGGCCGGCGTAGTCAGATCCAGGAGGGATCGCCCCGGTTCCGGACGTGGGCGCCACAAAGCTTGCCACGGGCGTCCCGTTCGCGAGCAGTTCAAAGCCAATCTGGTACTCGCTCAGATCCGCAACATTGCCGCCACTGCCAAGCGCCACCGTAAGGGTGTACTGTGCGTTCGCGGCAAAGGTTCCCAACGAAGCAGCGGATGTCAGGACGGCCGTTCCCGATCCATACGGCGTACTCGCCGCATTTTCTATCTGAGGGGACCAATAGTATGTGCCGTTCACGCCGGCAAAAGCAGGACTATTCGATGCGTTACTCGATATCTGCTGGACGACGGTGTTGCCGGAACTTGTGAGCGTCCAACCTTGCGGAACAATGTAGCTTGCAACCTGGTCTGCCTCGAACGAGAAGTTCGGGACTGCAAGGGGTGTTGCACCCCCGGTAGTAACGACTGGGGTGGCGGACGCTTCGTTCGAGGGACCACTCACGCCGCCGGCATTGACCGCGGCAACTGTGAAGAAGTAGGTTGTTCCGTTGGTCAGTCCGGTTACGGTGTACGACGTTCCCATCACTCCGGTTGCGATGGGGGTCGCGCCCTCGGTCCCAGATGCGCTGCCCTGGTAAACGTTGTAAGACGTTGCCCCGGTAGAAGCAGTCCAATTCAAGACGGCCTGTGCATTTCCGGCAGTTGCAGTCAGCCCCGTCGGCGCGGAAGGCGCCGCTGGCACTGCTGGGGTCACGACAGCGTAACTGGTGCCCACTCGAATTTCATCGAGCGAACTCTCGTTCGTCGTGTAACCGCCCTCGTAAGCGATCGATTGAAATGCCAAGCTGCTCGATGTGGCATATTGCGCCGAAACCGTCGTGGGTGCGCTGCCGCCAAGGGAGGTTGGATTGACGAAGAGGTAGACCTGATTCTGGCCGCCGCTCGCACCAAACATGACCTGCACGACAAACAGCGTGGAAGCGCCTTGTACCACCGGCACGGTCGTCTGGACGGTTGTCCCTGCATAGTTCAGGCTCCAATACGGGTTTCCACTGGCATCATTCGAGGTGCTGCCAAAGTACCCGATGCCCAAAGTATTCGCCGCATTGGTTTCCCACGAACTTCCCCCTCCCGCCGGATTGAGATAGACCGCGTTGATCTGACCGTTGCTGGGGTTGGCATCTTCGCGCAGTAAAAAGCTGATCCAGATCGATGTTCCCGGTGCGCCGATGAGACCATTCGACAGATAAGAGCTGAAGACCCCATTCGCGCTTACATCGAGTTGGCGCCCGACTGACTGATAAGAATATCCTCCGATGCCGTAGTTCCCTGTTGTCGCCAATCCGGTGTAGGTTAGGGGAGACGTTGTGGTCACATCGTAACCCGGTACGACGGTGGAGCCGAATTGCTCCAACCAAGCTGCTCCCCAGCCGAAGTCGCCACCTCCACTGGCTCCGGTAAGTGGCCCGGCCGCTTCTCCAAACGGTTCGTAAGCAAGGAGCGTGCCGCCAGCGGATCCTGGTCCCGTCGGTGTTGCTGACGCTTCATTCGAATACCCGCTATTGCCGCTCGCGTTCACGGCGGCTACTTTGAAGAAGTAGGCGGTGCCATTGGAAAGCCCGCTGATTGTGACGGTTGTCGCGGTAATGCCGGTCACGATGGGGGTTGCGCTCTCTCCTCCGGCCGTCGTGCCTTGGTAGACGCTGTATGACACCGCACCTGAGGATGCCGTCCAGCTCAAGGTGACCTGCGAGTTGCTACCCGAAGCAGTGAGCCCAGTTGGCACGGAGGGCACGGCCAAGGGAGTTGCGGAGACAAAGTTCGAGGGACCACTCGTCCCTGCGCTATTACTCGCTGTGACGTAGAACGTATAGGGAGTTCCGTTGGTGAGGCCGGAGATCATTGTGCTTGTTCCCGTCACTGCCGATCCGACCTCTCCGTAGTTCCCGCCTGTCGAGTCCCAGACCTGATAGCTGGTCGCGCCGGCAGAGGCTGTCCAGGACAACTGGACTTGTCCGTTTCCCGCGATGGCGGTAACGCCCGTCGGTGCAGCCGGCGCCGTTGCGGAGGGCGCGGGTGTTACGGCCGCATAACTGCTTCCGAGACGAATATCTCCGATCGAGCTCTGGTTCGTCGTGTCTCCGCCATAGTATGCAATTCCCTGGAAGGCTATGTTTCCCGTCGGCGCGTACTGCAGCGTCGGCGTGGCAGGCGCGCTGCCGCCGAGGGAGGTTGGATCGACGTAAAGGCTCACCTGGTCATCCCCCGCAGTCGCTCCAAACGTGACACCGACGACCAAGAGGGTTGGCTGACCCACGACAACCGGAGCAGTGCTTTGCAGGGTTGTCCCGTTGAACTGGAGGCTCCAGTAGGGATTGCCATTGGAATCATTGGAGCTCGTCCCGAAGTACCCAATGCCCAGGTTGTTGGGTGCGCTGGAGTACCAGGCAACGTTGTCGGTATTCAAATAGATCGCATTTATTTCAGATGTGTTGGTATCCTTGCGCAGCAGAAAGCTCAGCCACACGGTTGAGCCTGGGGCGCCGATCAGGCCGTTCGAAAGGTACGAACTGAATGCCCCATTCGCACTCACATCCAACTCTCTTCCCGCGGTCTGATAGCCATAGCCGCCGACACCGTAGTCCGGCGTAGTCAGCAGGCCGCTGTATGAGAGTGGCGTCGCAAAAGCAATGTCATAGCCTGGAACGACCGTGGATCCGGTCTGCTCGACCCAGGCAGCCCCCCAGCCGAAGTCACCGCCGCCCGTCGCTCCGGTGAGGGTGCCTGTCGCCTCTCCGAAAGGCTCGTACGCCAGCAACACATTTCCGCCCACTCCTGCTGCCGCGGGGATGGCGGTCGCTTCGTTCGAGGCGCTGCTGACTCCGCCCGCATTGACGGCCACGACCGTGAAGTAATAGGAAGTCCCGTTGGTGAGTCCAATTGCCGTGTAGGTGGTCGAGCTCACATTGGTTGCGATCGGAGTTGAACTTTCTCCTCCGGGCGTTGTCCCCGCGTAAACGTTATAAGAAGACGCTCCTGATGAAGCGGTCCAACTGAGTAGGGCTTGCCCGTTCCCACCGCGCGCCGTTAGATTGGTGGGCGCCGCGGGAGGCCCAACCGGTGTGACAGCGACCTCATTCGACGTGGACCCTGTGCCAACGTTATTGACGCCCGCGACTTCGAAGTAATAGGTCGCTCGATTGGTAAGGCCGGTTGCGCTATAGGTCGTCATCGTTACGCCGGTTGCGATGGGGCCGGAACTTTCACCGCCCGAGGTCGTCCCTTCGTAAATGTTGTAGGAGGTGGCGCCCGCAGCCGCCGACCAACTGAGAACCGCCTGCCCGTTACCCGCCGTACCGCTGAGAACGGGCGCTGGCGGCGCCGTTGCCTGTGGTGTTGCATTGGCTTCGTTGGAGACGCCGCTCTGCCCGGAACTATTGACCGCGGTCACCTCATAGTAGTACGTCGTCCCATTGATGAGTCCGTTGTCCTGGAAGGTGGGAGAAGACGCGGTACCGACCGGCGTCATGCTCTCGCCGCCGGAGGTTGAGCCACGCAGCACGTTATAGCTGGAAGCTCCGAGCACAGTTTGCCACGTCAGTGCGATGGAGTTGTTGCCAGCGGTTGCGACGAGTCCTGTGGGTGCGGAAGGTGGCCCGGTTGGAGCATAGCCAGTCAACATTTCCAGGGCCTCATACTTGGGCGTCGCGAGGTTCTGGTAGTTGTCGGTCGCACCCCATGATCCATAACGCGTGTAACCCTGGGACAGGTTGAAGTAACTGAAGGTGCTGCCGCCCTGAGCGAACCAATTATTGGCAATATGGCTCTGCACGAGGCTGCCCATGCCAGGGTCGCGATTGGCAAGTATCTGCACACCAATGTTCGTGGTGGTTCCGCTTCCTCCATTGCTGTTGTCCGGTCCACCTTCATAGGTGTAAAGGGGCAGACCGTACATGGCGGCTGTCGCCTTATTCGACGTCACATAAGGTACGCTAGCATTGCTGGACGCCTGCATATCCGAAAGGACTTCGGGAATTGTCGTGTCGTTCGCGTAATTCGTAGCGGCGAAATAATCCCCTTGAGCCATCGCATAGAAGTAGTTGCTGGGAGGGCCGTAGGTGTTCTTGAACCAGGCAAGAGCATTCGCCGCGCCCGATCCTGAACCTTCGTCCAGTTGCCACCAGGCGTAGACCGGGCGAATGGTTGTATTGAGTGAACCGGTCCCGAACACCGATTGGAAGATCTGCGATATCTCGTACAGGCGCTTGAGATGACGGCGGTAAGCCCAGTCGTACTGGCTCGTATCTCCATCGTTGTTCAACACCGAGCCACTTTTACCAACCTCATCTTCAGCTGCCAGCAGATTCCAGGTGTACTGCGAAAAACCGGGGTTCCATACCTCGTTACTATGCTCAATATAGATATGAAGTCCGGGCTTCAACCCAACATTCCCGGTGAACGCATCCCCGTTCTTCAGAAAGTAAGCAAGATTGTAGATGTAACTGCTTTTGTCCGGAGCCGCAACATAAGTGGGGTCCAGCGGATCGGACCCGCCGGTTGCAGTCACGGGGACGTTGATCCAGATGTCCTTATTCGCCGCATTCGCAAGCAGAAGGACATATTCCCAGGAGACGCCCCACGCGCCCGCCCGAATGGTCGTGCCCACACCCTGAAAGAGGTCGGTCGGCACGCTGCGGTCTCCCCAGCCAATCAGATGATGTCCCGTATCGCCATAATAACCGGCAGCGGTATTGGTTCCCAGCCAGGACATGAAACGGATATGAGAAAAGGGCGCCAGCGCATTGACGAATGCCGGATCGAACACCGGGCTCGAGTTCGCGGTAAATCCAGGACGAAGCACTTGTAGCCCGGTGATCCCAGTATTCGTAGGACTGCTTGCCGTTGCTTGCGTATTGGTAAAGCTGATCTCCATCAGCGCGGGGCCATCTGCATACGTGGGTCCGCCCGGGAGGGTGACATCGACCGTCGTCGTATTGGTCGCGGCGTTATAAGACTGGTTGGCGAACGTGAGCGTTGGCGCTCCTGAGACGTTCGAAAGCGTTGCAATGCCGTGAAAGATTACGGTATAGGTGCCGCTGCAATCGGGTTGATCGTTCGAGGGGTCATCTGCCGCGCCAAGGAAGATTGGAAACGGGCGGTTGTCGAAGACCACGATGATGCCGTCGCTCGTCGGGTTGCCGGATGCGTCGGTTGGCACCGGGTTTCCGCTGGAATCCATAAAGAAGCGCCCCTGGTCCTTGAATGCATCCACAAACGCTGTAGGATGGTCCGCCATCTCGACACCTATCTGTCCCGGATAGGTAGTTTGACCATGGGCGAATGGAACGCCGGACAGGGTGGCCAGCGCGAACACGACCGGTAGAAGGAGAGCGCCTAGGTTCCCTGAGGAATCTGCCTTCTGCAAGTGAATCAGTTTCATAACCTGCTCCTCTGTGCAAGCGTTGCCACTCGTTTTCCATGCACGCCGACAGGTCGTGCATCCCGCCCCATTTGCACAGGAGGCGGATTGGGCGGCGGGGCCGATCATGCGCCCTGCCGCTCCCCATCATCATCTCCGGCTAGAACTCGAAGCGACCGCCAATCTGGAGATATCGCTTCTGGTTCGCGGACGTGGCCAGTCCAAACGTTGTAGTGTCGGTTGTGTCGTCGCCAAACGCCTGGTAGTTCGTGCGGTTCAACAGATTCACGGCTTCTCCTCGTAGAACGAGGTGCGCGGGTTCCGTCCGCCGCGGCAGCGGAATGAAGAAGCCCTTGGAGAGACCCGCGTTTACGCTGAAGTAGCCGAGATTGCGAAACGTATTGGCTCCTTGAGTGCTCTGCACCGCCATGGTGCCGGTGCCAACGGGATCGGCGAACTGTGCCGTGGTGAAGATCCCGGCCCTGGCTTGCGCGCGTGAAAACCCGCTACGCTGCCTTCCGAGATACGTTGGAAAGCCGGGAGTACCGGCAGTGGCTGCATCAAAGGTAGCGCTGCCGTTGTGCTGATAATCAACCCCGGGCGCAACCACCGTGAACGGCGTTCCCGACTGCGCGATAATGATCGTGCTGATGCGCCAGTCCGAGGTTGCCTCGTTCGCAAAACCGCTCGTGAAGAACTTCGGCACCTGATATGCCCCTGCAAACGAGAACGAATTAGGTACATCGAACGAAGAGGGCCCATAGAAGGACTTCGGATCGTCGATGCTGTTCCAGATGCTGAAGGTGGCGGTCTGCGCGGGGTCGGAGACTGTCGGCGCATATTGCAAAGCGCGGGACCAGTTGTAATTGGCCTGATAGCTCAGGGTCTTGTAGTGTTGCTTCAGCGTTACGACCATTTCGCTGTAGTTACTGGATAGGCCGTTGCGGCCGTAGTTGATTTCACCCCACTCTGAGGTCGGACGCACGGGCGTCACGCCCGGCGCCGACGTGGCGAGGTTATAATCCGCGTTTGCTCCCGTTCCAGCTCCGGTTGCCCCGTAGACCAGATCATAGCCGTGGCTGCCTACATAGGACAGACCGAAGACCATGTTTGCGACAAGCTGCTGTTCCAACCCAAAGGAGTAGTTGATGACCTTCTCAGGCTTAAGGTTGGGAACAAATCCGTTCAGGTTGGCTGGGTATACAGATGTTTGCGCGGCATTGGAATAAACATTACCGGACGGATCTGTCCCATAGGTGGGGTAGCTATAGGTATAGCCAAAGGGTGCGCTCGCGGTCTTGAAGTCACCGTAAGGAACGATGCCTGTCTCGCTAAGGCTAATCCGATTCGGCGGCTGTGTGGGCAGATTTCCAGCGATCTGAAACGGAGTGAGGACATTCTCATACAGGCCAATCCCTCCATGGAGGAGCGTCGATGTGAGACCCGGCGGCGTGTAAGCGAACCCTACGCGCGGCATCACGTTCAGGTCCTGCGCCGAGGTGAAGGCTTGATGCGTAATGTGGGTCGTGGTGAGAATCGCCTGTTGTTGGAAGGTCGAGCCACTCCCCGGAAACATTGGCACAAACGGCTGGGCGGTGCTTCCATAGGGCACGGGGTTCCCAAAGTCGTCGTAGCGCAAGCCCAGGGTGAGGGTTAGGTGTGAGGTAGCCTTCCAGCTGTCCTCGAGAAACACGCCGTTGTAGCGGGATGACGCACCGTAGTACTGCGGCGTATATTGCCCGTTTGCGCCGATGGTGTAGAGAGAGTAACTGGCCGACGCGGTATTGCTCACCCAAGACAACGTATCCGTCAGGTAAAACGGAACAAAGGGCCGACTGTAGATCTGGCTCGAGTCCTGAAAGGCATCCGCGCGGTAAAACTGATATCCCGCCCGAAAGCTATGGCGGCCAAGAACGTAGGTGAGCGTATCGCGAGCGGCATAGGTATGGGCCTTGTTCGTCTGCGCTCCAAAGGGTGTCTGACCGAAAGGAAACGTGAATTGATAGCCTGCGGCCGAATCGAGCAGAATTGGCAGATAGGGAATGGAAGCGGCGCGTGGATCGCCCAGCGTCGAACCGTTGATTGAGCGGAGATTTCCGAAATGCGCCTCGTTCACAAGCTTCGGGTTGAAGATATGCACATAGTTCAGCGAGAAGTACTTGTTCTGGCTCGGCGTTACCGCGTCGAGAGCGGGTCGTTCGGCAAGGTCGCCCAGTTTTTGGTCGATCCGTTCATACATGCCGTAGATACGGTCTTGCCCGCCGCGAAAATTCTGGTCGAGACGGACATTCCACTGAAGACCATCGAACGGCTGAGCCTGATTGAAGTACGCCCCCGTGACATACACCGGCGTGTTGCAGGGAAGGTTATATGCCAACCCGTTGACGCTTTGATTCGTGCCACAGAGGCCGGCAAGGCCGGGATACGAAGGGTCGTTCGCATAGCGGACCGTTCCTCCGATATCGCGAGTTGGCGGCGCGAATACGAGACCCTTTGCAGCGCCGGAATTGGGAAAGGCATTGAGAGCCCACTGTGCGAACTGAGGAGTGAAGTAAGGGTTGGTCGTAACGGCCGTCCCAATCTCGGAGAGCTGCTTTTCGATCGACCCAAAGAAGAAGGTTCGGTCCTTGAAGATCGGCCCTCCAAGCGAAGCCAGGATCAGGTCCTGATGGAAGGGGGATACCGTCCCCGAGATGGGATCTTTCGCGGCCCCGATATTGGCTCCGGCATAGGAGTAGTCCGCGCTACCGTGAAAATCGTTTGTCCCGGCCTTGGTCGTGAAGGCCGTTTGCAGCGAGGCAGCCGTTCCATTCTCTACCGAGTAAGTTTGCGTCTGCAGGGCCACCTCACCGATCATTTCGGCATTCGGCAGAATGAGAGCGCTGCCCTGCGAGTGGGCGTCCATTACGGGCAGATCGTCGATGATGTAAAGATTCGAGTTGTTACCCAACCCATTCGCACTGTAGGACGGAGCAAAGCTTCCCGCGAAGATCGATGAGCCGTAGCCCGTGTTGGGCGACTCGTTCTGGAAACCCACAACTCCGGGCGTAAGCGCAATCAGTTGTTGCACATCGCGGTTCGGCAGCGGAAGTTGTGAAATTTCATCTCCCGAAATCGTCGTCTCCACACGCGTCTCATCCGGATTGATGGCCGACGCGATGCTGTGCACCGTCACGCTGCTGTCGATTCCGGAGATTTGCAGCGTGACGTCGACTCCGCGGCTCTCGCCGGTCGTAACGGTCACCCCGACCGAGCTCTCGCTAAAGCCTTTCGACTTCACGACGACGTTGTAGCCTCCCGGCGCGACGGAGGAGAAACGGTAAATACCGGAGCCATTGGTTGTGCTGGCGAAGTCGACACCTGTATCGACACTGTGAAGGACCACACTGGCGTTGGGCACGACCGCACCCGACGTGTCGGTAACAGTGCCAAGGACGCTTGCGCTGAATTGCGCATGGCACACGGCGCAGGCGAAGATGAGGAGCAGTAGGAGTGGGACACAGGGTGACTTGCGAAACATGTTTGACGCCTCCGGAAGCTGATCTTTCTTGTGCTGAAGCAGAGGGAACGGCAGCTATCCCGGTCCGTCCGCTTTTTCTTTCCTAGACTTGCCATTCGAACCTGCTGTGGTCGGCATCGCGAACGCTCCTGGAGCCTTTTCACCGCTGGAAAACAGCACAACGTCTTGTGGGTTAGCCACCATACCACCTGGCTGACGCTCTTTGCAATACGAATTTCACATCCGCCGCCCGCACAGCAGAGACTTGCTTTGGACTGCCGCATAGTGGTACTGTGGCTAATCCACGGACGCAGTTTCTGCGGCCCGGAAAACCTTTATGACTGATCCAGGTCAACAGCTCTTCGCCGGTTTGGACATTGGCGGCACCAAAATCGCCGCGGCGATCGCCGATCCGCGCGGTCGCATTGCCGCATCCGGGGTGATCCCCACCGATCCGTCCCAGGGTCCGGAGTCCACGGCCCGGCGCGCCGCGGCCTTGCTGCGCGAGCTCGAGCAGGAGTGCTCCGGCGACTTTCCGGCTGTCGGTGTCGGCGTTCCCGGGCTCGTGGACCCCTGGTCCGGCAAGATCCTGCTCCTGCCCAATCTTCCAAAAGAGTGGCAGGATTTCAATTTCGTCGAGCAGTTTGAATCCCTCCTCGGCCGGCCCGCCTATCTCTTGAACGACGCACGCCTGGCCGCCCTGGGCGAACACACCTTCGGAGCGCCGCCGGCCGCCCGGGACATGCTCTTCGTCACAATTGGAACGGGGGTGGGTGGCGGGCTCATTCTGGAGGGCAAGCTACGCCTCGGCGCGTACGGCGCCGCTGGCGAACTCGGGCACCACACGATCATTCCCGATGGCCTGCTGTGCGGGTGCGGGAACTACGGTTGCCTGGAGACCCTGATCTCAGGTCCTGCGCTTTCGGCAGCAGGCCGATCCCTCATGGATGCTGGACGCGCCCCATCTCTCTCTGCGCGCACTGGCGGAGATGGAAACAAGGTAACGCCCTTGCTCATGGCAAAGGCTGCCGACAGCGGCGACTTCGCGGTAGCCGATGCGATTCACCAAGCGGCCACGTATCTTGGCATCGGCATAGCCAATACGGTCGGCATCGTTGCAGTGCCAGAGGTTGTGATCGGCGGAGGGCTGTCCATGCTTGGAGAGCGCCTCTTTGGCCCAGTCCGCAATGTCATTCGGGAACGTGTTCGAATGTTTCCGTCCGCCTCAATACGAGTACGCTGTTCCACTCTCGGAGCGAATGCCGGTGCGCTGGGCGGAGTCGCGCTGGCCATGCAGGAGTACAGCCTAACCCAATCAAAAGCTCCGAACCCATTCATGGAGACCTCCCAATGAGCACTTCGTACAGCTACCACGATATTTCCAAGATGATCGACCACTCTCTCCTCAACCCCACGCTCACTCAAAAAGATCTGGAGGATGGCTGTGCGCTGGCGCTTCGTTACGATACCGCAAGTGTGTGTATCATGCCGTTTTACCTCAAGCGATGCGCTCAGTTGCTGGCGGGGAGTACAGTCTATGCAAGCACAACGATTGGATTTCCTCACGGCGGCCACACCACCGGCATCAAGCTCGATGAGGCGAAGCGGGCAATGGATGACGGCGGCCAGGAGTTGGACGTGGTGATCAACATCAGCAGGGCAAAGAGCGCCGACTGGACGTATGTTCATGACGAGCTGGCGGCACTCACGGAAGTTATCCATGCAGCAGGCCAAAAGATCAAGGTCATCTTCGAGAATGCGTACCTCACCGATGCGGAGAAAGTTCGTCTCTGCGAGATCTGCGGTGCACTTGGCGTCGACTGGGTCAAGACATCAACCGGTTATGCTCCGAGTGGAGCGACCATGGCGGACCTTGAACTGATGCGCAAACACCCGCCGGCGACGGTCCAGATCAAGGCCGCGGGCGGCATTCGCGATCTCGATGCGATGTTGGCGGTTCGGGCCCTTGGCGTTACGCGTGTGGGAGCAACACGCACTGAAACCATGCTGGAAGATGGGCGGAAGAGACTGGGTCTGGAGCCACTCTCGACTGTCCTTTCTCCCGCTACACCACAAGGATATTAGAGATGCCGTTTGCCGATGCGAAACGAATCGTTCGCGAGCCCATGTATCAGCAGGTCAACGAGTTGCTACGCGAACTCCTCAAAAGTGGCGAGTTTAGCGAGGGAGATCAATTCCTCACGGAGCGGCAAATCGCCGAGCGCTTCCAGGTAAGCCGGCCGACAGCCAACAAGGTTCTTGCGGGCATGGTCTCCGAGGGACTGCTTGAGTTCAGGAAAGGGGTAGGCACGTTCGTCTGCCTGCCTCGCCTGAACTACGATATCCAGACGCTCGTGAGCTTTACAGATAAAGTACGCGAGGCTGGGAAGAAACCCGGAACGCGTGTGCTTGAGTTCGAAAAAGTCTTCGCGTCCGACGAAGATCCGGAAGTAACCGGAAAGTTGAAACTCGCAGCCGATCACCAGACCTTTCGCATCACCCGCCTTCGTCTCGCGGACGGCGTCCCCGTCATCCTTGAACAGCGCTGGCTGCCGACGGAATTCTTCCCGGGCCTTACACGCCAGGAGATGCGCGGCTCTTTCTACGCGCTCTGCAGAGAAAAATACGGGCTCAGCATTGCAGAGTCCGACCAGACGATCCGAGCGGTCCAGCTTATCGGCAAGGATGCGAAGGTGCTCGAAGTACGCGGCGGCTCTGCTGCCTTCCTGGTTTCCGCCGTCGGATACTCGGGTCAAACGCCAATCTGGTGGGAGAAAACGATGTACCGCGGTGACGCCTACGAGTTCCACCGGGCACGCTCCTCGCCCGGCCGGCTTATCAGGCTCTGAACGTTCACCCCCGGCGCTGCGCGATGAGGAAAACTTCGATGGATAGACGTGCGTTCCTGCGGTGTGCCGTGGCATCCAGCACCGCGACAGCGATGGCTCGATTCAACACCGCCAATGTCCTGGCGACCGGCTCCAAGCAGGAGCTCCTGCAAATCAAGGGACTTCAGATTTGCGATACAAGCGGGCCTGTACGATTGCGGGGTCTGAATCTCGGTGGCTGGATGTTGATTGAGGACTACATGATCGGACTTCCCTGGACCGAATGGAAGATTCGCAGTCGCTTCAAGGAAATTCTGGGAGAGGCACGGTACCACGCCTTCTTCGACGCCTTCGACCGGTCCTACATTGCCGAAGCCGATATCGCCTTCATCGCGCAACAAGGCTTCAACGTCGTGCGGATTCCGTTCAACTACCGGCACTTCGAGAACGACCTGGAACCCGGAGTCTTTCTTGAGAGCGGCTTTCAGCAACTCAACCGTGTCGTTCAGCTTTGCGGCAAGTACCGGATTTGGGCGATCCTCGATCTCCATGCAGCTCCCGGCGCCCAGGCCCGGGATCAGAATGCAGGCAGCGCTTACGGGGAAACTTATTTCTGGCTCTATCGCAGCTTCATGGATCGCACGATCGCCCTGTGGGCGGAGCTGGCTCGCCGATACAACGGCAACCCCACGATCGCTGCGTACAACATCCTTGGGGAACCTGTCACCGCGAACGTCCCCCTTTTGAACGAGTTCTACGCCTCTTCCATTCGAACGATACGCAAGGTCGACCGGCAGCACATCATCATGCTCGACCCCAATCTTTGGGCGAAGGACATTGGCAGCCTTCACACGGAGCTATTCGCCGATGCTCAGACGATGCCCGCGATCCATCCGTACTACCAGAGCGTCCCGGCCTTCGATTCGCTTGAGCACTATCCCTCAACTGTCAATGGCGTCGCTTATGACCGCAGTGCCCTGGCAAGAACACTGGACGGCACGTATGACCAGCAACGCATTCCGAGGCCCGTGATCGCTTCGGAATTCGGCGTCTGGAAGAGCCATCCGCAACCCTTCCCTGTGCAACTGGCAATCACTCGTGACCTGATCTCCATCTTTCAGGAAAGAG
>Ga0116227_10012623_pt1 | contig 13658 bp, 12 predicted proteins | sample S1TSphgellanicum_FD_89693 | JGI IMG/M metagenome (GOLD analysis project Ga0116227, IMG submission 89693) | Host-associated microbial communities from peat moss isolated from Minnesota, USA - S1T2_Fb - Sphagnum magellanicum MG | ecosystem: Host-associated > Plants > Peat moss > Unclassified...
ATGGATACGAAGGACATACAAACAACGGCCTGTCTTATACTGCCTCCCGGTGCCCAAAGACCACCAGGCGCAGGCGCCGTCGCCCACATGTCCCTTCATCTAATCAACTATGTCAAAGAACCACCGACAGATTAAGGCGGCCAATCATCCTCCCCCGATTTTGCTTCGGGGGAATGACTGTCCGTCCATGTTGGCGACCGCGGGGCCTAAGTACCGGAAAAACCGGCCCGACCCCCTCGGTGTCGCCGCATATATGGAGGGTATTCCGGACGGTCAACGAGAATCCGTATTTTTTCTGCAATAGTTTGTCAGACCCGCGGAATTCTGCGGTTTTTGGCCTTAAGATCGGCACGAATCACCCGGCTACGCCCGATCCTCCACTCCAACCGCCACGCGAATCCGGCCTGTTCCCTTCCCCGCCATCGTCATGGTAAAACAACATGGTTTGTTTACCGCAAGGCGCGTACATTTCGCCACCGGCCGAGCCCGCCCTTCTGGATGAGACATGCAGCCTTCCGCACCCAGCATCAGCGTGGCGATGAGTGTCTACAACGGCGAACGCTTTCTGGCTGCGGCGATCGAGAGCGTGCTGGCACAATCCTTTTCGGATTTCGAATTCCTGATTCTCGATGACGGATCGTCCGATGCCAGCCGCGCGATCGCTGCCCATTATGCCGCGCGCGATCCGCGCATTCGCCTGACCGCCCGCGAAAACAGGGGCCTGGTCAAAAGCCTCAACGAATTGCTCACCATCGCCCGCGCACCACTGGTGGCACGCATGGATGCGGACGATGTCAGCCTGCCGCAGCGGTTCGCGCGTCAGGTTGCCTTTCTGACCACGCGGCCCGATGTCGGCGTGCTGGGCACATGGACCGAAGATATCGACGAAAATGACGCGGTTTATCATCTGGACGTGCCGGACCACCCGGTCGATCATCAGCAATTTGTGACGGCGGTCGACGCCGGAGCGCCATTGCTGTGCCATCCGGCGGTGATGTTCCGGCGCGACCTCGTGCTTTCGCTGGGCGGCTATCATCCCGCATTCCACCATTGCGAGGATCTCGATCTGTGGCTGCGCCTCGCATCGGTGACGCAGATCGCCAACTTGCCCGAACGCCTGCTGCGCTATCGCCACTACAGCCAGCAGGTATCGAGCCGCCACGCCACCCAGCAGCAAGTCAATGCCGCCATATCGCGGATCGCCTATGCCGAGCGCAGGGCCGGGCGTCCCGATCCGACCGCGACGTTGCACGTCCTGCCGCCGATCGACGACCTCGACGCGTTGTTTGGCAGAGCGGGCGTGGCGCGCGCCGTCCGTGCTCGCGTGGCGCCGGGCCTGCTCTATTCGCGAGCCGCAATGGGCGATGCGGGATTCGACATCGTCTGTCGCTTTATCCGCGAAGGCGGACGTTCTGCCGGGCTGTGGCGCACAGTCGCCCGCCTTGTGCTGTTTGGCTATCCGTTGCGCGCGCTGCGCCTTGCCGCAGTGCTGGCGATCGGACCGTTGGTGCGCCCAGCGCCCGCGCGCGGCATTGCGGTGGTGTGCTGAAACCATGATCGACACATCCGCCACGCCGCCGGGCCAGGCCCCCGGCCGCGAGCCTGCCGCGATGAGCGTGCGCGTCGCGGCGATCTGGGCGATGGCCGGGCAATACCTGTCGTTTGCCATTCAGTTCGTCGCCTCGGTGATCATTTCGCGGTGGTTCCTCAGCCCTGGCGAAGTCGGGTTGTTTTCGATCGGCATGGCGACTGCGCTGATCGTGTCGGTGCTGCAGGATTTCGGCCTGTCGCGCTATATTTCCGGACTGACCGCGCTCGACACCCGCGAAATTGCCCGCTGTGGATCGGTCGCGGTGCTGTTTTCGGCACTCGTCGCCTCCATTGTCGCAGCAACCGCCTGGCCCATGGCGCAGACCTATCACGAGCCGCGTCTGACGGCGATCCTGCTGATCCTGGCAAGCAGCTATCTGTTCGTGCCGATGTCGGTCGTGCCGATGGCACTGATGGGGCGCGCGATGCAATTTCGCGGCCATTTCACGGTCAATGTCTGCGCCGCGCTAGCCCAGGGCGGCGTCGCGGTTACTCTGGCGGCGGCAGGCTATTCCTCGTTTGCACTGGCCTGGGCGACCGTCGCCGCTTCGGCTACGCGCGGCATAGTGGCGCAAGTGATGCGACCGGCCTGGCCACGGCGCATGCGGCTTGACGGCATCGGCCAGGTCGTCGGCTTTGGCGCGCGCGCCAGTGTCCTGTATCTGACCGGCGCGCTGGGCACGCGCACCCCCGACCTGATCGTCGGCAAGGCGCTGGGGGTGACCGCAGTCGGCCTCTACAGCCGGGCGGTCAGCCTGTCCGATCAGTTCCGGATGCTTATCGCCGGGGCGATCGGCAGTGTGTTTTTTCCCGCTTTTGCCCGCATTCGCGACCGGGGAGATCCGCCTGGTCCCGCCTATTTGCGCGTCTGCGCGGGATATTCCGGGGTGGTATGGCCAGCCATGGTGGGGCTGGCGATGGCATCACAACCGATCATCCGGCTGTTGTATGGGCCGGTCTGGATGCGCACCGCGCCGCTGCTGGCGATGATTGCGCTGACCGAGATCATGTTGATCGCGCTGCCGCTGGTCAGCGATCTGCCGATTCTGGCGGGTAAGCTCAACCAGTTGCTGGCGCGCAACCTGATCGATACCGCCATGTCGGTGATCCTGCTGGCGATCGGCACCCACTGGGGGGTCGAGGGCGCCGCCGGGTCGCGGCTGATTTATGCGGTGTTGTGGTTTGCGCTCTATTTCCGGTTCATGCATCGCATTGTCGGCTTTGACTTGCGCGGCCTGCTGATGATCTATCTGCGCAGCGGCCTCGCCAGCCTTGCCGCGATGATTCCGCTGGCGCTGACTTATGCGCTGTGGGCCCCGCCGGCGACGATCACATTCTTGCAACTGGTGCTCGCAAGTGGCGCCGGCGTGGTTTGCTGGCTGATTTCGCTGGCGTTGCTGCGCCATCCGGTGCTGGGCGAAATGCTGGGCGTGGCGTCGGCCATACCGCTGGTGCACCGCTGCATGCCGGCCCGGTTCCGCGCCACCTGAACACGATGGCCACGTCCGCCCCCGAATTGCGCCTGTCGAGCGCGATGATCGATCCCGCTACGGGGCTTCGCCGCGAAAGCCCGCGTCCGCCCGAACTGCGCAATGCCGCTTATGCCAGTCGGTTCGACTGGGACACGTTGTTCTATGACTGTTACCGCGTCGGGCCTTATGTCGTGCTGCAGGGACCGCCTTATCGCAACCTGCTGGCGCCGCTGTTGTCATCGGCACCGCTGAACGCGGCAATGCAGCGCTGGGTCCGCCGACCGCGCCTGATAGACCGCGACAAACGGGGCGAGATCTGGCTGCGCAGCGATGCCGACCGCCTGACCATCGCCGGACCGATCGGCGCCTATGACCTGGCCGTCGGTCCCAACCTGTCGCATCTGTTCGCCGGACGCCGGGTCATTGTGACCATGTCGAAGGACAATGCCCCGCGCTGGATTCACGACTGGGTCCGCTTCTACCGCGCAGAGCACCGCGCCGATGGCGTGCTGATCTATGACAACGGCTCGACCAGATACAACGCCGCAGAGCTTCAGGCCGGTCTGCGCGCGGCGTTTCCCGACCTCGTCGTCCTCGTCATCACCTGGCCGTTCAAATATGGCGCCCAGGGCGGCCTGGCCGGCGCGGTCGACGGGCGCGAGGCGCCTTGGGATTCCGACTATTGCCAGACCGGAGCCTTGCAGCACGCGCGCTTGCGGCTGTTGCGCAAGGCGAAAAGCGTGCTCAATGTCGATATCGACGAACTGGTGCTGTCGGCGCACGGCCGTTCGATCTTTGCGGCGACCGAACGCAGCGGTCCCGGGTTCATCAAATTCGCCGGCCGCTGGATCAGCGGCGCATCGCCCCGGCCGGTGGTGGAGGACTCGTGCCGCCACGCCGATTTCATCCATTGCGATCGGGGCGAGACTCGCACCTGCCCGCCAAAGTGGTGCATCGTCCCGGCGAGCCACGATCCGTTTCGCACCAGTTGGTCGGTGCACAACCTGTTTGGATCATGCCACAACCACCGCATCAACAAGGAATTCAGCTATCGCCACATGGCGGCAATATCCAACAGTTGGAAAGAGGACCGTCACATCGAATCGCGCTTCGATCCGGCCCGCTTTGCCGAGGATGCTGCACTGGCCGAAAGCTTTGTCAGGGCGGGGCTGACCGCATCTGGCGGCTGACCAACACGGCGGTGGCCCCTCCCCCGATAAAGGCGTATGATCCCGGGCGGGAGAGAACATCATGCCCCTGCCCGCTCCATTTGCGCGCGCGGCGGTTGCCGTAACCGCGCTGTTGTACGCCACTGCGCCCGTTCAGGCGATCGAGCCGAACGATGTGCGCCTGGCAGCACCGACCAAAGACATCGCAACGCCAACGGCACAACCGCCCAATGCCACGCGCCGCTTTGACGCCGGCGCGGCGGCAGCGCGCGATGTCGCCGTGCGCGGCGGAACCGATGACGACGTGCTGCCGATGCAACGCGATGCCACCAACCGCATGACTGTCGCGGTGATGATCGGAAACGAGGCGGGCATGCGCAGCCCTTATGCCTTTCTGGTCGATACCGGGGCGGAACGCACGGTCATCGCACGCACCGTGGCCAATGCCCTGGGCCTGGTGCCCAACGCGCGCGGCAGGCTGGTCGGCATGGCAGGGGTGCGCGATGTCGATCTGGTCCCGATCGAATCGATTTTGCTCGGGCGGCGCAGCCTTTACGGCGTCGCCTCGCCGGTGCTTGAGGCAGAGGCGATCGGCGCGGACGGCATCATCGGCCTCGACGGGTTGCAGGGGCAGCGCATCCTGCTCGATTTCGATCACGGCCGCATGTTGCTGGGCGACAAGGCGACACTCGGCGGTGATCGCGGCTATGACATCGTCGTGCGCGCCCGGCGCAAGAGCGGGCAGTTGATCATGACCAACGCAACGATCGACGGCGTGCGCACCGACATCCTCATCGACACCGGCTCTGACACGTCGATCGGCAATGCCGCGCTGGCGCGGGCGCTGATGCGCGACCATCGCGCAGAGACCGTGCAACTGCTGTCGGTCACCGGTCAACGGGCGACCGCTGACCTGGGGCTGGCGCGCACGCTGGAACTGGGCGGGATGACGCTCAACAACACGATGATCGCGTTCAGCGATGCACCGCCGTTCGAACGGCTGGGATTGCGGCGGCGACCGGCCTTGCTGCTGGGCATGGCGCAACTGCGGCTGTTCCACCGGGTGGCAATCGATTTTGCCGCCAGGCGGATCCTGTTTGCCGTGCCCACAGAATCCCCTTCCTGATCGCACCACTGGCAACTTTCGGCAAAATGCCTATGTGACAGGGATGCCTCCGGACAATCCCCATACCGCACCGACCACACGTCAGCCTCGCCACGATGGCTGGCGCACGCTGCGGCGGTTTCTGCCGTATCTTTGGCCGCGCGACAATCCGGCGCTGCGCTGGCGTATCGTCGTGTCGAGCCTGCTCGTCCTGTTGTCGACCGGGGTGCAACTGGCGCTGCCTTATGCATTCAAATGGGCGGTCGATGCGATGAACGTGTCGGGCCCGCGTGCCATCCGCTTGGTCATGCTGTGCGTGCTCGCCTATGCGATCGGGCGGCTGGTGGGTGTGCTGTTCGACAACGTGCGCAACATCGTGTTCGAACGCGTCGGGCAGGATGCCACGCGCAAGCTGGCCGAACATGTCTTTGCGCGGTTGCACCGGCTGTCGATGCGGTTTCACCTGGCGCGGCGCACCGGCGAAGTCACCAAAGTCATCGAGCGCGGGACCAAGAGCATCGACACGATGCTCTATTTCATGCTGTTCAACATCGCGCCGACCGTGCTGCAACTGGCCGGCGTCGCGGTGATTTTCGGGATCAGTTTCGGCAAAGGGCTGGTGGCCTCGACCGCACTGGCGGTGGTCGCCTATATCTGGGTCACGCGCGCGATCACCGACTGGCGCACGCATTTGCGCGAAAAGATGAACCGGCTCGACGGGCAGGCGCTGGCGCGTGCGGTCGATTCGCTGCTCAACTATGAAACGGTCAAGTATTTCGGCGCCGAGGCACGCGAAGAGGCACGCTATGCCGAAGCCACGCGCGCCTATGCCGACGCCGCCGTGTCGAGCGAAAACAGCCTGGGCCTGCTGAACATTGCACAGGCGCTGGTGACCAATGTGCTGATGGCCGGCGCACTGGCCGAAACCGTGTATGGCTGGTGGCATGGCGCCTATACCGCCGGGCAACTGGTGTTCGTGCAGATGTATCTGACCCAGTTGTTCCGCCCGCTCGACATGCTGGGCATGGTCTATCGCACCATTCGCCAGGGCCTGACCGACATGGCCGAAATGTTCCGCCTGATCGACACGGAGGTGGAAGTGGCGGATGTCCCGGGCGCGCCCGCGCTGGTGGTGCGGCGCGCCAGCGTGACCTTCGACAAAGTGGTGTTCGGCTATGAACCCGATCGCACGATCCTGCACGGGTTGTCGTTCGAGGTCGCGGCGGGCAGCCGGGTGGCCATCGTCGGCCCGTCGGGCGCGGGCAAATCGACCATCGGTCGGTTGCTGTTCCGCTTTTACGATCCGCAAGCGGGTCGTATCCTGATCGACGGCCAGGATATCGCCCGCGTGACACAGGCGTCCTTGCGCGCCGCGCTCGGCATCGTGCCGCAGGATTCGGTGCTGTTCAACGACACCATCGGCTATAACATCGCCTATGGCCGCGAAGGTGCCGGCGCGGTCGAAGTCGAGGCGGCGGCGCGTGGGGCGGCGATCAGCGATCTGCTGAGCCGTCTGCCGCAAGGGTTGAACACCGAAGTCGGCGAACGCGGGCTGAAACTGTCGGGCGGCGAAAAACAGCGCGTCGCGATTGCCCGCACGCTGGTCAAGAACCCGCCGATCCTGCTGTTCGATGAAGCGACGAGCGCGCTGGACACGCGGACCGAACAGGACATCCTGGCCACGCTTCGGGCTGTCGCGACGAACCGCACGACCATCTCTATCGCCCACCGGCTGTCGACGATTGTCGATTCGGACACCATTTTGGTGCTCGATCAGGGCCGTCTGGCCGAACAGGGCAGCCATGCCGACTTGTTGCGCCACGATGGGCTTTATGCCGAAATGTGGCTACGCCAGGCGGCGGAAAGCAGCGAGGAAGACCTCGTCGAAGCCGCGCAATAAGTTGAAGGTGCACTGATCCCTCGGGGCAGGAGGCGGGCGTGACGCTTTGCGCGACCTCGTATAAACTATGACTTGATCACGTCCGCTTCATGCCAGACCACGGCCTGCGCCACTTTGACGCAGTCCGATCCCGCGTCCCAGGTCATCGACGGAGAACCATAGAGGCGCCAGCCTTGCGACAGCGCCTCGGACACACGCTCGCAAAACGCGCGGTCGTCCTTGCCGGTCAACAGGCGATAAATCGGGCGGTCGTCGGGAGTCTGGTACATCGGCGACGTTTAGCAGGCGGCTGCGGGCTCGCCAACCGGCGCGTCTTCATCGGGCGCAGTCAGTTTCCCGCCACGCATCCAGCGCAGCACCGGAACGAAAAGAATGGCGCAACCCGCCAGACTGACCCCGGCGTCCATCCAGAACGATCCCGCGACGCTGCCGGCCAGGTGATAGCCATAGCCGTCGAGCGCCTGCATATAGGAATACGGCAGCAGGATGGCCGCCGATAACAGGCCGAACTGCGACGCGGCAATCGGGCTGCCGCGCCGGATCGAGGCGAAAATGATCGCGTTCTGCGACACTTGCGCGATCGACTGCGCGGCGTTTTCCCCGGCGACCGCCAGCAGATAGATCAGCGGTGTATGGGGCAGGCCGATCACCAGCGCGGTAAAGCATGCCCCTGCCGTGCCGATCGCCAGATACAACAGCGGCCCGGGCAGGCGGCGCAGGACCCACCGCCCGACCAGCGCGGCGCACAGGCCGACGCCGGTTGCGCCAAAGCCGTTGGCGGCATCGATCATGCCTGCCGATACGTGGAAATCAGGGCCCAGCCCGCCAAATGCATTGGTCAGGGTAAACGCTGCACAGGGCATCGCGAACATCACGCCGATGCGCAGCACCAGCGGCAGGCGGATCAGCACGGCCAGATCGCGGGTCAGATCGCCAAAGCTTTCCCGCACTGCCTTGCGGCCGGCATCGGGAACCGGAATCAGCGGCACGACGCCCAACGGTACCAGCACCAGTGCGCCCACCAGCAATTGCCCGAACGGCGCCGGCAAAGCCGTGATCAGGGTAAACTGGCTCATCGCGCCGAGGCCGAAACCGACCGCATTGCCGATCGCGAACCAGGTGCCGATCGTGTCGTCCGCTGCCTTGGGCAGCGCGGCCCCCAGCCATCCGCCAAACGCGGTGTTCAGCAGCACAAAGACGAGCGCGTCGACCATCAGCAGCGGCGCCACCAGCGGGCTCAACGCCGGCATGCCGAGCGTGACCGCGCTGAGCACTGCCGCCGTCAGCCCCAGCACCACGCTCCACGCCCGCCGGCTGATCATGGTATCGAGCACCGGCGCGATCAGGAACGTGGCCAGCGACGCCAGGCCGGCCAGTGCGGTCAGCCCGGCAATCGTCGGTTCACCCATGCCATGCGCGGCCAGCACTTGCGGCATGGTCACCAGCACCACCGCATAGGCAAAGCCGTAAGACGCGTTGGCCAGGCCCATCGCCCAGACAAACCGGGGGCTTGCCCCTGCTGTTTCGATCATCGCCCGCACGCATCCCACCGGGCAACGATTGCCCGGTGGGCAACCTGTCGCAGTCCGGGGTGCCGATCAACTGCCTTCCGGTGAACCGGCTCCTCCCCGATTCGGGAGGAACCGGTTTACAGGATGTACTTCGACAGGTCGGTGTTGGCGGCCAGAGTGGCCAGGCGGTCGGCGACATAGGCCTCGTCGATGGTCACCGTCGTCCCGGTGCGATCTTCGGCTTCAAAGCTGACCTCTTCCAGCAGCTTTTCCATCACCGTCTGCAACCGCCGCGCACCGATGTTTTCGACGCTGTCGTTCACTTGCGCGGCGGTGCGCGCGATCGCGCGGATGGCGCCGGGGGTGAAATCGAGCGTGACTTTTTCGGTGGCCAGCAGCGCGCTGTACTGTTCGACCAGATTGGCGCGCGTTTCCGACAGGATACGCACGAAATCATCCTCTGACAGCGCCTGCAATTCGACCCGGATCGGCAGGCGGCCCTGCAATTCGGGCAACATGTCGCTTGGTTTGGCGATGTGGAACGCGCCAGAGGCGATGAACAGCACGTGGTCGGTCTTCATCGCGCCGTATTTGGTCGCGACCGTCGTCCCCTCGATCAGGGGCAGCAGATCGCGCTGCACGCCTTCGCGGCTGACCGAGCCGCCGCGCACGTCGCTGACCGCGATCTTGTCGATTTCGTCGATGAACACGATGCCGTTGGTTTCGGCGTTGGCCAGCGCGACGCGGGCGACGTCGTCCTGGTCCATGCGCTTTTCCGCCTCTTCATCGATCAGCTTTTCCCAGGCATCGGGCACGCGCAGCTTGCGCCGCTTGGTCGCCTGACGGCCCAGCGCCTTGCCCATCATGTCCGACAGGTTGATCATGCCGATGCCGCCGGCCATGCCGGGCACTTCCATCGGCATTTGCGGGCTGTCTTCGACCTCGATTTCGACTTCGACGTCGGCCATCGCGCCTTCGGCAATGCGCTGGCGAAAACTTTCGCGAGTCGCCTCGCTGGCGCCATCGCCGACCAGCGCTTTCAGCAGGCGGTCCATCGCCGCCTTGCTGGCCGCTTCACGCACGGCTTCGCGGCGGCGCGCCTTTTCCAGCCGGATCGCTTCCTCGGCCAGATCGCGCGCGATCTGTTCGACATCGCGCCCGACATAGCCGACTTCGGTGAACTTGGTCGCCTCGACTTTGACAAACGGCGCATCGGCCAGGCGCGCCAGACGACGGCTGATCTCGGTCTTGCCGCAGCCGGTCGGCCCGATCATCAGGATGTTCTTGGGGCTGACTTCGTCGCGCAACGAAGGGTGCAGGCGCTGCCGCCGCCAGCGATTGCGCAAGGCAACGGCGACGGCGCGCTTGGCATCCTGCTGCCCGACAATGTGTTCGTCGAGCGCACGGACGATGGCTTTTGGGGTAAGGGTATCGGTCATGTCGAGTCAGACTTCTTCCAGCGTCACGCGGTCGTTGGTGTAGACGCAAATATCGGCGGCGACTTTCATCGCGCGCAAGGCGATCGTTTCGGGGTCGGCCTCATAGCCGGCAATCGCGCGCGCAGCGGCGAGCGCAAAATTGCCGCCCGAGCCAATCGCGGCGATCACGGTTTCCTGGTCGGCTTCGCCAAAGGCCTCGGGCTCAAGCACGTCGCCGTTGCCGGTCAGAACCAGCAGCGTCTGGGCGTCGGCGACGATCATCAACGCCTCGAGATTGCGCAGAAACTTGTCGGTGCGCCAGTCCTTGGCCAGTTCGACCGCCGCGCGCAGCAATTGCCCGCGATGCGCCTCCAACTTGCGCTCCAGCCGTTCGAACAGCGTAAAGGCATCGGCGGTCGCACCGGCAAACCCGGCGATCACCGCGCCCCGCCCGTCCGCGCCCGGCGCGCCGAGCCGGCGCACTTTGCGCGCATTGGGTTTCATCACCGTGTTGCCCATCGACACCTGGCCATCGCCGGCGATGACGGTGCGCCCGTTCTTGCGCACACCGATGATGGTGGTTCCATGCCACTGGATCAGGCCGTGGCTGGCCGCTTGGTCATTCATGCACGGGATATGGGCGGGGGGTTTGCGTAAACAAGCCCCCCCGGATCAGCTTCCGTTCGGGCCGGTCCCGCCGCCGCGACCGCCGCCGCCCGGACCCGAGCCACCGCCGCCCGGCGTACCGCCCGGCAATGCGCCGACGGTGCCGATATTGCCGAACAAGTCTTCAAAGAAGCTGCGTTCGCGTCCCAGCGTCGGGGTCTTGCCCTTGTAGGGTTCCAGCCGCACCGCGTGTTCGACGCCGTCGTGGGTCACTTCCTGGACGTTGCCGGTGGCGTCAAAGGCAACGCGCATGATCGATCCGGCATGGATGCGGGGCCGGGTAAACGGCCTTTGCACGGTGTCGAGCGAGATATAATACCACGATTGCTGGCCAAACTGGCTCTTGAGCGTGGGCTGGCCAAGCGACCGTTCGACCGACAGGCGGTTGTCAACGCCAGGCAGCACCGACTGGGTCAGCGCCGGATCGACCAGATAGCCGCGGTGATCGCGGATCGTGCTGCATCCGCCGGCAAGCAGCACCAGCGCGCAGCCAAGACCCACCCGCAGGCCGCTGGTTCGTGCCAGAAAACCCTGCCCATTCGTCCGCTCAATCCGCATTGCCACCCTTCACACCTGCTGCAATTCCGTCGTGGCGCCGGCAGATACCCACCCACTGCACCAATAACTGCACCGCGGGTCGTTTGCCTTCGCCGCCGTGCTGCCTATATCACCTGCTGTAGGCATCAAAGCGCATTCCCGCAATGGCGGGCGCGCTCTTTGCCATCCGGGGATCGCCGATCCCCGCTCAACAGAGGTCTCCGTTGCATACGGGGCACCGGACAAGGACGGAACACCACGTGATGTCGCGATTCGCGAAATGGCTGAAACCGCGCCCCGATCCCAGAGCGGCCCTGCGCCCGCTATGGCACCGGGTGGTCGAAATCGCGCGCGAAAAGGAATGGTATCGCGATTGCGCGATAGCCGACACTGTCGCCGGCCGGTTTGACGCGATCACCCTGATCCTGTCGCTGGTGCTGATCCGGATGGAACGCGACGAAGTGCTGTACGAACCGTCGGTGCGGCTGACCGAGTTGTTCGTCGACGACATGGACGGTCAGTTGCGCCAGGGCGGGGTCGGCGATCTGATCGTTGGCAAGCATATCGGCACGCTGATGAGCACGCTCGGCGGCCGTCTGGGTGCCTATCGCGACGCGCTGGACGCAGGCGAAGAGGCCACCACCGCCGCCGTCGCGCGCAATGTGACATTGCGCGAAGGCGGCGATCCGGCGCTCGTGGCGCGACGTGCGCGGGCCTTTGCCGCCGGGCTGGCACTGGTGCCGGCGATGCGCGTGCTGACCGGGGAGATCGGGCGATGACGCCGCCGGCCGATCCCGAATGGGTGCGGATCATCGACATTCGCCACTTGCCGACCTGGGCAGAGGATATCGTCGCCGACGACACCGCGCGGCGGCGGCTCGCGGGCCGATTCGGCCTGTCGGCGATCGATCGGCTGGTTGCCACGGTCACCTTTGCGGGGGACAAGGGCACGATCAGCGTGACCGGCCAAATCCGCGCCGCGATCGTGCAGGCTTGTGCGATTTCCGGCGAGGATTTTCCGGTGGCGATCGATGAACCGGTGAACTTGCGCTTTGTGCCGATGCGCGACCCGGCGGCACTGGCCGAGGAAATCGAGATCACCGCCGATGACTGCGACGAAATCGAATATGCCGGGCTGACATTCGACCTGGGCGAAGCGCTGGCCCAGACGCTGGCACTGTCGATCGACCCGTTTGCGCAAGGCCCCGACGCCGATCGCGCGCGCGCCGAACATGGCTTGGCGGGCACCGCGACAACCGGTGCCTTTGCCGCGCTGAAAGGCAAGGAATGACGCGATGAGCGCGCGCCAGCCCGAAGAGCCTGGCCAGGGCCATGCCGGACCGATCCGGCGCGGCGATCTGACGCGCGGGCCGATCATGGCCACGCTGGCGCGCTTTTCCGCGCCGACGCTGATGGCCAATGTGCTGCAATCGCTGAACGGCACGGTCAATGCGATCTGGGTCGGCCGCATGCTGGGCGGCAGCGCGCTGGCGGCGACCGCCAATGCCAATGTGGTGATGTTCCTGGTGTTCGCCGCGACGTTCGGATTTGGCATGGCCGCCACGGTCAAGATCGGCCAGGCGTTCGGCGCGGGCAATATCGATGGCGCGCGGCGCACGTTCGGCACGGCGATGGGGTTCTGTGTCGGACTGTCGCTGCTGGTGGCCGTGGTCGGCTGGTTCGGCGCCCCCGCGCTGCTTCATGCGATGTCGACCCCGCCGCTGATCGGCGCCTTTGCGCTGGCATACTTAAGAGTCATTTTCATCGCCATGCCGGCGCAGATGGTCAGCGTGATCCTGGCCATGTCGATGCGCGGTGCGGGCGATTCGGCAACGCCCTTGCGCATGATGCTGATTTCGGTGGTGCTTGATGTCGTACTCAATCCGCTGCTGATCGGCGGGCTGGGGCCCATTCCGGCGTTCGGCATTGCCGGGTCGGCGATCGCGACGACGATCGCTTCGACCATGGCCATGCTGGCCTTTGTCATCGTCCTTTACGCGCGCAACCTGCCGGTCCGGCTGCGCGGCCACGAGCTGCGCTATCTGATCCCCGATCCGGCCGAACTGAATTTCATTGTCACCAAGGGCCTGCCGATGGGGGCGCAGATGCTGCTGGTATCGATGGCCGGGATCATCATGGTCGGGCTGGTCAACCGCGAAGGCGCGACCGCCAGCGCCGCCTATGGCGCCAGCCTGCAAGTGTGGACGTATCTGCAGATGCCGGCGCTGGCGATTTCGGCAGCGGTCAGCGCGATGGCCGCGCAGACCATCGGCGCGCGGCTGTTCGACCG
>Ga0116227_10012624_pt1 | contig 13658 bp, 12 predicted proteins | sample S1TSphgellanicum_FD_89693 | JGI IMG/M metagenome (GOLD analysis project Ga0116227, IMG submission 89693) | Host-associated microbial communities from peat moss isolated from Minnesota, USA - S1T2_Fb - Sphagnum magellanicum MG | ecosystem: Host-associated > Plants > Peat moss > Unclassified...
CATCGCCGACGCCTACGTCGATCCCGCTTTCGGCAGCGGCTGCGTCAAGATCACACCGGCCCATGACTTCAACGACTACGAGGTCGGTCAGCGCCACGGCCTGCCGCTGCGGAGCATCATGACGCCGGCCGCCGCCCTCAACGACGCGGTACCCCCGCCGTACCGCGGCCTGGATCGCATGGTCGCCCGCGAACGCGTGATCGCGGATCTCACCGCGGCCGGCCTGGTGCTGCGCATCGAACCGCATGAGCTCACCGTGCCGCGTGGGGATCGCAGCCACGCGGTGCTCGAACCGCTGCTCACCGATCAATGGTTCGTGAAGATCGCACCGCTCGCCGGTCCGGCGATCGCCGCGGTCGAACGGGGCGCGGTCCGCTTCGTGCCCGAGCACTGGTCCGCGGTCTATTTCGAGTGGATGCGCAACATCAAGGACTGGTGCATCAGCCGCCAGCTCTGGTGGGGTCATCGGATACCCGCGTGGTACGACGCGCAAGGGCGCTGCTACGTCGGGCGCACCGAGACCGAGGTGCGCACCGCGCACGGAATCGCGGCAGACGCGCCGCTGCGCCAGGACGAGGACGTGCTCGACACCTGGTTCTCCTCGGCACTCTGGCCGTTCTCGACCCAGGGCTGGCCGCGCGCGACGCGGGACCTCGCGACCTACTATCCGACCACCGTGCTCGTGACCGGATTCGACATCATTTTCTTCTGGGTCGCGCGCATGATCATGATGGGCCTCAAGTTCACGGGCGAGGTGCCGTTCCATGAGGTCTACGTGCACGGTCTGATCCGCGACCACGACGGCCAGAAGATGTCCAAGTCCAAGGGAAACGTCATCGATCCACTCGACATCGTCGACGGCATTGCGCTCGATGCGCTGCTCGCGAAGCGCACTTCGGACCTCATGCAGCCGCAGATGCGCCCGGCCATCGAGAAGGCGACGCGCAAACAGTTCCCCGCGGGCATCGCCGCGTTCGGCACCGACGCGCTGCGCCTCTGCTTCGCCTCGCTTGCCACCCAGAGCCGCGACCTGCGCTTCGACATGGGACGGGTGGAAAATTATCGGAATTTCTGCAACAAGCTCTGGAATGCAGCCCGCTACGTGCTCATGAACGTGGAGGGTGTGGACCTGCGGCCCGAGGGCGCCGCATTCAGCCTCGCCGATCGCTGGATCCGCTCGCGCTTCGCCGCCGCGCTCGAACGCATTCACGCCGGCTTCGCGGATTACCGGCTCGATGCGGTCGCGGCGGCGCTCTACGAGTTCACCTGGCACGAGTTCTGCGACTGGTATCTCGAGCTGTCGAAGTCGATCTTGACGTCCGAGGATGCGGATCCCGCCGAGCAGCGCGGCGCACGCATCACACTGGTCGCGACGCTCGAGCAGCTGCTGCGCGCCCTGCATCCGTTGGCGCCCTTCATCAGCGAGGAGATCTGGCAGCGCGTCAGGGCGAGCGCGGCCGTGGAGGGCGCGACCCTCATGCTCGCGCCCTTTCCGGCGGTCCTCCCCGGTGACGCGGATCCGGTGGCGGAGCGGGAGATGGCCTGGGTGCAGGGTTTCATCCTGGGCGTTCGCCAGATCCGGGGCGAGATGGACATCGCGCCGGCCCGCAGGATCGACGTGCTGCTGCATCACGCCGCGCCGGCTGACCTCACGTTTCTCGAGCGCAACCTGGGGTTCGTGCAGCGGCTCGCCGGCGTGCACGCGCCGCGCGTGCTCGAGGACGCGCAAGCGGCCCCGATCAGCGCCGTCGCGCTGCTGGGCGGCCTCGAGATCCTCGTGCCGATGGCCGGCCTGATCGACCCGGCCGCGGAACTGGAGCGCTTGAGCAAACGGCGCGGCAAGGCCCTGGCGGACTTAGCCAGGCTCGACGCCAAGCTCGGCAACGCCGAGTTCCTGCGCAACGCGCCGCCGGACATCGTCGCGAAGGATGAATTGCGCCGTGCGGAACTCGGCACCGAACTCAGGCAGCTCAACCAGCAGATCGAGCGGGTGCGCGGATTGCAGGGTTCATGAACAGCATCCATGCCGACGTCGCGGCGGTCGTCGGACAGCTGAACCGGGTCATCCTCGGCAAGCAAACCCAGATCAAGCTCTGCCTCGCCTGCCTGCTGGCGCGCGGGCACCTGCTGCTCGAGGACATTCCTGGCGTGGGCAAGACCACGCTCGCGCATGCGCTCGCCAAGACCCTGGGCCTGTCGTTCCAGCGCGTGCAGTTCACGAGCGACCTGCTGCCGGCCGACGTGCTCGGGGTGTCGATCTTCGACCGCGAGTCCGGCAAGTTTCACTTTCAACAGGGCCCGATTTTCGCCCAGCTCGTGCTCGCCGACGAGATCAACCGCGCCTCGCCAAAGTCCCAGAGCGCCCTGCTCGAGGCCATGGAGGAGCATCAAGTCACCCTGGACGGCCGCTCGATGCCCCTGCCCGAGCCGTTCTTCGTGATCGCCACGCAGAATCCGCAGGACCAGGCGGGCACCTTTCCGCTGCCCGAATCGCAGCTCGACCGATTTCTCATGCGCGTGCATTTGGGTTATCCGTCCGAGGCCGCGGAACGGGAGCTGTTGGCGGGCCGTGACCGGCGCGAGCTGGTCGGCAGCCTGGCCACCGTGATCGATGCGTCCCGGCTGCGTGCCCTGCAAGCGGACGTCCTCGAGGTCCATGCCGCGCCCGCCTTGCTCGATTACCTCCAAGCCCTGGTCGCGGCGACGCGTGCCGCGGCGAGCCTGCACCACGGGCTCTCGCCGCGCGCGGCCATCGGCCTCTTGCGGGCGGCGCGCGCCTGGGCCCTGCTCGACGGGCGCAGCGCCGTGCTCCCCGAGCACATCCAAGCCGTGCTCGGCGCGGTCGTGGAACATCGGCTCGGGAGCGGCGAACGCGGCGATTCGAACGTGCGCGGCCTGCTGGATGCCGTTTCAATCCCTTGAACAGCCCCGCCCAGATCGCGACCAAGGCCTTCCGCGCCTGGCAGGCGCGAAAGTTCGGCAACGCCGACCCGCGCCCGCACCGCATCGATCGGCGGCGCATCTACATCCTGCCGACCGGGTTCGGTTTGATCTTGGCGACGCTCGACGTCGCGATGCTGATCGCCGCCTTGAACTACAACAGCAATCTTGCCCTGGCCTTCGCCTTCCTGATGGCGAGCCTTGCGCTGGTCGCCATGCATCATTGCCATCGCAATCTGCTCGACCTCTGCATCGACTGCGTTCCGGAGACGGACGGCTTTGCCGGCGCACCGCTCGAGTTTCGCTTTCTGCTGCGCAATCCCTCGCGCCTCGCGCGCCGCGAGATCGAGGTGCGCTGCGCGCAATTCGGTGCGGCCGTCACGAGCATTGGGGCGGGCGAAACCGTGGCGCTGGCCGTGCCGATCGCCGCGGCGCCGCGGGGAGTGCTGCGGCTCACGCAGTTCGAAGTCCGCACCCTGTATCCGTTCCGTTGGTTCTTCGCGTGGACGTACGTCCAGGCGCCGCTCACCGCGTATCTGGCACCGCGGCCCGCCGGCGCCGCGCGACCGCGCGGCACTGCGGGCAGCAGCGGGGCCAGCCATGAAACGCAGGGCGATGAGGAGTTTGCGGGGCTGCGGCCGTACGCGCCGGGCACCCCGCTCAAGCACATGGCCTGGAAGGTGCTCGCGCGCGGCGGGGAGCCGGCGGTACGCAATTACACCGGCCTCGCCGCCGAACCGGAATGGCTCGACTGGGCTGCGCTGCGCGGCCAGGACGCGGAAAGCCGCCTCGAGCAACTGTGCCGCTGGGTTCTGGATGCGAGCGACGCACGGCAGTCCTACGGGCTGAAACTGCCCGGGGTGGAACTCGTGCCCGCGCAAGGCCCCGCGCATCGGCTCGCGTGTTTGCGCGCCCTCGCCGGTTTTGCCGCCCCAAGCGCGGTCCGATGATCGCGCCTCCGCCGCTGCGCCAGCGCGTTTCGCAGAATCAGCTGATCGCAACGGCGGGGTGCCTGCTGCTCGCTCTGCTGCCGCATCTGCTGTCGCTGCGGCGCTGGCTCATCGCGGCCATTCTGGCGGCCGGCGGGATGCGCGTGCTGCTGGCGCTGCGCGGCCGCGATGCGCCGCCGCGCATGCTGAGCGCGGCCGTCGCGCTGCTCGCCATCCTGATGCTGTTCACGATGTTTCGCAGCTTCAGCGGCCTCGCAGCCGGTACGGCGCTGCTCACGCTCACGGCCAGCTTGAAGCTGCTCGAAACGCGCACGCGCCGCGATCTGTGCGTGATCGTCCTGATCGTTTATTTTCTATGCCTCACGGCACTGTTGGCCGACGCTTCGTTCTGGCTGCTCGGCTACACGCTGCTGGTCGCCTGGGTCACGAGCGCCTGCCTGCTCCGCAGCACCACGGTGACGGCCGAGTTGAATGCCCGCGACAGCCTGCGCGACACGGGCCGCCTGCTGCTGCAGGCGGTGCCGATTGCGCTCGTGCTGTGGCTGTTCTTTCCGCGTTTTGCCGAGCCGCTCTGGCACCTGCCGCAACCCGAGAATGCCGCGACCACGGGCTTGAGCGACACCTTGAGCCCCGGGGACATCACGGATCTCGCGCTGTCCGACGAGGTCGTGATGCGTGCGCACTTCCGCGGCGCGGTGCCGCCCCCGCGCGAGCGCTATTGGCGCGGCCCGGTGTTGTTCGATTTCGACGGCCGCACCTGGCGGCGCCATGACCCCGACCTGATTGCCTCGCCGCCCCTCGAGCCTCGCGGCCCCGCCTACGTCTACACGCTGAACCTGGAACCCCACGGTCACAACTGGATATACGCGCTCGATTCGCCGTCGAGCTGGGATCTGGCGCGCGCCTATCTCACGGCCGATTACATGCTCGCGCAACCCAACGCCATCGCCCAGCCGCTCGAAGTCACCGTGACCTCGTACACGCAGACCGATTCACCGTCAGGCTTGGGCAGCGCGCTGCGCAGACGCGACACGCGCCTGCCGGCCGACAGCAATCCGCGCACGCGCGCCTTTGCCGCGCAGCTGCGTGCCCTGCATCCGGACGATGCCGATTACGTAGCCGCCGTGCTCAAGATGTTCCAGACGGAACAATATTTTTACACGCTCGAGCCGCCGCCGCTCGGCGCGGATTCCGTCGACCAATTCCTGTTCGAGACCAAGCGCGGCTTTTGCGGCCACTATGCCTCGGCCTTTGCCGTGCTGATGCGCGCCGCGGACATTCCGGCGCGCGTCGTGACCGGATACTACGGCGGCACGTACAACCGCTACGCCGATTATTGGCTGGTGCGCCAGAGCGACGCCCATGCCTGGGTGGAGGTGTGGATCGAGGGACATGGATGGATGCGCGTGGATCCGACCAGCGCCATCGCGCCCGGCCGCGTCGAGCACAGCGTGCGCGACGCGGAGAGCGCGAGCGCGGCGCTCGGCATGCCGCTGCCCAACCGGCTGCCGTGGCTGCGCGACCTGCGCCTGCGCACCGACGCCCTGCGCGAGCTGTGGCGTGCGCGCATCTTGCAATACAACCAGGGCGCGCAGCAGCGGCTGCTCGCGCGCTTCAATGTTCCCGAACCCGACGTGCGCAAGCTCGTCATGGTGCTCGCGGCCGCGCTTTCCCTGACGCTCGCGTGGCTGACCTGGCACGTGCGCCGCGAGCTCTCCCCCGATGCCCGCGAGCCGGCCGTGCGCGCCTTCGACCGGCTCTGCGCGAAGCTCGCGGCCTGTGGACTGCGCCGGGCCGCATCCGAGCCCGCCGAAAGCTTCGCGCTGCGTGTGGCCGGCGCCCGGCCCGATCTCGCCGCCGAGGTGGCGGCGCTGTGCCGGGGCTACAATGAACTGCGCTACGGAGCGCGTGCCGGCGAGGCCGACGTCGGGCGCTTCACGGCCGCGGTGCGGGCCTTCAGGCCGCGCGCCGTGCGCGGCGCCTTCACGCCGCGAGGTTCTCGCGCGTCTTCATGAACTGGATCTCCGGCCAGCGCTCCTCGGTCAAGCCGAGGTTCACGCGCGTGGGCGCGAGGTAGACGAGTTCGCCGGCATGGTCGAGCGCGAGATTGTCATAGGCCTTGTCGCGAAACTCTCCGAGCCGCTTCTCGTCGGCGAGGCGCACCCAGCGGGCCACGGCCACGTTGATCGGCTCGAACACGCATTGCACGCTGTATTCGTCGGCCAGGCGGAAGGCGACCACTTCGAACTGCAGCTGACCGATCGCGCCCAAGATCAGGTCGTTGTTGCGCAGCGGCTTGAACAGCTGCGTGGCGCCCTCCTCGCACAGCTGCGAGAGCCCCTTCTGCAAGGCCTTCATGCGCAGCGGATCCTTGAGCACGGCGCGGCGGAACAGCTCGGGGGCGAAATTCGGCACTCCGGTGAAATTGAGCTCCTCACCCTCGCTGAAGGTGTCGCCGATGTTGATGGTGCCATGATTGTGCAGGCCGATGATGTCGCCGGCGTAGGCCTCCTCGGCCTGGCTGCGGTCCGCGGCGAGGAAAGTCAGCGCGTCGGCGATCCTGACCTCCTTGTCGAGCCGCACGTGGTAGAGGCGCATGCCGCGCACGTATTTGCCCGAACAGAGCCGCATGAAGGCGATGCGGTCCCGATGGCCGGGATCCATGTTCGCCTGGATCTTGAACACGAAACCCGTGAGCTTGGTCTCGTCGGCGGCGACGGAGCGCTGCAGCGCCGGCCGCGGCAGCGGCCCGGGCGAATGCCGTACGAAGGCCGAGAGCAGTTCGCGCACGCCGAAATTGTTGACCGCCGAGCCAAAGAAGACGGGCGTCAGCCGGGCGGCACGATAGCTTTCGAGATCGAAGGCGGGGCTCGCGCCGCGCACCAGTTCGGCCTCCTCCACGAACCGTTCGTAGCGCTCGCCCAGGAACGCGCGGGCCTCCGCACCGTGCAGTCCGTCGATCGTCTGGTGGCTGCCCGCGCGCCCCTTCTCGACCGGGACGTAGACGTAGATGCGGTCCTCGAGCAGATGATAGACGCCGAGCAGATCCCGGCCCATTCCGATCGGCCAGGTCAGCGGCGTGCAGGCAATTTTCAGCACGCTTTCGATTTCGTCGAGCAGTTCGATCGGCGCACGCCCGTCGCGGTCGAGCTTGTTCACGAAGGTCATGATCGGTGTGTCGCGCAGGCGGCAGACGTCCATGAGCTTGATGGTCCGCTCCTCGACACCCTTGGCGCAGTCGATGACCATGAGCGCCGAGTCGACCGCGGTCAGCGTACGGTAGGTGTCCTCGGAGAAATCCTCGTGACCGGGTGTGTCGAGCAGGTTCACGATGCAGTCTTCGTACGGAAATTGCATGACCGAGGAGGTCACCGAAATGCCGCGCTGCTGCTCGAGCGCCATCCAGTCGGAGGTGGCATGGCGCGTCGCCTTGCGCCCTTTGACGGTGCCGGCCATCTGGATCGCGCCGCCGAACAACAGGAGCTTTTCGGTCAAGGTCGTCTTGCCGGCATCGGGGTGCGAAATGATCGCGAACGTGCGCCGCCGCGCCACTTCGCGCGACAGGGGGCTGACCGGATCGCTCATGCCGGATCCGAGTTCAGATGCCGGCGCAGGACCGAGGCGTCCTCGCGCCCGACCGTGGCCTGGTAATAACCCCGGCGGATCCCCACCTGTTCAAAGCCGAGCGAGAAATACAGCCGGCTGGCGATCGTATTGGAGGGTCTGACCTCGAGAAATGCCTCGTACATGCCGGCGCTGCGGGCGCGCTCGAGCAGATAGACGAGGAGCTTGCGGCCGATGCCGCGGCAGCGGAAGGCCTCGTGCACACAGACGTTGAGGATGTGGGCCTCCCCGGCCCCCAGCGACATGATTCCGTATCCGGCCATGTCGGCGCCGCAGTCGACCACGCGGCATACGTAGCCCACCCGCAAACAGTCGCGGAATATCCCCTCGCTCCACGGAAACTGATAGCCGGCGCGCTCGATCGTGACGACCGCATCGACGTCGGGATCGAGCATGGGCCGGATCGTGGGCTCGGCGGCGAAGTAATCGCGCTTGACGCTAGACACGGGCCCGCACCTCGCGGGCCAACTGCAGGTCGGCCCAGGCCTTGCGCTTCTCGGACGGCGTGCGCAGCAGATACGCCGGATGATAGGTCACGACCAGCGGCACCTGCGCCGCGCCGAACGCGTGCGCCCGACCCCGCAGACGCGCAAGCGGTGCGTCGGTTTGCAGCAGATTTTGGGCGGCGATGCGTCCGACCACGAGCATGATCCTCGGTTTCAAGAGGGCGACCTGCCGGTGCAGGTAAGGAAGGCATTCAGCCACCTCCCGCGGCGACGGATCCCGGTTGGCCGGCGGCCTGCACTTCAGTACGTTCGCAATATACACCTGCTCTCGCTCGAGGCCGATGGCCCGCAGCATGGAATTGAGCAGCCCGCCTGCGCGGCCGACGAACGGCTCCCCGCGGGCATCCTCCTCGGCGCCGGGGGCCTCGCCGACGATGAGCCACTCGGCCGTCTGCGATCCTACCCCGAACACGGTGTGGGTGCGGGTCCTGCAGAGCTCACAGCGTGTGCAGACCGACACGCGTTCGCGCAGCGGTTCCCAGTCGAGGCCAGCCTCGCACCGTTCGGGCTGCGCCGCCCGTGCCGCAGAGCTCGCCTGCGCCAGAGGCCTTGCCGACCCCTCATGGCGCGCCGACACCTGATCGATCGCCGGCGCCTGATGGCTTGCCGGCGCCAGAGGGCGCGCCGACGTCTGATCGCTCTCCGCCGCCTGATCGCTTGCCGATGCCTGATGGCTTGCCGGCCTCTGATGGCTGCGCCGCGTCCACCGCGTCAGGCCGAGCGCGCGAAGGTATTCCGAGTGCAGGTCGCGGTTCAAGGGCTCGCACTCGTCCCGGGCAAGCGCCGGCGCAGCCGTCGATACGCCCACACCGAGGGCGCCGAGAGGCCGTAGAGACCGAACAGAACCAACAGCGTCAGCGGCGGATGCAGGGCGAGCAGCACGAAGGCGAGCGGCACGAACAACACTTGGGTGAAGCGCACCCGCGCATTGAGTCTGACCTGTTTGAAGCTCGAGAATGCAAAGCGGCTGATCATGAGACCGCCCGCGCAAGCGGTCACGAAAAAGGCGAGCAGCAGGCCGGGCAGGCCGATGTTCAGCTGATCGCTCGCGAGCCACATCGAGGCGGCGACGATCGCTGCGGCCGAGGGGCTCGGCAGGCCCTCGAAGTAGTTCTTGTCCTGGGTGGCGATGCGCGAATTGAAGCGCGCGAGCCGCAGCGCCGCCGCCGCCGCATAGCAAAAACACACCAACCAACCCAGGCGGCGCCACAAGGGCCCGTACTCGGCGATGCGGGCGACACCCCATTGGTAGGTCACGATGGCGGGCGCCAGGCCGAAGGACACCATGTCGGAGAGGCTGTCGTACTCCTTGCCGAAGGCGCTTTCCGTATGCGTCCAGCGGGCGACGCGCCCGTCTAAGCCGTCGAACACCATGGCCACGAACACGGCGATGCCCGCGTTCTCGAACTTCCAGTCGATGGCCGCGACGATGGCATAGAAACCGGCGAACAACGCCCCGGTGGTGAGCAGATTCGGCAGCCAGTAAACGCCGCGAGGCCGGGCTTGAGATTCGTCTTCTGCGCTCATGCGCGGCCATAATACCAGGGGGCCTCATGTAATATGGCAGCCTATGCGCTCCTCACACTATCCGATCTCGACCCTCAAAGAGGTGCCTTCCGACGCGGAGGTCATCAGTCATCAGCTCATGCTGCGCACGGGCATGATCCGGCGCCTGGCCGCGGGCCTCTACACCTGGCTGCCGCTCGGACTGCGCACGCTGCGCAAGGTCGAGGCGATCGTGCGCGAGGAGATGAACCGGGCCGGCGCCCTCGAGCTGTCGATGCCGACCGTTCAGCCGGCGGAGCTCTGGGAGGAATCGGGCCGCTGGAACGAGTTTGGTCCCGAGCTGCTGCGCTTCAAGGACCGTCACGACCGCAGCTTTGCCTACGGACCCACGCACGAAGAGGTCATCACGGACCTGGCCAGGCGCGAGCTGCGCAGTCACAAACAGCTGCCGGTGAACTTCTATCAGATCCAGTTGAAGTTCCGCGATGAGGTTCGCCCGCGCTTCGGCGTGATGCGGGCGCGCGAATTCCTCATGAAGGACGCCTATTCGTTCCACGCCGACGAAGCGAGCCTCGCCGCGGGCTATGCGCTCATGTACGCGGCCTACGCGCGCATCTTCACGCGCCTGGGGCTCGAGTTCCGCGCGGTGCAGGCGGACAGCGGCAGCATCGGCGGCAGCGCGTCGCAGGAGTTCCATGTGCTCGCCGACTCCGGAGAGGACGCGATCGTGTTCTCGGACGGCGACGACTACGCGGCGAACCTCGAAATGGCCGTCGCGGTCGCGCCGACCGAACCGCGCGCGGCCCCTGGGCAGCCGCTCACCAAGGTGCACACGCCGCACACGCGCACGATCGCCGCGCTCTGCGAATTCCTGAAGATCGAACCGACACGCTGCGTGAAGACCCTGCTCGTGGATGGAAGCGACGGCGGCGTGGTCGCGCTGGTCGTACGCGGCGATCATGAACTGAACGCCATCAAGGCTCAGAAACTGCCCGGCGTGGCGAGTCCGCTGCGCTTGGCGAGCCCCGAGCGCGTCGCCGCGACCGGCTGCGAACCGGGCTTCATCGGTCCCGTCGGGTTCCAGGGAACGCTGATCGTCGATCATGCGGCCGCGCAGCTCGCCGATTTCGTCTGCGGTGCCAACGAGAAGGATCTGCATTATACCGGCGTGAACTGGGGCCGCGACCTTGCCCTGCCGCCATCGCAGGACATCCGCAATGCCCGCGCAGGCGATCCCTCGCCGACCGGACGGGGCACGCTGAAGGTGGCGCGCGGCATCGAAGTCGGCCACATTTTCCAGCTCGGGCGCAAGTACAGCGATGCCATGCAGGCCACCGTGCTCGATGCACACGGCAAGAGCGTCGCGATGTTCATGGGCTGCTACGGCATCGGCGTGACGCGCGTGGTCGCCGCCGCGATCGAGCAGAACCACGATGCCAACGGCATCATCTGGCCCGAGGCGATTGCGCCATTTCAGGTGGTGCTCGTGCCGATCAATTATCAGAAGTCCGAGGCCGTGCGCACGCACAGCGACCGGCTCTATGAAGATTTCACGGCGGCGGGCTTCGATGTGCTGCTCGATGATCGCGATGCCCGGCCAGGCGTCAAATTTGCCGATTCGGAACTCATCGGCATTCCGCATCGCATCGTGATCGGCGACCGCGGGCTCGCCGAGGGGACGCTCGAATATCGCCACCGGCGTGCCATCGAGTCGACCGCAATCCCGATCAACGACGCGGTGAGCTCGATCCGAGCCCGCGCGGCCGCGTGAATCCCGCGCAGGCGGGGACCCCGAGGCGCGCGAGATTCTCAGGTTCAGTCTGGTGGTTGGGCCGCTGACGGCAGTGGCGCCGGACCGGATTGCGGTACCGGATCCGCGCCGGCGGGTGACGAGCCCGCGCGTGCGGCGGTGGCGAGTGCGGCAGAGGCGTGGCGCTTGGCCTCCAAGGCGGCGCTGCGCGCACGGGTGTATTCCTGCGCCTGGAGGTGCTGCTCCGCGCGTTCGAGCGCAGCCTGTGCAGCCCCGAGGTCGGCCGGTGCCCGCTCCGCGGCCCCGGCGACGCGGGCCGCGGCGATCGCCTGGCGCGCGTCGCTCATCTCCTGGACCGGGGCTCCGCCGCAGCCGGCAAGGCACGCAATACCGACAAACACAACGAGTAGGCGCATCATCACGTCGGGCGACACTAGCAACAGCCTCAAGGTGCGTCAAACCGCCACCCGCTTAGCGCCCGCATCCAGCCCTCGCGCGCGTCCCCCGCACGACGTTGCGCAGACGCCGCAGCCGTGCGTAGATTCGAGCGATTGCCCGGGGAGCATCAGATGAGTGAAATTCTGGTTCTGTATTATTCGCGCCAAGGAGGCACGGCGGCACTGGCGCGGCAGGTGTGCCGAGGAGTCGAAGCCGTGAACGGCGTCACGGCCCGCCTGCGCACGGTGCCGCCCGTCGCGGCGACGATCGACACCCCCGATCCCGGCGTGCCGGCGCAAGGGCCGCCCTTCGCGACGCACGCGGATCTGACCGAGTGCGCCGGCCTCGTGCTCGGCAGTCCCACGCGCTTCGGCAACATGGCCGCGCCGCTCAAGTTCTTCCTCGACGGCACGAGCGGCCTCTGGCTCACCGGGGCATTGTCTGGCAAGCCGGCGGCGGTTTTCACCTCGACCCAGACCATGCACGGCGGCCAGGAGAGCACGCTGCTCTCGATGATGCTGCCGCTGCTGCATCATGGAATGATTTTGGTCGGACTGCCGTATAGCGAGCAAGCATTGACCGACACGCGCAGCGGCGGCAGCCCCTATGGTGCGAGCCAGGTCGCCTGCCTGAGCCGTCCGGGAGAACTGACGGAGGCCGAGCGCGAACTCGCGCAGGCGCTCGGTCGGCGCTTGGCGACGCTCGCCGCGCGGCTGCAGGGCACGATTTGAGCCGCACGCAGCTGACGGTGCGCGCCGCTGCGGCACGCACCGTCACGATTGCCCTCTGGATCGCCCTGGCGGTCAGCTTGTTGGGCTGGACCTTCGTCGGATATCCGTGGCTGCTCTGCTGTCTCGCCATCCTGCCGCTGCTCGCCCCCCTGTCCGGATTGCTGCGCGGTCAGCGGCGCACCTACGCCTGGGCGACGCTGTTCGTGATTCCCTACCTGATGTTCGCGCTGACCGAGGCGCTCGTGAACCCGCGGGCGCGCTGGATGGCAGCGCTGTGCGTGGCGCTCGCATTCGCCTGGTTCTGCGCTATGGTCGCTTTCTTGCGGCTGTCTCGAGCGCCGCGCGAATGAACGGAATCGTCAAGCGCCGCTGGGCAGCCAGCGATTCCTCATCGAGATCGTCGAGCAGCGCGAGCAGCGACGGCAGATCGCGCGGCATCCGCCGCAGCAGATAATCCGCGGTTTCGGGGGGCAGCACGCTGCCGCGCTGCCGGGCGCGCAGCATCAATGCCTCGATGCGGCCGGCATCGTCGAGCTCCTGCAGCTGATACACCACGCAGGCCGCCGCCCGCGAACGCCAGTCCTCGAGGCACCAGGGCAACGAGCGGGGAGCCGCGCGGGCCGCGAACACCAAGCGCGTATGCTGGTCGGCGGCCGCGTTATAGAGCCGGAACAAGGCCCGCTCCCACGCGTCGTCCGCCGCCACCGTATCGAGCTCATCGAGGCACAGCAGCTCCAGGCTCTCGAAACCCTGCAACGCCGCGGGGCGCAATCCGCGGCTGCGCTCGAGCGGCAGATAGGCCGCCTTGTCCCCGGCCTGCGCGCAGGCCGCCTGCAGCAGATGAGTCTTGCCGACCCCCGAAGCTCCCCAGATCCACAGCGGTCCTGGGCGCCCCTCGCGCAGCGCGGCGACCAGTTCCCGATTGGCACCGATCGCAAAGCTCGCAAACACCGCCGCACCGCGCAGCTGTACCGGGAGGGCCAGCTGTTTCAAGTCACTGCAGCGAACGCGCACGGTGCACGCCGCGGATCCCGTAGTCGAGACCGCTGATCACGGAGGTCAGAAACACCGCGGCTCCGAGCGCGGTCACGACGCCGGCGGCGGGCAGGTCGAAGCGGCTGCGGCAGACGACGCACAGCACGAAGCCGAGCTGGCAAAGCGTGTTCAAGCGGCTGACCGGGCTCGGCCGGATCTCGGTCGGCCCGAAACGCAC
>Ga0116227_10012625_pt1 | contig 13656 bp, 8 predicted proteins | sample S1TSphgellanicum_FD_89693 | JGI IMG/M metagenome (GOLD analysis project Ga0116227, IMG submission 89693) | Host-associated microbial communities from peat moss isolated from Minnesota, USA - S1T2_Fb - Sphagnum magellanicum MG | ecosystem: Host-associated > Plants > Peat moss > Unclassified...
ATCGCCCCCACCGGAATTAAGGGTGGGGGCACCCCGTCGTTACCCCCCCCCAGCCCCCCCCCCCCCCCCCCCCCCCCAATTCGTCGTCGTCGTCGTCCTCCTCCTCCTCTTCCATCTAGGGACCTCGATTTCAAGACCTGGTCCTGTCCGTCCGTCGAGATCTCGAAACCAAGATCGGCACCTGGACGGACGGACAGACGGACAGATACCATGTAACTTTAATATATAAGATTATGAGTTGTCTGCTACCTTGAGTGTGTCTAAATTCATATAGAAGTATATGACTGTTGGGGACTTAATATTCTTTGGAAATGATTGTAGGCTGCCTCTTGAAACCATCAGTTAAGAGCTTGCAGCAAAACATGCACCCATCACATTTGGCACAGATATAACAGATCACGCTTTTGGTGTAGCTGTCAAAATCAAGCACCCATAGTTAGCTGGATTTTTTCTAGAGAAGAATCCTGAATAAATTGGTGAGTATTCCAAAGTCTTTGGAGACATGTGACAGAACTTCTGCCCACAAGAAAATGTGAGTAACAACACATGGCTTTGCCAACATGATCAAAATTCAAGTTGCAAAGAGTTTTGGCCCTAATGTGAATGAAGAGCCCAGCCAAGTTCCAATGGCTGGTATGGGGACTACAAAACATTCAGGATGCCACAACCTACTCGGTTCAACACAACAAACTTCTTCTTGCATGATCTGTAACAAGTTCCATGAAAAAAGATATAGTCCATGTGCAACATGTACAATAACATGAGAGAATGCCATATGGGTGTGAAGTCAAGTTTATACCCACCTTACAAATCACACATCAGTAATTGGGATCCAATAAGATCCTGGAGATCCTCTGCATAGCTTCTAGAGCTTCATCTGTCTGTTCCAATACTGCCAGCAAACAATAAGTCTTCACTGGCTCCAACTCATCCAGACTCGGGTTTTGATTTCCCAGACTGAAGAGAACCAGATCTGAGTATTCTGTGGCCTTATCTCGAACATTGTATGTCAGAGAGCCATACACACCCCTGACCTGCTCTGAGCTCCTGACAAAAGTTGAAGCTAGCATCAGTCCAAATTTCACTCAGTACTTGCAACTGAGGTCTCTATGCGGCAAGGCTTCTGAGAATTTCCACTTGTGTTTGAACTAGAAATAGGACCAGCATCAACATCTACTGTTGCATCAGTTTGTGTCCAGTGCTCATTCACGACTGCAAGAAACCTCTACTTCATTTTCAAGTTTCTGAGGCTCAAAACTAAACCTACTATTTCCCTTGATCAAGTTCTCCACGTAGCCGTATAATTCCTAACTTGGTTCGAGCCTTCTCGCTGTCTACAGTATGATTTTCTGTACAAGAATCGAATCCTAGTGCAAGGAGCAAAACTTAACGGCTCCTTATATGTCTACCTTAAATTCTACCTTCAATATCCAAAACGCATGAGCGTATTTGAAGCCAAAAACAGGCCCGTGTAGTTTCTTACTAAAGCTCATTGAACCTCAAGTCCCCCCAGTACTGAATTCCACAAATTGACTCACCGGGTCTTCTTGGGACGAGCTTGTGGTATTCTCACGTCCCCATAGCCTCACGGGTGTCAAAGTAGCGAAGAAAACTCTCGGGAATTCCGATCCCCAGCTCTTCAATATCATCCCCTACAGGAAACGCTTGTTGGTCGTTTCGCCGAGCTCCACTGCTGAATGCCCACCTTCCAATTTCTCCTCGAACAAAGAAGCAACATAAACATGATGACGTTGTAGCTCAAAAAGCTTAGGCAAACATCAAATAAAGGAGGAGTAATAAAATCATAGAAGGATCAAAGAAGGAAGACAAGCATGATGATGTTGTGGCTCAAAAAGCATAGGTTTCAAGTTAAGCCATTTCAAGGGTATAGTTACGTGTTGATACTTCAATATTTAATTGTTTGGGCAATTGACTTTGCATTGTGAACAAAGCATCCATAAATTTCAGTTTATTGTTAAGCTTTGGCCTGCATTCAATTTCTTTGGCTGATTTAACATCTTCTCGCACTCAGTGCGCTGCCTTGGTATTGGACATCAAATAAAGAAGGATTAATAAAATCATAAACCAGTGACATGGAATGCTTTCTGCCTTCCGGGTCAAGAGAACTGTGATCTAGATGTTGAACAATAAATTAAGAAGGCGCAGTTATGGATAGATTGTTTACTTTGCTAATCTAGTGTGCAGTGGAGTTAAGTATCAAGCTAGTTTGCAGTGAGATTTAAGGTTTACAAACCAGGTTTGTTTTCTTTTTAGGTGATTATTTGCTATTTTGCAAAAACAATTGACAATAGTTTTGGAAAAACATGCTTTTCCAGTGTAACATGCAAATTCTTAGCAAAAAATTTGCCATTTTTTTGAAATTAAAAAGATTGGAAAAACCACCAGGTTGCAGGCATGAAATGAATTTGTGATTCTTGGCCATTTGAATGAATACAAATATAGCCAATCTTCATGAACAGGTTTTTTTTGGAAGACTTTTGTTTGTCTACTGTAAATTTAATTGATTTTTCTAATTTGTTAGAAAATTTCACCAAATTTTTGATATCACAAAATTGAAACGAAACACCCCTGTAAGTGAATAGTGTTCTTGTTGGGGCGAAATATGGCCACTTGGCAACAAATGAAAAGGGTTGTGAATCCAGCAAAGATCGTTTGGTGAAAACGACCACAAAGTTGCCATATTTCGAGGGAAAAAAAGTAAACATTGCCAGATATAGACCATAGCTTAGAGCATGTTGCCAAAATATAGCAGTGTTCCAAAAGTACTTGGACCTGGGCTGCAACTCTTTGCAAACACCAAGGATGTAGGGACTGGCATGGGTGAGCCTGGTGTTTGCATGCTTGGGCCTTTTGGTTCCTTGTGGGACAATTGATCAGCACGACCGAAGCTCATAACAAATTCTCTTTTGATTTAAAATTATGGAAGAGTGGAAACCCTGGTGAATCACTTTATTCACTAGGTGTAAAGTTTTCCCCCAACAAATCAGGTGGCATGATCTTGGTCACCAAGCTACAGACCTTATAATTCCAGAGAACAGTCCTTGGAAGTGTCATTTGTGGATACATATGGAGAGTCTATGATCTCTTGGTAAATAGACAAACTTGGGTGGTTTTTAACATAGGTTCCAGGTAGTGTGTTGAACATGTTAAAAATGGTTCACATGTTCACCATGTACTTAACCAAGGTTGGGTGTTGAACATACTCTGTGTTCATTTTGCTTTCATATTTCTGTAAGGAAATATGACACCACTAACAGAAGGACAACAGGCCCAATGTGGAATCGTCTGCGCACCACTAATTATCTGCCATATTTTCTGGTGCAGCTTACATTGACTTTTGGCACACTTCTTAGTTAAAGTAAACACCCCTGCTCATGCCTTCTTGACAGATATGAAGAAATGGCATGGGCTTCTAGTATGTTATTACTTTAGTACTTTTTTCCACCTGGTTTTTTTGGACATTTTCCCATGGGCTTTGCTTCAAATGGGTCCATGTGCAATAGTTGGAAATACTATAATATTACCTGGCTTTTTGTACATTTTCTCATGGGATTTTCTTGGGATGGGTCCGAGTGCAAATTTGTGGCATGTGTTTTGAAAAGAACCAAAGGAAACAAGTGGGTTTGTGAGGTTGGATTGATAGAACAACCCCTTGCCAACCAACCCTTCCGATGTAATAAGTGCCCAAATGCACACCAAGAAACTTCATACTGTATTTGGAAGGCAATGTATATCCACACTTTACCATCATTGAAAAGCCATTACTAAGAATTATACTCCTTAAGACTAAAATCTTTTTATGTCAGTAATTTTGAGAATGTCCCCATCCATTTGCGGTTTTACCCAACACAATCCACCAATTAAGAAAGTGAATACCCCGAGGGCCACCAGATGGCCTGATAGACCTAGAATCAGGACTGGTTGAACTTGTCTAACATGGTAGTGAGTAGCAGGGGCAGTGGTCACTGGCTGGTCTGCCACACCAATCCACCAAAAACAATGCAGTCTTGCTAGGATGACAAAATCCGAACAAAGAAAATCACACACACAAAATCAGGCCTCTGCTATTAGTGTCATGGCCTATGCTGTTGAGCACATATTGCAATATTGAATGAATTCTGAAAGAGCGTATACCTTTTATAGATTATGTCTGAAATCCAATTTTCTTGAAAAAAAATATGTTGATTTTATGACAACAGTTTTTCAAAATTCAATATTTCTCTCACCCTAGGTCTTTGCCTGCTTGAAATCCTACTCATCCAGGGCTTTCCAACAATACTAAGAGCACACCCCAATTTTTGTAAAAAATTTATTTCATGGACGTGAGTTTAGTTCTTTTATGTCTTGTTCAAAATTTCTGGACATAAGGTTCAAGAGATATTAAAGTTTAAGTTATTTTTGTCATTGGAAACTCAGTAAAAACCAAATATATTTTTCAATGAAAATATGATTTCAGATTTAGATTAATGAATGTTTAGAGCAAGCCTCAATTTCCCTAAATTTTTAAATTTTAATCTTACTGAATTTTCAACAACAAAACTACTCAAAATTCAATAGCCCTTGCACTATATGTCTAAACATTAGAAGAATACCTTGGTGCACCCCTACTCATCAAGGGCTTTCCAATAGTACCAAGAACATGAACCAGGGGCATGGGGTTTGCCATAGTTTGTGAGATCTCAACATGACAAAACAAACAAACAACCTTCCTTACAAGTAAGATGTTTGAATTATAATGTAGTTCAGTTAGCCTTACCAGGCGATGCCCTCCTATGCTCGATTAGTTTTGCAACTATCTATTACTTCCTTATGTAATCCAATTTATGAGTACATGTGAACAAATTAGTAGCATTGAACTACTCTATGCATCACAATGTCTATACATCTTCCAATTATCTCATTCATAGGCCTCTAGAGATATGAGGGCCTACCTTTTTCCAAGTCCACCAATCATAATAAATTCCTTCACCTATCAGACCAGTTATACTTGTTGCTTGTTGGAAGTGACAAAGTCTGTTGTTGGACACAGTCTCCTTCATACTATAGGAGAGAAACCAATTTATGGTGGGTAGACAATCTGTTTCTTAAAAAGAGGTTAATACAAAATACTCGAACCAACTGAAACAACGAGTTATTGTAGCCCAGACCCATGGTGCCATACCCTAAAGTACACAGTCTGCCTTCAGGCCGACAAGATGAGGGTTCATGTGTTTGATGTAGGTGTGGCTTTTATGTTAATCAAAAGATGTGTTGCACATGTTAAACAGCAAAAATGCTAAAACCTATATGATATTATAAAAGTAAAACCTAGGACACACATGGTACACAAATGTCAGCCACTCTATTACTTTTGAGTTTTTTTCAATTCCAATTGTCTAGAAGACTCAGAAGCCCTTGGTTGCTCTCTCTAAGGTCTCTTTTTCCAATTAAATAATATAATATATGTGTTCAACACGGAATCATAAGGCATGTTCAACACAGATTTGGGTACTTTTGGATCTGTGAAATCAGTGTTCTAAACGTGGATCTTCATTTTCTTTGGTGTTAGACATGGTGGACATGCTAATGGACACTCCTTAAACATCAGATATGTTACTTGTGTGTCTTACTTCTGGGTTTGATCTTGGCTTTCTATTGTTGACGGACAGGCATTCCCCAACAAGAAAAGCACAGGGTACACAAGTTTAACATACTTTTGTGTTTGACATGTTTCACATAATATTGTGCTTGGTTTATCACCAAGCCTTTTAGGCCAGAATCTGTGAGCCAACATAGTCAATACATAAAATTTCTAGCACAGATCGGAACAGAGCTTCCTAGTTCAACATAGTTGGGTGTCAAGACATGTCAAGGGTATGGTTACGTGTTGATACTTAAGCAAATTGTTTGGGTGGGCCATTGACTTTGCATTGCAAACAAACCATCCAGAAATTTCAGTTTATTGGTAGCTTTGGCCCACACTCAGTGCGCAGCCTTGGTATTGGTCATCACTGTGTTCAACATGTCAAACATGAAATAAAAAGGTTTAATAAACTCATATCTAGTGACATGGAAAATTTCCTGCATTCCCAGTGGACAGAACTGTGATCCAGATGTTGAACATGAAATAAAGACAGGTTAGATAAATCATATAATTGACATGGAGAATTCTTGTGGAGATCTACATGGGAAAAGATGTAAATGTTGGACAGAATTGTGTTGGGCATGCAGTTGTAGTTAGATCCTACAGAGTAAACTTTACAGGAATGTGAGTTGAGGTTACCTATTGTAAAATGAGAGAGGACTTCTGCCAACAGTGAGATCAGGCAGCAAACCCACCACCACAATTTCGGGTACCATGTGTTGGATGTCACCTTTGTTTGACTGCATAGATATACACATAGTTGGGGCTTGGACACGTTGCACATAATGGGGCATGGGATTTGTTGCACCCAGCAGTTCCAAGAAGCTCGGTGGTACTTGTTGAACATGCTCCCAAAGTGTCCATTCTGATTCAGCACACTCCCACCTGTCAGAAGTGTTGAGCTGATTTTAACTGATGAGGACCATGGTGCAAAATCTCCTCTGTTGTGCCTCTCATTGGATATGCATCTTTTGTTCAACATATTTGCTCTGCCCAAGTATGTATTTTATGTCAAACGTGTCCAATTAGGAAATACCTGGAAAATATAAATAGGGTAGAGCAATCTTCAAACAATCAATTTCATCTTGATGTCCCTGCAACAGCTAGATGAGTGTTTGAGCTTATCAATCCAACCAGTTCATAGAAGCTAATTTTAGTGTTTGTTCATTCCACCATCAGGCTCACAACATAGTTCAGGAAACACCAGGAGATGGGTCAGCAGTGTCATTCACTGATGCAGTTGCAGAGTGTCCTGCACAGGCAGTTGTAGCTCCATAAGGTGCTTTCTCTGCTGATGACATAATATTGGTGATGAAGATGGGGATTGTGTTCATTGACATCATCACAGTAGCCTTCAGCATTTGGAGGTCATTTTCATTGGCATCCCCAAATCCTGAGAATCTGGTTTCATCTTCAGCAGCATGAACCATGGAGTCTGCAGGTATGAAGACAATACACCAGTTACAAGCTTCATTCTGCCCTCTTCTTGTGGTCTTTGATTTTATGGTGCCTAGCAAGAGTACAATTGCTTTTGAGACTGGCAGTGTTTGAATTAACTTGCTTCCTTTACTGCTATGCACTAGGATAGCTGGACTAGCCATTGAAGGAGCAAAGTGCTCAGTTGCTTGATACGAAGCTCCTCTACACTCCTGAGTTGTCATGCTGGGAGATGATCAATCTTCAAGTTCAATGTTGAAATTTGAGAGGAGTTCTAGCATCAAGTGCAATACAAAATTAGCAGCTATAAGTCTAATTGTAGGAGATATTACTAAAATGCCATGAAATTACATGGTGTGTGATGTACATGTTTGGATTAGTTCATCATGTCTAACAGTTTTAGTTCTTTGACTCAGACAGGAGTTTAACTTTTATATTTCCGTAGCATACCTATACGCAGATAATCAAGGTAAAACTCTCTGCAAAAATATGGACATATGTGATGGTGCAACCTGTAGAACATTGGCCTGCAGGTGCTACAATTTCCAATCCGAATTCTGTGTTGGTTTCCAACCTTTTGTTGAGGCTCATGCCCCTTTGTTAGATTTGCCTTTTTGTGTCATCCCACCTTCATTGGTTCATAGTTCTTAGATGATTGAGATGGCTTCCTTGGCACTTTCTATCTGAGTTCAGAATTTAATCCCTCTCACAAAAACATTTATCCACCAACTTTTAATTAGGTTATACAGTCCACCTAACTCACAAAATTGAAAAAAATAAAAAAAAGAAAAAAAAAAAAAACCTATTCATGAGCCTATATTTTCACATCTTGAAATCTCATAACCATCATGTAGCCTATGATTCTGAAATTTTTAATATTCAATCATGAATTTAAAGATTTAAGTTCTGAAAAAAAAGTGAAACTCAATTGTCTTGAGGATGTGGCATACTATTAGGTGGCTGAACACATTGACCTGTAACATGTTGCTTTGAGTAAAAAAACAAAGTGAATTTAATTTTTATTTTTAATCCCTAAAGGTCCAATCCACTCGATTTGGGTTCATGGATGATTTCACATGGGCCTTGTAGGCAGCTATGGAGTGCAGTTCATCCAACTCAACATAGGCTCCCCAAGGGGTTTTTACATAATGGGCAATATAAGCAAAGGATTGACACCTCCTATATTTTCCTGCAAATAAAAAGTGACAACATGTGAAGATTGTAACTTGTGTTGGGTTTAGTCAGCTGTGTGAGGGGCCCATAAGCAGCTATTTTCAAGGGACCAGGAGAAATATTTAGGTTAAATGGCAGGATTCTTTCTGTCCACACGATGGATCTCTATGTCAACCTGCTCCTAGACCATTTTTATACACTATCTTTCTAGCTCATGTATGGGAATGTTGTTTTTGGTGCAAATTTTCACACAATTGCAAAAAAAAATTTAATTCATGTTGCATATTCCCTGTGTCTGAAAAAGCTTTTGCCAAATTTTGAAATTTTTGAAAATATTTTGCCACATTTGGACACAGAAAGAAAAGAAAAAAAGAAAAGGGTGGGACATCATTTTGCACATACTTGGCACTGTTAAACTTGTTTACACAGTTAAATGTTGAACATAGTTTGAGCGTTGAGCTTTGTCCTATCCATTGACTACATTGAGAACAAACACAGCAAAAAACCTTCAGCTAATTCTAACTGAAGCCTTTGTGGTCTCATAATCTTCTTAGAGATATTCAAAAGTTGTGTCTCATGGTTGAATATACCCATGGTGAGCGTTGATTGTTGGAATGGAATACGTAATTTCTGAACCTAACACGGATTATTGCACCTATGTTAATTCATTACTTTTTCTTTCAATGGTTGACAGAGGGAGAATTATTCAGGGGAGAGGAAGCAAAAAGGGTGGGACATCATGTTGCATTGAGCCTTGTTAAGCTTATTATACATAGATGTAGGGTGGTGGCCTAAATGTTGAACATAATTTGGGGGTTGATCATGTCCATTGACTGTACATCTAGAAAGAACATGGCAGAAGCCTTCAGAAGAAACAAGAGGGCAGAAGACTTGAGCTAATTTTAGCTGAAGCTGCTGTGGTCCAATAATCTTCGTAGAGATCCTCAAAAGTCATGTCTCAGGGTTGAGTATAAGTAAACTTGGTGAACACAGAGTTATTCAACATGTTAATTGAACCTAGTTTGAACTTAGATTCAGCTTTGGCTTGCATAACAAGGTGTGTACACAATCATGTGACATTTTTTAAAACTCAAGTCGCTACATAATTTGACAATTTTTTTGATATAGGCACACTAAATCTACTCACACAGTTGGGCAGGGAACATGCTCAAGTGTCCGTTGAGTTTGCAAACCATCATATGCCTTGAAAGGCCCTAGACTTTTCTTAGTTGGGTTTGTGGTCCAATGCACCCTTTACTAGTCTGAGCTAAAGATGTTAATTATGTGCACAAATGAGGAAGATTCAGATTCTCAAGAGAGCCTTGCTTTGAACAGCTCCATTACTATAGCAACCTTATAAATCCCTCTTACATAATAAGCAACTGGAAATCACAACATCACCTAATATTCTAAAGAAATGGAAGTCTACGTCGGTCTACCAAGTGCACAAGAGCTTGAGTTTTTTGTTTTGCTTTGTTGCAAAGTCAAGCTTGCAACATAAGTCACAAACCAAATGCGTCAAAATTTTGTCATTCATACACACAACCTGTAGTCATAGTCTAGTGCCATTTGTGGGTTAGATTGCAGACATTTTCATATTGCTTCAACAGATGCTTTGTCTAATGATATAACTTTGTGATCAATAATTTGGTATTTTGGTAACTTGTGACTCCCATCAACTTTTACGCTGACACTTAACGATTCCCTTACGCAATTTGACAGAAAAACTTAGAATCATAAAAGATGGTTATAAAGGCATGCAAAAATGGATCAATTTCATTTTGCCTATACTTCTTTGAGCCATAGACTTGTGGTTGGCTACGCTCTATGTGATGTTAGGTGACATACAATTGTCTCGTTTGCAACAGGTAGTTGGTTGGCTGATTTTTCAATTTAAAGAATATATTGACAATTAGGGCTAACCATCTGTAGGTGCCTGACCATTTTAAGTACATTCATTTCATTTGACAGATGGTTTTTACATCATATATTATTGGCTCACTGACAACAAAGAACACTTTATACCAACTCTGTTGTGTCCTCTTCACAATAGGAAGGATGTATTTGAAATCACATGTTTTAAGCAATGGCGTCCTTCAGCATCTGTTGGGTTCCTACATTATGTTCAAGGTGAAGACAAGGGCCAATTTCCTACTCTAAAGGAATTCAGGATCTTTATTGAAAAGAACCCCAAAGTTCTGACATGCACACATGGATCTGGTCATCACCCTCATAAGTTGCCTATTCTTCAACAGCATCATAACGTAGTCATTAATATCAAACTCAATTTTGAATGCTACTCAAGATTAAGGTTGTTAGCTCACTACAAACAAAACTTAATAATCTACTTGATTTTTGAAGGAAGACACACAAAACAAGTTGCGTTTGACATTCTTAATTACTTGTTATTCATTAGCATCATATCTCACACCGATTTTGTATGCTACAAGAAATTAGGGTCCTTGAGCTCACACTACAAATAAAACCCTTTAGGATCCTACAAAAATTGATGCAACAATTGTTCCCCCTTCAGTGAATCAGGGAAATCTTTGAGTTTGTGAGTTAATATATGCAAGAATAATGAAGGGGATTAGCTCCTCATTTTCCATGCATGGTTTCATGGTGCCCATTGTGCATGAAATCCTGAGGAGTTTTCAATAAAAAATAGTTTGATCCATTTGAACTACTGTTAGCTGGTTGAGTTTATTGATCTTCTAAGAGTCTTTGTTGAATCTGTTGAATCTTCTGAAAAATCTTTGTTGAATCTATTGAAACTTCTGAAGACTCTTTTGATGAATCTTTTCAAGCATCTTCTGTTGAATCTTCTGAAGAATCTTTGTTGAATCTTCTGAAAAATCTTTTATTGAATCTTCGCCTTCGACCTGAACATGCTCGTAGTTCTCAGAGACCATAGCAAGCCTAGTTGTATCAACAGTCTCAGTCACTTCAAACACACCCAAGTTACATACAGGGCTTCTTTCACTGCTAGAGGATACTCCCCTCTCTTCTAATAAGAGATTGGATATGTTTGGAGTGGTCATCACAGGTGCCTGGTGGGTCCCTATATCTTGTGGAAATTGGTAGTCAACTTCCATCCAGTCTCTAATAATGTGAGGCATGCCATCTTCCTCTACAGAGGCCATGTAACCCTTCCGTTTCCCCAATTGGCCTTTCACAATAGGTTGTTGGTCTTTCACCACAATGCGTTGCCCTTTGCCCACAATTGGATATTGTTTCAAAGGGCGCTCCTCAGTAGAGCACACTTTAAGTCGATGATAGTTAAGGCTAGGCCTACATTGAAAGACCTCTTCGCAGTATATGCATCTCCATTTATGACGCTTTTGGCCTTGTTCCTTGGGCACCTTGCATTTCTCATAACACTCTCTCAATAATTCATAATACTCGTCATCTTCATAGGTGTGAGTCCATGTCTCCCTAGCATACTTCGTGCTACTCTCCTTCATGATGGAAAGCAAAACACAAAAATGCTGCACATGCCACACAATTGCCATTATTATGGAACATGGTTGAAAGATGCTACGATTACCACAAAATTGACACTAATCTTCAACACTCTTTTGAGTTGTTCATTACCTTGAGTCTGGAAATTCAGATAAGAGTCTATGACAATGTTGGGGAACTAAATAAATTTGGAAATCTATATAGGATGCCTCTTGACAGAATCAATAAAGAGTTCGGGGCACAAAACATGTACCCATAAACTCTGCCAGCTGTATAACAAATCTCACTCTTGGCGTAGATGTCAATGTTGAGCACCTATAGTTAGCTGTGTTCTTTAAGACCACTGTCCCATATAACTTGTCAGCATAACTTCTAAAGTCTTTTCAGACACATGCCAGAACTTCTCCCCTCAAGCATCGGTGACTGAGAACATAGGGCATTGCCAACACCCATGCAAACCATGGCACTCCTGATGACAACCAATTCAATGAGCATCCTGCTGACTCTCCAAGCAATCTTTTGTATGTTACCATATTAGAAATATGTTGGAAATTAGCCACAAAGAGCATCAGACTAAGTCCCATTTCATGATCTGTATCTGAACACACCTGGCAAACAATGAAACCTGACAGGGTTCAGCTCCACCCGCCCTTCCTCTGTAGAAACTCTAGAGGGAATTCTCCTGTTGTCTGCCCCTTGCCCACAATTTCCAGAACAAATGGCAGTCTTAGTATTCATGACACTTGTACACCTCCTGTTGAACATTGTGCAAGCATCTATTCTGCTCCCCACATTTACGAGTTAGATCCATGAGATACTATGTTTGCGCAGTAAATTGGGATCATATGATCATACAAGATGCTCTCACTAAAGCCTACAGTGGTCAACAGGTTTGCATCTCAGCGAGACAGTTCTCACTGTTCATCCCTAGCCCCAATACCCATATCTGAGCTATGGTGTTCCATTTACTTAAGCTTCGGGCTTTGCCTGAAGAACTGCTATTTTCTTTAAAGTGTCAAATCTGGTCAATTGCATGCTCATCTGTACAACTCGAGCATCACAAAGTGAGGATTAAACAAACTCACACTATGGTTCCTTGAAACATGGCTCCTGATGATCACAGTTATCTGCGACTCATCTGCGTTTATCTCATACATTCCCGTACCCAAGAGAAGCAAATCTGAGCATATTAAGGTGTTGAGTCTCCAACATTGTGCATCAGAAATGCATTTTCACCCCTAACCTGCTCTCACCTCCTTACAAAAGTCGAAGCCGGAATTGCTCCACGATTCATTGTATAGTGGAAATAAGGCCTCTACGAACTAATCGTTGTGAGAAATGGTTGCCCGTGACTTCCATGAATAGCCTGCATGACAGGTGAGAGTCTGAAAGTGGAAACATGCATGTTGTCCACTTCAATGCCTACAAGAATCCTCTACTTCATTCTCAGGTTTCTGAGGAGAAAAACTCAGACAGCTACTTGGGCTGCTTTTACTCTCCAAGTCGTCATACAACTCCTAACTGGGCCCTACCTCCTCACTCACCTCTAAAATGTAAGTTTCTCTACAAGAATCAATTCCTCGTGCAACGAGCGAAACGCGAGGACTCCCTTCCGTGTCCACAGTTTAAAGTTTGGATACTACCTTTCATTTCCAAACGCATCAGCCCTCTTCAAGCCAAAAACACGATAATTTTCTCAGCAGAGCTCATCCTCAATTGCGACAGAGCTGATTCTGGAAAAGTGACTCACCAGGGGTTTTCCTGGGATGTGCTTATGCTACACGCGCGTCCTCATCTCCTGCCGGGTTTCAAAGTGGCGACGAAAGCAATTTGGAATCCCGCTCCCCCGCTGTTCGATACCATCCCCTACAATTAAAACTTGTTTGTCGTTTTCAGCGCTTCGGTTTTGAATCGCCCTCCTTCCTCTTCCCCCTGTAAAA
>Ga0116227_10012626_pt1 | contig 13653 bp, 10 predicted proteins | sample S1TSphgellanicum_FD_89693 | JGI IMG/M metagenome (GOLD analysis project Ga0116227, IMG submission 89693) | Host-associated microbial communities from peat moss isolated from Minnesota, USA - S1T2_Fb - Sphagnum magellanicum MG | ecosystem: Host-associated > Plants > Peat moss > Unclassified...
AAAAAATAAAAAGAATTAAAATTATTTTTTTTTTTTTTGTTTTGGTTTTGTTTGGAAGGGAAAAAGAAAAAAAAAAAAAAAAGGGGGGGGGGGGGGGGGGGAGAAAGAGAGGGAACAAAATGAAATGAAAGGAAGGGCGCTTAAGTAGTGGTAGGACCTTTTTAAAAAGTTTTTTTCATAGGTCTAGTGCTTTTGCAACTCCTTCCACACTTCAAGGTACACAAAGTTTCCACTATGGTTCAAGTTCCCAAGGAATGTTAGAAACACACAATCAAAACAAAACACAACCATGCCATGCAATGTTTACAAACAAAACTTGAACCAATAACATATGCCACAACAACTCCAATGCACAAAAGAACAAGCTTCTTGAATGGAACAAAATTCAAGAATTGACTTTTGGTGATTCAAATTATGATTCACCTACAAAGAATAGGAATCCAAGCCCAAAACACAAAATGGAAAACAACACAAAACCATGTGTAAAGAAACTTGCATAAAAACATAAAAAATTTACAAATCATAAAACATCGTGTGTTCTAAAATTTCAAATCACAAAAAAAAAGTGATTTGAAAACCCACAACTTGGGATTATATCTCAAACATTAAATAACTCAAATCTCACTCACATATGAATTGATTCCAAGTTAAAACACAATTAATTATGTTAACCCAATTTAACATTAACACAATTATGACTTAACTAAGTAGTTGAATTAACACTTTTGATAAGGTATTGCACACAATTATAATGTAATATCTTCATTGTTAAATCATTTTCTTGAATTCTCTTATTATTTTGCAAGGTTTATTTTTTATTTTTTCTATATTATTATCACTATCTTTCTTCTTCTTCTTTTTTTCTTTTTTTCCATTTTTTTCTTTCTTCTTTATTGTGAGTGCATATATTATAAGGTTGGCCTAATTAAACAATGTATATTTTATGATCCAAATGTAGGCATTGCAAGTTTGACCCCAAAAAATGCAAATTTTATGATTCACACAAAAATATTACAAGTTCAACCACATTGCATAGTGCAATTTTCCAACCCAAAAGCATAAAAAAAAGAAAAAAACACAAAAAACCATTTTAAACATTATGTTTTGAACATAAAAAAAATTTATTAAAGAAAAAAAAAACAACAAAAAAAAAATGTAACAACATTGTGATGCAAACTTCAAGAGCAAGGTTTTTCAAGAAAACACACACAAAAAAACAAAAAAAAACAATGGTTCCTCAACTACAACATTTTGTTGCAATATTTTCACCTTTAATATAAACTCCAAACTAAAGCTTTAAAAAATCTCGCTCTTCTAAAGTTCACCAAATAAAACTTTGCTCCTCATAAGCTACCAAAAAGAAAATCAACTTGTATCAACCTTCTTCCACAAAACATTGCAAGCTAAAAAAGATCCTTGATTCTTTGCAAAGTTACAAAAAAAAATCTTCACTTCCATTTTTGTCTTGAAGATGCTTGTGCTCAAAGCTCTTGTTGATACAAGCTACAAAATAATAATAATAATAATTATTATTATTATTAGTATTATTATTATTATTATTATTATTATTATTATTAGTGCTATAAGCTTATTAAAAACTCAACAGAAAAAAATTATCAACAAGAAGACTATCAAGATGAAGATGACAAAAGCCTTGTGCTCTTGAAATTTCTCACAACAAGCATAGGGAGAAAAAAGAGGAACCCAAAATTGGGGATGGACAAAAGAGGGAGAGGGGTTTAAAACTGGACATGAGTAGGTGGCTAGATAGAAAGAGGAAAGGTGGGGTAGTTGGGGCCTGGTTAGTAAACCCAGAGGAGGGGAGGCTGGGTTGGTTTTGGGTTTCAATTGGATGAAACCCAAACCGATATTTTTCATCCGGTAGGTGCCCTTCAATGCCAGTTTTGGGCAATGGACCAAAATCACCTTTGCAAATCCTTCTGGGGAGCACAAAACTGATCTCCAGATGCCCACTAACAGTGCCTAGTTTGGTACCCTCTTTGGCATTATTAGTCATTGGGCAGGCTGCAGCGGTGTTTTTTCGTCTGCAATTTCCGCAGGGTGGCTATCATCCCTAGGCAGATTTCGACCAGTCTTTTTTTTCGCCAAAAAAATGACGAAATTTCGCCAAAAAGTGAAATTCTAAATTCTAAATTCCAAAATCAAGTGATTGGTTTTGGAGTTTTCCAATCGCCAGAAGTGACAAAAAAAAATTTAGTAAAAATTGCCAGATTTCCATGTTTGGTTTTTAATGTGTAGCCAACATCTAGAAAGATGATTAAGGATTTTTATTTCATATTTGGTTTATAGCCAGATTTGGCTAAATCTTACCAAAGATGAAGTGTTACTTTTTCTACATCTTCCTTCCTAGGGATGGATGATTGCCACTTTGGCTACAAACAAAAATTCTAAAAAAAAAAAAACACTGACCCAGACCCTGGCACTAGTTCCTGAGAATTGACAAGGAATTTATATTTTTTAATGTTGGGCACCATTGGTGGGGATGTGTACTATTTTTTTAGCATCATAATATATAGCTTGGTTAGGCAATAACTAATTACTTTTGAAATTGTTGAAAATTCTGAAAAAAAAACCTGTATACAAAACAAAAAATCTGAAAAATAAAATAAAATCAAACACAAGCATTTCATTCTTTAATATAAAAAATATTATTAATGTTATTATTAATGTTATTACTAGAAAATGTAAATCCAAAAAATATATTAGAGACAGTGTCAAACCAGGCTACATACTAGAGTAGTCCTAGAGTAGTGGGTGTGGTCAAGCTCCAGTACTAATTGGATTGTAGACTCCATTTCATTTGTTGCACATGTTTAGTTGATATGCTTCATGCTGGTAGTGGAGGTTTTGGTACTCATTGGTTCCCATTTCTCCTTGTGGCTCGCTTGTTTGTTTGCCTAGACTTTGGTCCTTGCCCCTTGTTTCTTTTCTTTCTTTCTTGGGTGGTTTTTTTTTTAATGAAGGTTGGTAGGGTTTCATCATTCATTAACAATGTGTTTAATATTAAATGTCAATCAAGTGTTGATTAATCATTGATATGATGTTATGATAATATTGTAATACAATGATTAATCATCATGATGTGTTATTATACAATATCATCACATCATCATATCAATGAATGTATCAACATTTTGTGAGCATTTAATTTTAACACTTTGTTGAAAAGCTATTAAAGCACATATACATGGAAGGGACAAGTTTATGATGTTTCATACCACTTTGGTACTTGTATTAAGTCCAAAGCTGATTTTTGCTTGGTATACTATAGATATAAACTTGATATTGATACCAATGTTTTTTTTTAAATTTTGGAAAAAATGACATTTGGGTCATATTTGGCTACTGTTTCAACCCTTGTGTTGTTAGCTTGGCCGTTGGTTGAAATGAGTTGGAACCCAATAGGCTATAAATTTTTTTTATAAATGGATTTTTTGGATCCAAGTTAAAAAGGGGAGGGAGTTTCATTAAGTGATTTCATTTGTTTAAATGTGGTTATTTTTGGCTATAAGTGTCAAATTATTGTAAAAGTTTTGGTTATTGTCAATTTTCACAAGGAGAAATTTAAACTACCTCCAGAAAAAACATGGAAAGTAGGAATCTAATAAGTAATCACTTGTGAGGGGATTGAACCATTTAAATTGCCCACTACAACGCAAGTGGCCTACTTACAAAAACAAATACATTAGTTCAATACAAACCCACCTTCAACTTTCAAGTCAAAATAGCACTTGGAAATATAAGGTTGAATAAGAAGTGGCATCCATTTGGGATCACCATTTCATTTACCCAAAAACTTGGAAATTGTCTAAAGTTTGCAAACAAATGAACACAAAAGGGATAGTTGTAAATTAGAAATGGTCACTAATATCCACTTTGGGTTCATGAACTCCCATACAAAAAACACAAACAAACCTTTGCAAATTGCAATTGTCCATGACATCATGAGTAAGGAATCTCCTTTGCATGAACTAAAAACTAGCTTTGATTGTTGATGTAACTAACCTCATCACAAGTGAATGAAATGAAATTGGGTCGTTCTAATAGTAAATTTGGTGGTGTCCAAGATAATGCCATGATGTGTTGAGCCATGGCCCAACCTATTGAATTTATCCTTGATGCATTTTTGGGTTCTCCTCAAGATTCAAAAAATTAAATAGTTCATTGTGACCCTCATATTCAAACATTGGTCGACCATGTTTCAATGTGTGGAATAATGTGGCAAACTAAATTAGTTTCCTGCATTTTTCACCAACCAACCCAGTAATAATTTGTAATTTGTAAACAGAAGTAGTTACATTTTTGTTGGGCTTACATTCATTACTAGTATATCATTCACCTTTTTTCACCTTTTTCATATTTTTTCAGCCTTCCTCCAAGTAGTGTGTTTTTGGACTGAGTCCCATTTTGGAGCCAACAACTTGTTTTTATGCTCAACCTCTGAGCATACTTTGCATTTCACAAGGTGCACACAACCATCAATTCCCATTTGCAACTCAGCCTAAGGTAGTTTGGTTGCCCAAGAAACTTGAAATTTCTTCTTTTTTTCATAATCACATGTTTTTGTTAAACTTCTGCTCTAGGACCTTTACTAAAACTTGAGGCCCTTTTACTAAATCAATGTCAGGACTCGGATTGTTTATAAGATAATTTGAATTTAAACAAATCATAGGCAACACATCTATGGCATCTTACTTACCTTTTGAAACAACAAGCTCACGTTTGGATTGAATCTCATTTTTACTACTGGAAGCCACATTAGAGTTAGTAAGAGGGGGTGCCATCGCTAGGGTTGGAAGAAGTGTAAAACTATTTGAATTTGAATTTGGGGATGATTTTAGAGGAGGTATTTTCAAACATAAAGTCCAAACACACTAAGGTTCACAATAACTACATAACGCAATCTAAATAAAAGCTACACAAGAACACAATGAAACCACAAATTCAAACAACACAATAGACAAGTGTGTAATGCATGTTACAAAATCATAGAAGCAAAATAACCTTGATAGTATGAGAAAAATCACAAAACCAAAAGAACCTTGACAACAACAAAAGAACTTTGAAACTAATTTTTTTTTCAAAAGAACTACATAAGCAAAAGAATCACAAAAGTGAAAGAACTACAACAACAAAAAACTTGTAGAAGCATAAGAACCTTGAAAGCAATAGAGAACTTGCATTCAATTTGCAAATTGGAATGTTGCACAATGCATATGTACACCATACTCGAAGGATTAAGCACAAATACATACCTAAAATAAAAAGCAATGAATAAAATCATGTTTATTCTGTTGCGTTGATGTTGACCACTAAGCTTCCAAGCTACACTTTCCAATATTGGGATCTAGTGTTGTTTGCAAATCCATCACCATAAATCATGATCATGATTTTGTTGTACTTTAAGCACCTGCAAAAAAATGAATGTTGTAATCATTATTGCAAGTCTTTCCAGTTGCTATTACGAACTACAATGAGGCTTGAACACTCTTGAGCAAGCACTCAGGAATTAAGAGCACAAAACCTTAAATCTTGAAAGTCCAAGGACAATTGCAAGTTGCAACATAAATATGATGTACGCAAAATCAAGACTCATGAAACCAAGAAACTTCAATGCAATCTGCTCATAAATGCATGGTGGAATGTAAGTTCTAATATCAAGATCCAAACTCTGGAAGACTCCAAAGTCACAAAGTGTAAGTTTGTAACATATGAACCTCTAAACGTGAATTTTAACAATAGATAGGAGGAAGAGTGGTGAAAATTTTAGGGCAAGATTTGACAAATGGCCCAAATTGAAGGAGGAAAAAAGTGACAATGATCTAATGGTTGGGGTAAACACATAGGCGAATGTAGGATTCCTCTTAGGGCAATTTGGTGACTAGCCATCACTACTCACTCACTAGAACGGCAAAAAGTTTCCAAGTTGTGTACATTTTTGGGCGACCTTTTAGGATGTCATGATGCTTTTAGGCGAAAAGTTCCAAATTTCACCCTTGAAATCCAAGCTTATAAGTGGCTGGCCCTAAATTCTTGGAGAAATTTGGCGATTTTTCACCCAAAAAAACACTGATTGATACTGAAATAAGTAAGGTATATACCTATTATTACCTCAGGTCCCATGAAGTTCTTCAATACCAGTATTACGAGACGGATGGATGACCAGATGGATGGACAAATGGATGACGAGACAGATGGATGAAATGATGCTTCCCGTCACGATGTCCTTTAATATATGTAACATATACCAAGATCGAACCTTATGTACTAGTACAACATTGGTCTGTATGTTCTTCAATAGCAGTAAGCATAATAATACCATATTCCAAGGTTGCACCCTATATACCAGTACAACATTGGTGCATACTTTCCTCAGGAGGTCTTCAGGCAATCTTACACAGCATAATCAGCCATGACAGCTGATTCTGTCATTTCCTACTTACCTATCCCTATTCATGATTCGAATAAGCCATTTTGCAACCTACTCCAGACCTTTACGCCATGGAACCGTTACACCTTGATGCTTTCTAGTACAAAATGTACAGCAACTAACATCTTCCAGACTATGAAAACATGGGTCCACCCTCTAAACCCTGTTTTTGTGCCCGGATTTTTGTGTGTCCGGAAAGTGAGCATAATTGGGTATGGTTTCACAAAACTGGGTATTGGTTCAGAAGATTTGCAGGATCTTATGGTGACAAGGCTTGATCAATGAAGAGTATGAGCAGCAGTCAAGAAGGCGCAAGCAAGTAAGGCAAATCCAAAACTGACGATGAAACCTCCTCTGAGGACCAATTTAGGTGAGAAAACTAATTTGGTCCCCTGTTTTCCTCTGTGTACAGCCTTACTTCTCATTTCATCTCCAGTTCTGAAAAAACTGGGGCCCAGTACCCCCAGTTTGAAGAACATTTTGGATGGGAGCCCAGAGTGAACCAGCACCCACCACCACACCATCCACTGGATGCCCCTTACACAACTCAGTTCCACATGAACCTCAATTGAGTTAACCTCTAGTTTGGCCTTGGTAACTCAATGTTCTATAGGTAGTCCCCATATATAGGTAGGTAGGAAAATGGGTGATTACTAGGAAAGTAGATGGTTTATATTTTATACATAGGTAAGGGTTGTTTTTACTACCTACTAACACACATTGTGGGTTGTTAGTAGGTAAGTAACAAAAATAGCAACTGAGGTAACCACCATGGTTAGCCAGGGAACTGGAACCCAACAGAAAATTGTTTCCTGACTGCTTATCATTCATCCTTCATGGTGCACATTGGTGGGTGCTGGTTCACCCTGGCCATTCCAGATAACTATTTCCACTCCAGAGACAAAATTCAAATCATGAGAAGGCCATCTGACCATTGGACTTTCCTTTTTATGTACCAACAACTTATTTTAGGTAATATTAGGAAAATCAATGGGAACAAGTCAAGGAGCAAGTAGGTGACATATGGTTCACATTTTACATCCAAAGGATGAAACCCAAGTAAATTGAAGTGAAACTATGATTGAATACAACGAGCTAGAGTTAATCAAACGCACCCCCATAAAAATATTTGAACCTTTCTCTTTTTCTCCTTTTGAATTCCAAAATCTTTTTCTGCACACCTTTGAGATTTTCTATGCAAATGCATAGAAATCATGAATTGGAATTTCATGTTTCCTTCCATCCCTACTCATAGACAATAATAATAAGAATAATAATACAATTTGTGCTCAAGAGCTCTAAATTGCCCATTTGGCATGTGGATGGATGATAGACTACACATCAAAGCATGAAAGAAAGGAAAAACAAAGATGAAAATCCCATCTCACAACTCGTTCTCATTCACAACACTTGCAAACAAAACCCACATTTCCCATTAATGAAACATGTTCCTCACATGTGCAAAATGAAAGTAAGAATGAAAGTCAAATGGGAAGCAAGATGACAATTGAAGTGCAAAACTAAAGCATAAGAAAAGAAAAACAAAGTTGAAAATCCCATCTCTTGACTCTTCCTCATTCACAACACTTGAAAGCAAAACCCACATTCCCCATTAATGAAACATGTTGTTCCTCACATGTGCAAAATGAAAGCAATAATGAAAGTCAAGTTGGAAGCAAAAATGACAATTGAAGTGCAAAACTAAAGCATAAGAAAAGAAACACAAAGTTGAAAATCCCATCTCTTGATTCCTCCTCATTTACAACACTTGAAGCAAAACCCTTTCCCTCCTGCAAAATGAAAGCAATGATGAAAGTCAAGTTCAAAGCAAGATGACAATTGAAGTGCAAAACTAGTAATGGAATCATAATAAAAATTTTGCGTGAATAATTAGATAACAAAGCTTTCTAAAATGTACAAAATCAACAAGGGGTGTGTCACACCATGGCCTTGCCATTTACATTAAAAAGTATCTTAAGGCAAAAGAAGGGTTATGGAAATTCAAATATTTCACCATGCATAAATATAATCTTCCAAAAATCCTCTAAAAAAAATAAAAATCCTTCAAGATATTATAACTTTATAACTAATCTCAAAGTTCAACACAAGTCAAAATACCATCTTTCAAAAATCCCCAAATAAAAGTAGACCTATTATTATTACCTGGGGGCCAAAATCCCTTAAGCTACTATACTCTATAATGAATGTCAACACAATATCCTTGCCTACTAAAGGCAAGGCCAACAAAGACTTGTATAAGTATTGTTGACCATCATGAAGCCACTTAGTAACTTACCCCCTTTGGGATGCTTGTTGGGATTGATGATGGATCATTGGATTGCCTTGCAACTTACAACTTATCAAACAAATTTGTTTAAAACATATGCTTTGAATAACATCAGAACAGCCATCCATTGTGGAGATCCAGGACTTTTTTGACTTGAGCTTTCCATAGCAACAAACATGGAAAAAAATTGTAGAAAACTCATTTGAAAGAACCAACAACTTTGCTTTTAGCAAATATTGGGTGAAGCAAAAAGAACAAAGAATGTTGTGGGTTTAGTATGGAGAATTGTTGAAGTCTCCTCCAAATATATCCTCAAGATAACACTACTCGGTACCCATTGGTTGTTGACATTGGGGCTTATGAGCATTCTCGTAGGATCTTGTTAAAACTTTAGATTAGGATTAGGTACAAGTTTGTGAAATTTAAAAAACCACCTACAAGAATCAATGTCGTTCCTATTACTATTCTTTGGATTAAATTTTATCGCTAATCATGTAATGGCATTAGGGTGTTACTAAGTTATCTAATTATTATATTCATTGTCAAATGAATGGCAAATATGTTCCATTGCACATGTTTAATTTTAATGCATCATTTTTCATGTGCATGGCACTTGTTTTTTCAATTTTATGATGATGTTGTGGCATTGATTAGCATTCCAAAAAGGTTTTTGCATTAAAGGGTGGCATGTTTTTTAGAACTTGTCTAAATGGTTAAAAGGGAGTTTTTAAAATGCTACCAAACTAAAACCAAAGTCCAAATGTGGCTATTATTTTTTATTTCAAAAATTTGGTGATTTTTTAAGGAAATATTTTTATTTTTATTTTTATTTTCACAATTTGACAAAATTTTGCATGAAACAATTGTTGCCATGGCATATGTGCATACATATTATTTAATAAAATTGTAAATTTAAAAGGTGGTGTATTATCAAAACAAGTTGTTAACCAATGCATTTGAGTTCATTGAAGGACAGTTTCCATTTGATTTCTCGATTGCCACCCTCAATTGTTTGATGGAATGATTAGAGGTGGCAATCACCCATAAGCTGATTTAGCCAAATTTGGCTATTAAAACATATGAGAGGAAACAAATTAAACATCCTTATGTATTTCTGGCTACCTACTTGAACCATGTATAGACATCTGGCGATTTTAAAAGATTTTTTCAAAAGTTTAAAAAATCATTGAAATTGTGGGGGGAAAAAAAATTCCAATTTTTGGCCCCTGGAAAAATTCTAGAACTGCCCAACACTAGTCACTACACTATCTTCAGATCAGCAACTGAGAAGACTACACATCCCACATTACTAACACACTCTACTCAAGCAAAAAGATTGTTAACTCAAAAGTGTGGAGTTTTCATCAAAGCAATGAGATCAAGCTCAGCCTGTTTGATGGTGAACCTTTCTGTGATCAATCAGCCAGCAGATTTCAGTGTCCAGATGGATGGCATCCATCGGAGCCTGGCCAAATCAGGGCTCCCAGGATCACTGAGATTGCTCAAGTTGGAAAAACATGTTGTATACCTGAGTCTATCTACACCTGTTCAAATCGAAAAGCTTTGGATGTACCCTATCTTATGAAGATGATGATCCCAAGGTGCACCCTTCTTTACTTTAGGGGGAAAAATTTGTTGACATGAGAAGCACCCGTCCCAACATAAAATTTCCACAAATTCAGCCCAATCCCAAGTTGAAGTTGAAACAACCAATTTGGACGCTACTGAAGGTATGCATAGCCTCTTCAAGCTCTTCCTTTGATCTGAATCCAGTATAATCAAGGATAGTAGTAGTGTTTTCATATGGACTATTGTGCCTGTTCAGAAATTTTGGCTCTCCCAAATTCCTCACATGCACCTCACCAGCTACAAATGGACTATATACCTGGCATGTTCCATAACACAAAAAAGAGCATAACCTTCATGAAGGGAGAGCAGAAAACACAGATGAGAAGGGCAAGGAGAGTTACTAACTAAGTCAGTAAGTGATCATATATCAATGTTCTTAAGAAGATTTATATAGATCAGGAGAGATGCAAACTCAGTGAGCTTCATTCACCATTTATCCAGGTCATTGAAATTCACAGCATCTTCTCATGAGGAGTGCAAGGCTCAAGCAGAGCAGGAAATGAGAATATTTATGGAAGGATGAGTGTGAAGGGCACAATGTTGATCTGCAGCAGTTGCTGAAAAATCTCAAGTGGATATTGATTTTTTCCAACATCGGGCTGGACATAAAAAAAAACTTCTATGTCATCCAGAATATTAAATCGCTAGATTTTGAAATTTTAATGCACCTATCTCTTATCGATTTGCATCTTTAAACAATGCCTCTAATTACCACCATGCTTGAGTATTAATTTTTGACAATACCCATCTAGTATTATGCAAAAGGGTGAGTTTTTGGAATATCATATTGTGTTTCATTTTTTACTCTCAATGAACAAAACATGCTATTGTCAACTATTTTCTTGTCCTCTCTCTCTCTCTCATATTAGGAAAACAATTACGATGTTGTGAAAGAGTTGCAGTTCGAAGTTCTAGTCACATGTGTGATCATTAGTAATAATTTTGAATTTTATTGATAGAGCCTTCTTTTGTTCTCCAAGCATGCTGGAATGCAAAGCAACAATTGAGAACACAAACTTCTGACATACAAGCCTGACCTTAAAAGAGCAAGTCATTTCTAGACATACTACAATAGATCAGGTGAATGGTTTAAAGATAACTAATATGGTTTAAATGTATGTCTTCACACTTGGATGTAAATAGGGTATCGATTTTTTTTCCAATGCATATCCTAGATCAATCAAGTCTTGGTTAGTATCTACAGAATTAATACTAGGTAGGTAGGATCTATAGTTGATTCTCAACAAAATTGATCCCCAACAAGTTGGTTTTCAATGGCCACCCTAGACTTGGATGATTTTCTAGGTCTTTTTCAATATTCAGCCAACACTAGAGTTTGGTACTTAACTATGTTGGATGGGTATGTAACCAAGAAAAGGAAACTAACAAAATAAATAAATTGTTCAACTACACATTGCAAAGAAAGAAAGCTCAAATCATAAGTGTGTTTATTGACAAGAACTTGCCATCAATATTAGTGATAGACGTGTGCAAACACACAATGCTAATGCATACAAACAATTCTATAGGCACATGTTTAGCTCAAATCACTTCTAGTTCCCTCTCTCAAGCTATCATGGTCTTCCTTATGGCATTGTCATGATGTGAATTCTTAATACCATCTATTTGTCTCTCAACACAATTCTTCGATAAGGATTTGTGAATCCAACCCTAATTCCCACAACAAATGATTTTCCTCAAAAGCTTGTAACTTGAGAAGTTTTTACAAGTAAAACTTATGTCCACCTTGGTTTTTAATATGTTGCAACCTTCTAATTATATATTTCTCTTTAATTACCTAGCCATAGACATTGAATTTCCATAATATGGATAGAAGCTTCACTCAAAAGTCCCACATACACATGCATTCACTTCCCTATTCCCTCAATTCCGTTGCCCATACTAGTTCCCAAATCTCTTGGTTTATCTTAAGCATGCTAAACTTGAAAACACAAGGCCATTTCAAACCAACTCATAAACCCCTTAGAGATCATCATCATTTCCATGTGAGCCTCTTCTACTTTGATATATCTAAAAATCTAATTCTACATTTTGTCCTAATTTTCCATGTGTAACAAAAGATTTTTAAAGAACTTAGTACACAATAATATAAATTTGCAATGAATATTCTTTTCATTAGCATTTTTGCACAATGCATATAATTCCAAGGAAATGAAAAGAAAAAAAATCACATTCTTTTTTGAGATTAACCAACACACCTCCTCCATCCCATGTCCCCCGTTTCTTCTCTAGTACCTCCCATAAACATATTTCCATCAAAGTTCTCCTAGCCTTCCATTCCAACCAAGCAAATCACGCTCCACAAACACTTTGGCCCCATTTTGCAATGCTTATGCATTAATTAGAATCCTACTCAATCAACAACCAAAATGACACCACCAACCACAAACAAAGATAATTAATCAAGGAAACCACACATCACTTTTAACCTATTGGCTTTTTACGTCGTTGTTTTTCATGTACAAAGGTTAAAAGCTCAAATGGGGTACATTCAAAAAAAGAAAAAACCCCAAACCTTAAATTGTCCATTTGCTAGACTTATTTTGTTGTCATAGGTATATATTTCCCTAACAAATGTAATATCAAGTCTTTGGCCACTACCTTTCTTGTAGTGGATCGATGATGGAAAGGAACCTTGAATACTATAATTGTTAAGGGGATATGTTGTTATGGTGTCTTGCCACATTAATAAAACACACCAAAGGAAACACATCTATGGTTGGTGGCACTAGGAACATCTCACCCCAAATATTTAAAACCTATTCAACGTTAAAATAACATAAGACTTGCTTTGGTGCATGTTTCTTATCCATTTTGTCATTTTGTTTAGTAAACCTACAAGTTGAAATTTGCTTTTCAACATGCATGTACAAGAGGAACTAAGAGTTGTGGGGTTTGTTGTTCCAAAATGGAGTTACATTTTGGAGTGCCATTGAACTATGTTATCGTTGACAAATTATGGCATCAAAAAGCCATGTCCCTTTTCCAAGATCTTGAGCAATTTTTAAAGTTGTGGTGAAAGTCTTATTTCTAATTATCAAAGCTATGGGCATTAGTTCCTTGAGATGTTTTGCATTTCATTATTTCCACATGTTGCAAGCTCCATGGAACATTTTTTGTTATAATTATTTTGGACAGTTTGTGACGCGCTCCCAAGTCACGGGGTGAAACCCACTTGAGGGTTTCACAAAGTCAAGTTGCGGAAAGTTGAACTTGGTAGCACGCTCCCGGCTTCCAACTCTAGAAAGGGGTAGAGGGTCAAGTT
>Ga0116227_10012628_pt1 | contig 13653 bp, 15 predicted proteins | sample S1TSphgellanicum_FD_89693 | JGI IMG/M metagenome (GOLD analysis project Ga0116227, IMG submission 89693) | Host-associated microbial communities from peat moss isolated from Minnesota, USA - S1T2_Fb - Sphagnum magellanicum MG | ecosystem: Host-associated > Plants > Peat moss > Unclassified...
CCCCGTCCCCCGACCGTCACCCTGAGCTTGTCGAAGGGTGACCGGCTGAGGTGGCAGGCGCAGGCACACCCCGGCCCCCCGACCGTCACCCTGAGCTTGTCGAAGGGTGACCGGCTGAGGTGGCAGGCGCAGGCACACCCCGGCCCCCCGACCGTCACCCTGAGCTTGTCGAAGGGTGACCAGCCCGGCAGTCGCCGAGCGCCCTTGACGCTCGCCGACGCGACGTGCTATTTTCCAGGCACCGTGAACGCCTCCCAACTTCCCCTCCCGGTCGTCATTATTCGCTCGTCTCTTCGGGCCCGGCTTCGTTCGTCGTAACACTCGCCCCGCACGCGAAACGACGACCTCGCCGGCCAGGCGAGGTTTTTTTATTCCGGGCCTCCCGTAGCCGGCCTCGACCCGATTCCAACCAAGGCTTCGCCACCCCCGATTTGAAAAGGCCAATATCATGCCATCCGTACCGCTCCAGCACATGGATATCGCGCCTTATTATTGGTTCGACGGTAAGATCTCGCCCAAGGAGGCGGTGTCCGTCGACCCCTTCGCGCACGGCCTACATTACGGGACGGGCGTGTTCGAGGGCATTCGGGCCTACGCGACGCCGCGCGGCCCCGCGATCTTCCGGTTGCGCGAGCACATGGAGCGCTTCGCCCGCTCGGCGGAGGTCTATAGCTTGGCGCTCGCATGGGACGTCGACACGATGTGCGCCGCGGTCGTCGAAACGCTGCTGCGCAACGAACTCGACTCGGCCTACATCCGGCCGCTCGCCTTTTTCGGACAAAAGACGATCTCGCTCGCGCCGAAGTTCTTCTGCCCCACGCACGTCCTGATCGCGAATCGGGCGCTCGGCGACTACTTCGGGGCCGGCCAGGAGAACGGCATCCGCGTTACGATCTCGCCGTGGCGCAAATTCTCGTCGAAAGCCCTGCCCTCGACCGTGAAGGCATCGGGCCACTACGCGAACTCGGTGCTCGCGATGACCGACGCCGTCGGCCGCGGTTTCGACGAAGCGATCCTACTCAACGACCGGGGCGAAGTCGCCGAGGGCACGGGCGAAAACATTTTCGTCGTCAAGGACGGCGTGCTCCGCACCAACGACCGCTCCGCCGACGTCCTGCACGGGATCACGCGCGCCTCGGTGATGGACCTCGCGACCGACCTTGGGATTCGGCTCGAGATCGGCGTGCTCACGGTCGACGATTTACACGACGCGGACGAGGTCTTCTTCACCGGAACCGCCGCCGAGGTGACGCCGCTCGCGTGCATCGACGACCACGTGTTTTCGCAGGATCGGCCGATCACGCTCGCTCTGCGCGCCGCGTACCTGCGAGCCGTCGCGGGCGAGGATCCGCGTCACCCCGATTGGGTCACGTTCGCGGCCGAATCAGCGGCGACGCACGAGGCCAAAGTCGCAACGAGCGTTTGAGGGCCTTCTCATCATTTCTCCCCCGAGCGATCGAGCGTCTCGATCGCATCGGCTAATCGGAAATCGCGCGCCGTGAGGCCGCCGGCGTCGTGCGACGAGAGCGTGAGCGTCACCTCGTTCCACGAAATCGCGATGTCCGGGTGATGGTCTTGCGCGTTCGCCGTTTGTGCGACCGCGTTCACAAAACGCAGGGAGCCGTCGAAGTCCTTGCAGTCGAAGCGTTTCTCGATCGAGTTCCCCTTGTGGTGCCAATCCGGGAGCGCTTCGAGTAGCTTGGCGATTTCGTCGTGCGTCAGGGTCGTCATGCGTCTCTCTTCGTCACGACGCGGTCGTCGTTCCGTTTCTCATGGTCGTCACCGTTGTACGTGGTTGCTGCCATGCGACCCTTCGACAGGCTCAGGGTGACAAATTGACAAGTGACGGCTGACAACTGGTGACTGACGACTGACGACTCTCGCTTGGGGCTCACCGGTCGTGAAATTCGCATAACGCGGCCATCGAGCCGTCGATGGCTTCGAGCGTGGCCTCGAGCTCCGTTGCACCGTGTTCCGTCGAGAGAAACATCAATTCGTTCGACGACGGCGCGAGGAGTACGCCGCGTTCGCGCATGAGGTGATAGTAGGCGGCGAAGAGCTCGCGATCGGCCGCGGATCGCTCGTCGTAATTCCGCACCGGCGGTCCCGGACGAAACGCAAAATCGACCATGCTCGCGAGTTGCGTCACGGCGTAGGGAACGCGACGGCGTGCAAAGATCGAGCGGATCCCCTCCGCCAGCCGGCGTGCGTTCGTGTCGAGCCGGTCGTACATGCCGGGATCGCTCTCGATCAGATCGAGCGTGCGATGGCCGAGGGCGACCGCGAACGGATTACCCGAAAACGTGCCGCCCGTGAAGGCCGAGCCATCCGGCGAAAGCGCAGCCATCACGTCGGCTCGCCCGCCGAACGCGGCCAGCGGGTACCCGCCGCCCATGACCTTCCCGAGCGCCGTTAAGTCGGGCACGTGTCCGGTCAGGCCTTGGCCGCCGCCGAGGCCGAGCCGCAGCCACGTGATCACTTCGTCGAAGATCACGAGCGCGCCGGCGCCGCGCGCGCGCGCGAAGAGCCCGTCGAGAAAGCCCGGATCCGGAACGACCAGCCCCATGTTGCCGACCACCGGTTCCACGAGAATCGCGGCAAGTTCGCCGCCGCGGCCGGCGAGCCGCGCATCGAGATCCGCGAGATCGTTGTAACGCGCGACGATGCCGTCGCCGCGCACGGCGGGCGGGATCCCGCTCCGCGCCGCGTCGGGCGTGTGCGCCGAGGCGCCCGCATCGTGGAGGACGCCGTCAAAATGGCCGTGATAGTTCCCCGCGAAACGCGCGACGAGCGTGCGTCCCGTCGCGGCGCGGGCGAGCCGGACCGCGCTCATCATTGCCTCGGTGCCGGTCGACACGAAACGGATGCGTTCCATCGACGGGAGATGCGTTGCGATCCGGCCGGCCAGACGGACCTCTTCGTCCGTCGTCGAGCCGAACACCGTTCCGCGCGCGGCGATCGCGTCGAGCCCGCTCGTCAGCGCCGGATGCGCGTGCCCGAAGAGCAGCGGCCCATACGCCATCAGGTAGTCGACGTACGCTCGGCCCGCGTCGTCGTACTGATACGCGCCGCGACCGTAGCTCGCGACGAACGGAGCCCCGCCGACCGCAGCGCCGGCACGAACGGCCGAGCTCGCGCCACCGGCCAATGCGCCGAAGCGCGAAGGTCGCGCTAGCGCGGCATCTCCGAGCCGTCGTGCGCCGGTTCGTCCGTCTCGTCGCCGCGACGCGCCACGCAGATGGTCGAGCGCTCGGAATCGAAATTCATCCGCACGAAGACGATGCTGACGCGCTGCGGTCCCTTCGCGAACGGAAACGTGAATTCGAACGGCTCGATGCTCGTGGCGTGCGAGGTCAAGAAGTGCTCGAAGCGGCCCTCGAACTCTTTGATCGCCGTACACGGCGCGACGTCGTGGAAGAAATTCCGGCCGATCACGCGCTCCTTGGAGAAGCCGGTCATCTCGGATTCGTAGGTATTGTATTCGAGGATCGTGCCGGACCGGTCGACGACGATCACGCCGAAGGGCAAGTCGTCGACATCTTGAACCGCCGAAGCTTTCTCGAGATCGAAGGGCTGGAACAAATCGGTCACCGTGTGTGCTCTTCTCCTATCGCGCGGTCCCAAGGGAGGCTCGTCGCACCGTCCGCGACGGCTCGACGGTTTCCATCATAAGCGGAACCCGCGCGCGGCTCCATAGCGAAACGCGCGCGCCCGAGTTCCCGCGCGGTACGGAGCGCGTGCATCGCGCCGCCGTCCGCCGCGCTCTGCACGACGACGATCGAGGCGGCGTGCGCGGCCTGCAAACGATCGCGCCGGACGAGCGACCAGTGGGTCACGATTTCGTCCGGTAAGAGTTCCGAGAGGACGGCGCCGCCGCCCGATACGATGCGGTCTGCGAGATCTGCGTGTTCCGGCGGATACGTGGTGCCCAGACCCGTGCCCACGTAGGCGCAGGTCGGCGCGCCCGCCGCAAGCGCCCCCTCGTGGGCCGCGGCATCGACCCCGCGCGCAAGTCCCGCCACGATCGGGGCGGCCGAGCGCCCCGCGAGCGCATATGCGGCGGCGAGCGATACGGGATCGGCCTCGCGCGAACCGACGATCGCCGTGCCTTCGGGACCGTTCGAAGACGCCGGCAGCGTGCCGCGAACCGTGAGGAACGGCGGCGGATCGCGCAGGTCCCGCAAGCCCGCGGGATAATCGGCCGCGATCAACGAGACGATCCGGCCGCCGAGTGCGCGCAGGCGCGCGAGTGCGGATCGCGCGTCGCGCCGCGCTTCGGCCAAGCGGGTAGCGGATTCGCTCGCGATCCAGTCACGCAGCGCCCCGTCGTCGCCGCGCGCGAGCGCCCGGATGCGCCTCGCCGGAACGCGCAACAGGGCCGCGGCGAGCAGCACGAGCGGTTCGTCGGACACGCATCACGTGGAGCGCGGCGCGAATGCGGCAACGACTTCCTCGACGATTCCCACATCGACCGTCCCGCCGCGCTCCCGCGCCCGCTTCTCCGCTTCCGCACGAAGTTTTTTCGTGACCGAAACGCGCACGAAGAAAGGCACGCGTTTGACGGTCTTCTCCGAAAGCGCTTTCGCGTCGTCGGTCCAGGTCACGACGGCGTTTTGGCCCTTGCTGCCGTCCGCCGCGATGCCGTGGCCGTCGCGCATGATCTCGGCGGTCGCCTTCTCCGTCTGCTGCGGCGGCGCGTACGACGTCGGCAGATTGGCGAAGAGCGTATCGAAGAGCACTTCGCAGACCGTCTGCAGCAACCAGACCGCGCCCGCATAGCCCACGAACGGCGTGCCGGTCGCGCGCCGGACGACGGCGCCCGGAAACGAGACCTGATAGAAGCGCGACGGCAGCTTTTCTTGCGCGACGATCATCCGTTCGTTGATCGAACCGAAAATCAACATGGGGCTCGGACTCGCGTTTGCGAGCGCTTCGCGGACGGCTTCGCTCGGCGCGCTCTGCGGCCCGGTCCGGTACGCGCTGTACGAGATCGGCAACCCGAGTTCGCCGCCGAGATAGCGCTCGAGGCCGTCCTTGTACGACGGCGGCGCGACGATCGCGATCGGACTGTTCGCGAAGAAGTCGCTGTGCGTCGAACGCCAGATGTCTTGCCACGCCGCGAGCGTCGTCTTCTTTTCGAGCGCGATGAAGGCGTCCGCCTCCGCTTCGAGGTCGAGCGCGTGGCCGAGCCCGCGCAGAAACGCCGTCGTATCCTCGAGCCCGAACGGCGCGTCGAAGACGGGCCGGCCGAGCTCGCGCGCGAGCGACTTCCCGAATTCCTTGTACATGACGATCGTCGCCGTCGCGTCGGCGAGCGCGGGCGTGTCGTACGAATGCGCTTCGAACGGATAGATCAGATTGATCTGCGCGCCCATGCCCGCGAGCAGCCGCTTGAGTTCGGCGATGTCGCTGTAGGAGTTGAAGCACCCGTACGTGGGCCCGATGATGTTGACCGATTTGCCCGCGGGCCTCTTGCGCGGCGCGTCGGCCGGCCGGACGAAGTGCTCGCGATTCTGCCACAGGAAGAGCAACGCCCGGTCCCGCGCGTGCCACTCGTCGTCGTCGAGCGATTGCGCGTTGAAGAAGAGCGGCGACCCTTTGACGTCCTCGTCGAGCGTGGTCCACGCCGCACCGATCAGCTCCGACATCGGCGTGCTGACGATGAAGACCTGACGGCCCGGAGCGTCGGCGCGCGCGACCTTCTCCTTGAGCGCGCCGAGCGTTCCCGCGATCGTGACCTCGTTTTCCGAGAGTTCCGAGCACGTGACGTTTTGGAGATACGGTATCGAATCGGTATAGTTGATGACGGCCACCGCCGGCATCACGTGGCACCCGACCGGTCCGTCGAGGACGACGTTGCCGTCGCGCAGACTCGCGAAGACCTGCATCGCGCCCGTATCCCCGCCCGCATGATCGAGATCGGTCACGCGCTTGCGAATCGGCGTGTTGACGATATCGCTCGGCAGCTCTTGCCGCAGCGCCATCAGAGCGGCGCCTTCGGCACGAACGCCTCGTTTGCGATCAGATGTTCCGTCAGATCGATCTTCGGAGACCACGACGAATACGTTTGTTCGGGCACTCCCGTTTCGCTGAAGAACGAGGCGATCTTGTGATAGCGTTCTTTGGACCGGTACGTCGAGAGCATCAGCGAGAGCACGTCGCTCGCGCCCTCCGCGAACATGAGCGACCGCGTCGCCATCGCGTTCGTGTAATAGATCGACGGAATCCCGAGTTCTTTGGCGTGCGAGCAGAGCGGCGTCGTGCCGATCACGCAATCGTACTTGTGATGCTGCAGCGCGCCGATCTCGTCGTCGAAATTCGCCCCGTACAACACGGTGCACCCGTGCTCGCGAAGCCAGGCCTCTTCGGTTCGCGCTAGCGGATTCGTATTCACCGACGTCGAGAGATACGGCACCGAGGCCCCCGCCTCGATCAAAAGCCGTACGAGCAGAAACTCGTGGCCTTCGTAACCCGCCACCATGAACGTGAGCCCCGACAGCGGAAAATCCGCCATCGCCGCCTTCACCTTATCGCGCTCGTCCGCGGCAACCGACTCCACCACGGCCGGATTGAGCTGCAAGGCCTCGCCGACGCTCTTGATCCACGCGTACGTCCCCGCGATCCCGACCGGGGCCCCTTCGACGAACGGCAGCCCCTGCTTCATCTTCATCCGCTTGACCGATTCGGAATAGAACGGATGCAGCGGCGCGTTGAGCGACCCGTCGACCATCGCCACATAATCCGCCCAACGCGGCCCCGGAACGTGCGTGTTGACGTGCGACCCGATCCGCCGCAACACTTCGTCGATCCGAATCGGATCTGACGGAAACACTTCCCCGATCAAATTGACGCCGCTGCGCGCCTTGCGCTGCGAGGGCAGGCGCCAGACGAGTGAATCGACGACGATATCCTTCGCCTTCGCATGCGTGTGCACCGAATACGCCGGCAACGGCACGTAAACGATCTCCGTATTCCCGATCTGCTTCGGCAACAGCTCGAACGGCAACCCCACCGTATCGCTCACGCACAGCGAACAAATCGGAATGAGCGAGGGACGATGCTTCTCCGCCATATCTTGCACCATCGCCGCCAGTTCGTCGAACACCGACCCCTTCGCCCACATCTGCGACGAGACGCCCGGCGAAAACACCGGCCGATTCGCCACATAAAAATGCGCCACGAACGTGTGCCCGTACATGCACCCGTCCCCCGAAGAAATCACGATCGGCATCGCATCTTCCATGCGCAACAAATTCCGAATCGCCCCAAACGCAGGACACATCGAAGACGCTTGCTTTGACAAAAGATTACCCTTTAAGAAGACGAGTCAGCGATGCGAAGCGAGCCCCGCCCAAAACCGAACGCCCACCGAACGCAGCGTCCCGGCCGGCGACGCGTGCGGCGCGGGGGCTGTGAGGCGGCCGCGGAGGCAGGATGCCGGGAGCGGCCGCGAACGAGCAGCGTTTTCGCATGGATGCGAAAACGCGGGCGCCCCCCGCGACGCGCGCGTCGCCGGCCGGGACGCGTCGCCACCGCGAAAGGCGCAAACGCAGCCGCAACCGCCCCCTACCAATCCGCAGAAGGAACCGCAAACCCACCCGCACTCACAACCGTCGGCACCAAAAGCTTCTCCGCGTCCGCCTCCGCCTCGATATACCGATGATCGAACGCCCCATGATTCGGCAACGTCGCAAGCAACGGTTCCACATCCGGCAACGCCCACAACTCGTCCGCCGAAACCGCCGTCCCATCCATCGTGGCCGCGTTCCCCGAAAGCGCACACATGAAGTCGTGAAAATCCACTTTGTTCGGAACGTGCGCGTCCTTGTAGTCGATCGCGTCGATCACCGCTTCGACCGCCCCGGCCACCTTCGGATGCAGGTACGCGTCGGAAGTAAGCTCGGACTGCGGGATGACCGGAAGCGACGCCAACACCGGCACGCCGAGAAACTCCGCCAGCCGCGCTGCCTTCCCCGAGCCGTCGTCCTTGTTGACGAAGAGCCCGAGCAGTCGCGTCTTCCCGCCTTGTTCTGCGAAATAGCGCACCGCGGATGCGATGTTGTTGGCAGCGTACATCGACTGGCCTTCGTTGCTGCAGACGATCACGAGCTTGTCGGCCATCGATCGCGCGATCGGCGTGCCGAACCCGCCGCACACCACGTCGCCCAGAAAGTCGAGCAGCATATAATTGAAGTTCCACTCGGAGAGGCCCCACTTTTCGAGCAGACCGAAACCGAACGTGATGCCGCGTCCACCGCAGCCGCGCGCGGATTCGGGACCGCCGAGCTCGATACAGTAAACGCCTTCGCCCTTGAAGATGATGTGTTCGGGCGCGAGTTCTTCTTCTTTGCCGTCCTTCTGGAACTGGGCCCACGTCCCGAGCACGGTCGGAATGAACGCGCCGCCAAAATGCGTCACGACGCTATCGTGCTTGGGATCGCAGCCCATCTGGAGCACGCGTTTGCCCCGTTCCGTCAACGTGCGCGCCACCATGCTCGTGAGGAACGATTTGCCGGCGCCGCCTTTGCCGTAAAGCGCGACGGTGCTGTTCTTGCTTACGCCCATTGGAGTATCACCTTCGGAACGGAGGGGTCTTCGAATGCGGTGCGGTACGCGCGTTCGTACTCCGCGACGGGAACGACGTGATCCGCGAGATTGCCGACGTCGATCGAACCGGTTGCGAGCGCATCGCGCGCCGACAGGAGATCGTCGTGTGCCCACTCGCGTGCCACGAGCAGCGAGATTTCCTTGACGAAGAGATCGACGTAGGGCGTGCGCAGTTCGTCGTAATACGACAGCAGCACGATCGTGCCGCCGGGACGAAGCGCCCGCGCGGCGCGCGCGATCTCTTCGGAGCGGCCCGTCGCTTCGACGATCGCATCGAGGTCGTGCAACGCTTCGTCGAGCGGCGTCGCAGCGAGATCGAGCGCCTCGCAGCCGGCGGGCACGACGGCGAGCCGCGCCGCGTTGACGTCGGCGCAGACGACCCGCGCGCCCGCGGCAACCAGAAAGCGTGCGGCGAACTGTCCGATCGCGCCCATGCCGAGCACGCAGACCGTGCGGCCCGCCACGTCGCCGAGACGTCGCACGCCGTGCAGCGAGGTCGCCGCGAGCGCCAACAGCGGCGCGCGCGCGAGCGGGATTCCGTGCAGCGGTACGACCTGCGATGCCTTCTTGATCGTGCGCGCCGCGTTGCCGCCGAACACCCCCGCGACGTCCGTGTAGCACATGCTGCCGCCCACGAAGACCTCGTCGCCGGCGCGGACGCCGGAGACGCCGGCGCCGACGCGCGCGACGACCCCGACGGCTTCGTAGCCGGGCACGAGCGGAAAGCGCAACATCGGGAAACCCGGCAGCGCTCCGCCAAAGAGCAGCCGCTCCGTGCCGGCCGAGATCGACGAATATTTCGTATCGACGACGACTTCGTCCGGGGCCGATTCCCGCAGCGACGCCTCGTACGTTCCGAGCAAACCCGCCCGTTCGAACACGATCGCGTGCGTCGTTTCACCGGACGCCTTGGGCGCAACCGAGGTGCCGCCATGCCCGTGACCGTGAGCGTGCCCGTGGCCCGCGGACGCGTGCGCGGTCGTCATGCGGCCTGCTTGAGCTCGGCCGCTTCCGCAGCCGCGGTCTCTTTTTTCGCGCGCTGCGTGCGATGGATGTACTGCGCGACGTTCGCGATATACACGAGGTACGCGGCCGCGAGAATCCCGAGGATCACGTTCATCATCTGCGGATGGAACGCGACCACCGCGAGGTAGCTCAACTGCGTGATGAACACGATCAGCGTCATCACGTCCTCGAAGAGAAACTCGGGAGCGAACCACCAATAGCCGAAGACGTCGCGTTCCCAGAACGAGCCGCTCAGCACCGCGCCGACCATCAGGCCGATCTTGACGAGCACGGACACGTGCACGGCGTGGAACGGCACGGCTCCGAGAAAGTATCCGACGAACAGACCGACGCTGACGAAGAACGCCAGCAACTGGCCGATCGCGAACAGCGGGTGGATCAGCGTCCAGATACTCGCCTTGCGGCGATCGCGAACGGACAACGGTCCGATTTCGGCCATGCGTTCCTCCGTGCACAGCGTAATCGGCAGGCGCCGGACCATCGGTGACGACTGTCACCCACGGCTCAGCCGGCCGGCGCCCAGACGGTCATTTCCCCAGGAACTTGATGCCGAAGAAGTTCACTTCGCCGCTGTCCTTGATCCGGAAAAGGAAGGGCGGGACGACGAAGAGACTCACCAAGCTTCCGAGCAGCATGACGACCAAGATGACGGTGACGACCACGACGAGGGCTCCGATCGATGGCGAGGGGCAAGCGACCGTTACACGGTGCCGCGGATTCATTCGCACCGGACCGCCCCCGCCCTACGCCCTCAGGTGATCGGACCTTGCCGCGCTTCCAGTAACTCGACCGGAATGCCGTTGGGATCCTCGACGAACGCGAGCCAACGGCCGCCGCTCGGCGACTTCTTCGGCCCGCTCGTGACCTTCACGCCCGCCGTCCGCAGGCGTTCGATCGCTTCGGGAAAGTCGCCGTCGAGCTCGAGCGCCAGATGCTCGTAGCGGTTGCCGATGGCGTACGGAGGGTGGTCCTCCAAGTCGTACACGAGCTCGATGTACGAATTCCAGTCTGCCCCGACGAACGCCATGTCGGCGTTGCCCGGATAGTGCAACGGCCCATCGAGCAGCTTGAGGCCGAGAAGCTGGTAGAACTCGATGCTCTTCTGCATGTCGTTCACGAAGATCGAGGTGTGCAGGTAGCGGGACACGTGAGAGAGCTCCTTTGACGACAGCTTAGCGGACGGCGCGGAGGGCGAGGTCGGGTGGCGCTTCGGGGGCGCGGATGCGGCCGGCGAGAAGGCTGACGTAGCGCAGGCAGCAGACGCGGAGGAACGAGGCGAAGTTGGTTTCTTCGGCACGTTCTTCCTCGGCGAGTTCGTCGTGGAGCTTTCCGACGAGCTGGTTCGTGGTGAAGCCTTCCCGCGCGGACATCTCGAGCAACACGTCCCAGAATAGGTTCTCGAGCCGGATCGTCGTGAGCACCCCGTGGATCCGCAGCGACCGGGTGCGGGATTCATACAAGATCGCGTCCGCCTTCGCATAGATCTGACACATCAGACGAGTTGCTTGCTCATCGCCGAAGCGATGTAGTCCGACTGACGGATCGCAAGCGAGACGATGGTCAGCGTGGGGTTCTCCGAGGCGCTCGTCGTGAATTGGCTGCCGTCGGAGATGAACAGGTTTGGGACGTCGTGCGTCTGCCCGTGCGGATTGACGACGCCGAGTTTCGGATCGGCGCTCATTCGGCACGTTCCGAGATTGTGCGTCGAGGGATACGGCGGCGTCTCCACGACGCGCTTCGCGCCGACCGATTCGTAGAGCTTACGGCCCTGCGAGAACGCGTGCGCGCGCATCGCGACGTCGTTGGGATGATCGTCGTAGTGCACGTTGGGCACCGGCATTCCGTATTGGTCCTTCACGTCCGGGTTGAGCGTCACGCGATTGGTTTCGCGCGGCATATCCTCGCCCACGATCCACATGCCCGCCATATTCGTATATGCGTCGAGCATCCCCGTGAAATCGGCGCCCCAGGCACCCGGATTGAGGAACGCCGCCATGAACGGCAAGCCGAGCGAGATCGTCTCCATTTCGTACCCGCCGGCGAACCCGCGGCTCGGATCGAAGCGCGCTTCGTCCTGAACGATCCCCGCCATCGTGGTGCCGCGATACATGTGCACCGGTTCGTCAAAGGACGCGTACACCGAGCCCGTGAGATGCCGCATGTAGTTCTTGCCGACCTGGCCCGAGCTGTTCGCGAGCCCCTCCGGAAAGAGCGAGGACGCCGAATTGAGCAGCAGTCGCGGCGTCTCGATCGAGTTCCCGGCGATCGCGACCACGCGCGCCTTCTGCCGGTGCTGCGCGCCCGCCGCATCGACGTAGACGACCGCCGTGGCCTTACCCGCGGCGTTGTGCTCGACGCGCAGCACGTGCACCTGGGTCCGCAGATCGAGATGCCCCGTCGCTTCGGCCTTTGGGATCTCGGTGTAGAGCGTGGACCACTTCGCGCCCGACTTGCAGCCCTGAAAGCAGAAGCCCAGCTGCATGCACGAGGAGCGATTGTCGCGGAGCCGGCTGTTGATCGCCATGTGCCCGGTGCTGCACTTCTTGTAGCCGAGCTTTTGAGCGCCGTTGTAGAGCACTTTGAAGTTGTTGTTGCCGGGTAGTCCGGGAACGTCGTTCGTGCGCGTCACGCCCATCTTGTATTCCGCGCGATGGTAGTACGGCGCGAGCTCCGCGAGGTCGATCGGCCAGTCGAGGAGGTTCGCGTCCGCCACGTCGCCGTAGGTGGTCCGCGCCTTGAACTCGTGCTCCTGAAAGCGCAACGACGCGCCGGCCCAATGCGTTGTCGTTCCGCCGACCGTCTTGCACACCCACGCCGGCAGATTGGGGAAGTCGGTCGCGACGCGCCAGGTTCCGGAGGTCGTGCGCTTGTCGAGCCACGCGAGCTGACCGAACGACTTCCATTCGTCGTTGATGAACGTCGCGCTCGATTCACGCTTACCGGCCTCGAGCAGCACGACCTTGATGCCTTTCTGGCACAATTCGTTCGCGAGCGTTCCGCCGCCGGCGCCCGACCCGATGATGACGACGGCCGAACCGTCGCTCGTTGCGATATTCGCCATGTTCGTCCCCTCGCGCTAGAGCAGCCCGACCGTCGGGCTCGCCGACGCCGGGGGATTCGGAAGCCAAGACAGGTCGTTAAAGCCGCGCCGTATATAGCCGCCCTTGGGCCAGGACGCGCCCTCGTAGCCGAAGTGCGCGTACGCCATCTCGTTATCGTAGAGCGACGTGATGCACGTCGAGCGGACCTTGGCGAAGTAGGGCGTCGCTTCGATCTTTTGCGCCGCGGCCAGCCGCACGTCCGGCGATGCCGTCGCGAAGGTCGTGCCAGCGGCGGAATCGAGTTGGCTCGTTCCGCCGCGCAGGAGCGTCGCGAGCTCCGGGTCCTTGGCGGCAGCGCCGTCGAGGTCTTTGACCACGAGCGCGTACACGGCCGTCGGTAAGGTCGCGTGGGGGTAGAGCGTCTGGGCGAACGCGAGCAGCGCGTCCCCGTCGCCCTGCGAGAGCGTCTGCAGCTCGAGCGCCCAGGCGCGGCTGGGCGCGAGCGCCGCGAGCGTCGACGATGCGGCGATCGTTCCGAACAGCACGGCGGTCCGCCGCAACATGTCGCGGCGCGACAGCTCACCCGAAGGCGGATTCCTAAGGTCCATACACCCTCCCGGGAACGAAATCGGCAGGTGAAGGAAATCACCACCGATCGGCTACTTCCATGTATCTTATTTCCCTGCGGCCACGGTTGGGTAATAGCGGGCTACGTCGCCCGCGGCCGGGGGGCTCGCGAGGGGGCCCAGCTTCTCGTTCTTTCGCACTCTGGGGGTGCAGGCGTCGCCGGCGTCGGGTCGCCGCGTCGTCACGTCGTCACCCTGAGCTTGTCGAAGGGCGCCGGACGTGGTCGCTGCCGGACCACCCTTCGACAGGCTCAGGGTGACGAAGGCGGACGCTCCGATCCTGCGACGGGGAGGCGAACGGACGGGCAGGGTGGGCGGTTAGACGATCAGCGCTTCGAGCGACGTCAGGTCGA
>Ga0116227_10012629_pt1 | contig 13647 bp, 11 predicted proteins | sample S1TSphgellanicum_FD_89693 | JGI IMG/M metagenome (GOLD analysis project Ga0116227, IMG submission 89693) | Host-associated microbial communities from peat moss isolated from Minnesota, USA - S1T2_Fb - Sphagnum magellanicum MG | ecosystem: Host-associated > Plants > Peat moss > Unclassified...
AATATTTTTTTTTTGTTATTTTGTTTTTGTGGGTGTTGAGGAGTGTTTGGGGGGGGGGGGGTTATTGTGAAGTTTTGCACAAATGTGAAAATTAAACATATTTCAGGTCGCATATTCCCTGTGTTACAGGAAAACAATTCACCCAAAAAAAAAAAAATTCAAAAATTTTCACCACATTTTGACTCAGATTTTGGGTTTTTGGCATTCAATGGTTTGAATACTTTTTAAGGAGTATTTTTTCTTTTTTCTTCTATTGTTCCCTTGCTTTGTGTTTTTCCTTTTATTTATTTATTGCTCTTTAGACATATTCTAGGAACCCTTGCTACTGAAGTAAGGTTAGAAAATTGAAGAAGAAAAAGGCAAAAAAAACCCTAGCACAAGCCAGCGTTTAAAAAAAATTTCCCCAATTTTGTGATGTTTGCTCAAGTGGCAATTGTCCATATGTATACTAGCCAAATTTGTTGATATTCAAAATATGAAAATAAAAAATCTTGAGCTCCTTTTTCATGTCGTAGGTGCCTAATTGTGGTGATTTTTGGTGATTTTGTTGGATTTTTTCGTTTTATAAAACAGCAAATTTGTGATAGAGTGCTCTTTTTATCTAAATGGTGAAATTTCACCACAAAAAATTAAAAAACACTGCCTCCAAGCTAGTCTTTTTAAAAAATAAAATAAAATAATCATTATTAATTTTTCTTCCAATTTGGTGATGTAACCAAAGTCAGGATTCATCTAGTAGAAAAGTTAGACAAACATGGCTATGAACAGGATATGAAAGTTTTTAAAAATGTAAGAATTTTTCCTATATTTTTGGCTACGTATTGGAACTAGTGTTTTTTTTTGGGGGCAAGTTTTCATCAAATGGAATTTTGTTTTTTCAAATAAAAACATAGCATTTAAAGTTTTTAATCAACAAGTTTTGAATTCTTTCCTTGAAAAGCGCCATATTTTATAGCCAACAAATAGAAGGATGCTTAAATGTTTTTATTCTCATATTTTTATAAAAGCTGGATAAATCTGGCTAAAACATCTTATAGATGATCACAACTTTAGGTACATCAGAAAATTGACCCCAAAAAAAAAAAAACACTGACAGAAATCTATCATAAAAATCTGGTTATTTGTAATTTCTTTCATGAAAAATCCTTTATAATTTGGAATCATGTTTTTCAAGTCAAAACTTAGCAAAAATTTAACAAAATAAAATCATTGGCACAAACATCAAGGTAAATATATATAAAGTCTACACCATGCAATTTTACATTTATTTTACTTAATTAAAAATTTAAACCATCATTGCATTTCAAAGTACATGGTTTACTTCTTACTAGACCTCATTTCACTAAGTACTTTATATTTTTGTTTCTTAACATTAGATGAAAAATGCAACTAGACCAAAGATGCACATGAACAAAAATAAAATAAAATGAGATGTATAACAATGGAGTAGATCTTTAATTATAAGTGGAATATCAAATCATTTACCTCCAAGTACCTACTTTCAGACTTTTTAAAGTCCAAAATAATACCAAGTCTTTCAAATGAAAATTAAGTTATTAAGTCTTTTATAGAAGTATTGTTAGAAGATTCATCTCTTTTTAATCCCTAAGGTGCAAGTTACTTCTTGAGTTAAGGTGCTTATTTATTGTGGAAAGGCTTGGCACAACAAACCCCACCCTTGCAAAAGTCTCATGGCTTGTTATTATCAATGTTGTATTTAGAAATTTTTGTTTGTAAACAAAGTGGCGATCATCCTTAGCAAGATTTAGCCAAATCTAGTTATAAACCAAATATGAAGTATAAAATTTTGATCATCTTCCTTTTTTTTTTAAAGACCCACTAAAAATCAAATATAAAAAATTTGTGATTTTTACCCCAAAAATCTACACTTTTGGTGTTAAAAAAGGTCCAAATTCATTTCGTTTTCAATTTTCAAAGTTTTTGGGTGAAAATTTGCAATTAAAAAAAAAGCTAGTTATTATTGTTATATTGAATGGGTTTAGAGTGGAATTGTAACCTTTTCCTAGGCCCCCACTTGGTCAAATCCCCTTCCCCTTTGCTAATTTGGCAAGTGTTCACTATGCCCCCAAATTTGTCACCCTTTGTCACTTATGAGTAGAGTAAAGCCTAAGGCCATGGGCCACATAAAGACTTTTGATTTTTTTTTCCTCCATGATCCCCCATGAGTCTCATGGGAAAATATGAATTTTTTGGTAAAGCATTTAAAGCAACAAAACACCCATTAAACAAGGCATTTGGTTTTTTGAAATGCCCTATGAACTACAATAAATCAATACTTTCTATAAGGTGCTCTCCTATTTTCAAGGGGGACATTAAATCTTAAAATTTTAGACTACTTGTATCAAAAAAGGCTCTTAAAAAAAATTGTTTTCTCCTCACCTCATTGTTATTTTATTTTTTAATATACACATATTTTAGCCACCTTATATATAATATATATCATATATTTATTTAAATATCTAGTTTTAGTAAGCTTGGAACTGAATGGAAATCAAGGTTGATTTTTTAGTGGTGAATCACTTGCATAGTCAATTGGGACATGTAATAATAGTTACTTCAATGCCTTTCAACAACTTCGATTGGCTATAAGTAGGTTTAGCAAATTTTGTGACCAATGCAAATTCAATCCTCAACTAGTTCCTAATACACAAATGGAAGAACACATAAACAAAACATGAAATCTAACATAATAACAATTCTTATGATCTTACAATATATCATGTTTAACACCTTACACAATCACAAGTAAAATATAAATTGATTATTTTCAACCCATTGCATATGATGGGCTTGACATATTTATTATGGTGTTTTTAATTTGCATATCATTTTGATATTGCTAATGATTTCTTGTGACCCAAGACCATTGGTGTGCAAATTTTAAGAAATATATGAACTTGATAATCAATTGATCAATAAGTTAATTAATATACCATATTTAAATTATGAATGAGAGATGAAAACAAGAGAGACACATGAATCAAAATATAATAATAATTCTAAAACAAGGTTGAACAAACTTGCTTCCCAAATGTATAATTAAGAATCAAACAAAACAAAAAAGCTTGAATTAAAAGCTCTTAATCTACTAATTGAACTTACTAACAATTAATGCTTAAAAATGTTTAGCACATATGTTATATTTTTTCTATTTTAAAAAAATCATGTATTAACATATTCCTTATATCAATTACATATTGATTTTCAAAATAAACATAACCTTATTATAAAACTAATTAATGCATAACCAAATGTATTATTATTACACCCCCCAAAAAAAAAAAAAGACAAAAAGACACCTGTACTTATGAGTCCTGACCCCCGACCTCATGATATTTTTTTTTCCGTCAATGGCTCATCAAGTACCTCCTGTAGTATGGAACAGGTTTCGGAGACGGTCTGTATTATGGGTCAATTTTTTTAATATTTTAAACTTGGCAAAAATATTTTTAAAAAATAGCGAAATTTAGTCAAATGTATACTTGGGGGAAAAAAAAATCAAAATCTTGCCAATTTTTTTTTTTGTTAGTGATAAAAAAAATTTGAAAAATCTTTTTTGCCAAAAAAAAATTCTGTAACTTTCAGAGCTCTGTTTCCGCCACAGATTCCCAATTATGAGAATTCAATATATACTAGATTTTCAGCATTTTGTGCAGTATTTTTCTTTTCGTTATGGGTAGCATTTCTGAATAGGTTAGCGGAAGCGGCAGACCACCACCGAGGGGAAAAAAAAAAACTGAAAAACCTTCGAAACTATTTGCTCTAATAACACCAGACGACTGATCTCACCCGAGACCCCCAAAATCAGGTCTGTGATCAGAACGGCTCCTACGGACCTGACATTGTTTTCACTCATGTTGTTCCTGCAATGGCTTGATGAGTAACCCGAAAGACTGGGAAGAAAAATTGTTGGTTGTAAGGGAAGTTCCGGTATGACCCTGAGGGGCATCCGAGGGCATGAGCCCCAGAGTGTTCCCAAACCTCAGGAGAACGCACAAGTTTGGGAACCTCCCCTCATGCAAACAACTCTCTTTTTATTTCCTCACTTCTTTCCAATTTCACAATAAAGAAATTATTTCCATGGGAACATGGGAACAGTGGGGGGGAACCTTATGCAAACAACTCTCTTTTTTTATTTCCTCACTTCTTTCCAATTTCACAAAAAAGAAATATTTCCAAGGGAACATGGGAACATTGGGGACATTGGGGTGGGGGGGGGACCTTATGCAAACAATATTCTCTTTTTATTTATTTCCTCACTTCTTTCCAATTTCATAAAAAAAAATTTAAAAATTTCATGGGAACATGGGAACATTGGGGACATTTGCACATTTTCAGGTCCAGACTCCAAACACAAAAAATTGTCAAATTATCTGAAGCCTGTACCAAAGAACTTCATCCAAAGGTACTCTTTCTTGTACAGGTGCTCTTTTTACAGGTTTTGCTTGTCGTGTTCCTCCAATGTATCATCACACAATAAGCACAACCCTGAACCTGTTCCTGACTACTGGGTACTCCTCACCTGATGAGGTTCTGTTGGCCTGGCCTGGCCTGGCCTGCCAAGGAGGCAAGGATATTGTGTTTACATTATGCACGGGGTTCACACTAGTAGAGTATAATAGCTTAAGTAAGGGATTTTGGCCCCTAGGTAATAATAATAGGTCTATTTTTTTTATATGAGGATTTTTGGAAGATGATATTTTGGCTTGTGTTGAAATTTGAGATTAGTTATATAGAGTTATAATATTTTGAAGGATTTTGGTTTCTTTTAGAGAGCTTTTTTTAAAACATTTTTACATGGTGAAATTTTTGAGTTTCCATAATTTTTCTTTTGCCTTATTAGACTTTTTAATGTATTTGGCAAGGCTATATAGTGTCATAGACCCCTTGTTTTTGTAGTTAGCTACAATTTTTTTTGCAAGTGACAACTAGAGCCCCTCCCCAGTCCTCTTCTCACCTGTTGCATAAAAGCCTGGCCAGTATTTTTTTTTTGTAGTGCAGTTGCAGGCCACCTTGCACAAAAGCAGAATACTTGACATCACTCTTTTTTTTTTCTTGTCTTTTTTTTTTTGGTGAAAATTTTGTGATGTAGCCAAAGTGGTGATCATTCCCAGAAAAAGAGTCAAATTTTGCTATATACCAGATATGAAAGTAAAAGAACATATAAATTGTTCTATATTATTGGCTATCTACCGGAACTTACTATGAAAATCTGGCAAATTTGGGCCATTTCTTCCATGAAAAACCCTTTGTGCATGGTTCAAAACCATATTTTTCAGGTCGAAAATTGGCAAAACTTTGCCAATAAAATGGAACACTACAAGTTCACATGGCTTTTTGATTTGTAAGAATTATTTTGATGAGAATTTTTGGTGTAACATTTTTTCCGTAGGCATATTTGGTGCAACGCATTGCCATGAATGATTTGCATTGATACCTACATTGGTCATTTTGATGCAAGGCATTGTTAGAAATGATGGCTTCTACTCTTACTATATATGTAAGGCCTTAGGAGTGGTACATTGAAACTTTCCCAAAATTTGGACCCAAGCTCATTTCGTGCATGGAATGGGGCCATCATTGTGGGGATTCCGCACTTTCTAAGGCCTCTTACCCAACACTTGAATCTTTTTTGTCACTACAAAATGAATCATCAAGAAGGTGGGCAATAAGAAATTTTTGTCACTACAAAATGACTCATCAAGAAGGTAAGACAATAAGAAATTTTTTTGTCACTACCATGACTCATAAAGAAGGTAGGTAATAAGAAAGAAACCTCGTGATCATGTTTGTTGGCCTTGCCTTGTAAGGCAGAGATATTATGTTGAGAATCATTATAGAGTACATTAGCTTCAAGGGATTTTGGCCCCTGACAACTACGTGAGATGATTCATCCTAATTTGGTTGTAAAAAGATTCACATTCATTTTTTGACATTTTGTTTTCTTTGCCATAACCTCAAATGTGCACCCAGTCCCAAGCCCACTAAACCCACAAAAATAAACTAAAGATGAAACTACTTTCTCCAAAAAAATAATTATGGACGCCCATCATATGCAAAACAAGGTGTATTCAAAACAAGGCGCAATTGTCACATTCTCACCTTGCCATTTACATTAAAAAGGATCTTAAGGCAAAAGAAGAAGAATTATGGAAACTCAAATATTTTATCATGCAAAAATATAATATTCAAGAAATCCTCTAAAACGAACCAAAATCCTTCAAGATATTATAACTTTGCAGCTAATCTCAAGTTTCAACACAAGCCAAAATATCATCTTTCAAAAATCCTCATATAAAGATAGACCTATTTATTACCTAGGGGCCAAAATCCCTTAACCTACTATACACTATAATGAATCTAAACGCAATAACCTTGCCTTGGTAGGCAAGGCCAAAAATTCATGGAATTCTTTCAAAATGTTAGAATGTGATTGAAAACATTCAAATGCACATGTTTTGATGAGTTTTTTTTTTTTTGGTTTTGAAATTTTGCACAAATGTGAAAAATGAATATGAAAAGGGAACATTCGATCACTCTTTTTTTTTAAAGAAAAAAAAATTAGATTTGCAAAAAATTGAAAATCACGAGAATTGTTTTTTACAACAACATGATATGATGATGTACATTAAAATAGATTTATTTAAAAAAAATTCCCCTAGTTATGAGCAATTTATCATACAATATCAATTGTTGATATTAAACTAATGGCAGGGCCATTGTGTATATTGCACCTTCTTGTTGTTGTTGTTGTTAGATGGTTTGCTTATGTGGTTCCTTTGATGTGTCATGAAATAATAAAAGCTTCTTTGGCATGTTGCTATGACTCGTTTTTGCTTACATTCTTTCTTTCTTTCTTTCCTTCCTTGCTTCAATGGGTAGTAGTTGAGTGATTGCTTGACCTAATGTCTGTTCATTCCCTTATGCAACTCATCATGAAAGATCCATTCCTTCTCTGCCATGATGGGATGCTTTAAATGACGAGCCAGTTAGTTACCCAACTCTTCTACTAGCTTGAAAGTAGTGTCGCAGCCCCCTCCTTAGCCTGGAAGGGCCTTTTTGTCGGCCGTGCCTACCAAGGCAAAGGATATTGTGTTTAGATTCATTATAGAGTATAGTAGCTTAAGGGATTTTTATAGGCCCCTAGGTAATAATAATAATAAGGTCTATTTTTATATGAGGATTTCTGAAAGATGATATTTTGGCTTGTGTTCAAACTTGAGATTAGTTACAGAGTTATGATATCTTGAAGGATTTTGGTTTCTTTTAGAGGATTTTTTTGAAGATTATATTTTTGCATAGTGAAATATTTGAGTTTCTATAATTCTTCTTTTGCCTTAAGATATCTTTTAGTGTAAATGGCAAGGCCACAGCATGACACACCCCTTGTTATATTAGCTTTGGCTGGCATCATTGCACACACACACACACACACACACACACACATATGTGCAATGTCAATATATATCATGTTGTCAAGTATCAAAAACTTAAGGGGGGATTTAGAACTTAGGTTTTTGTCATACCAACTTTGGACTGGCATAAATGTAAGTAAACACATGTATATCATCAAGTACCAATTTCTAAAGTTTGGGTATGTGTTCCGAATGCATTGCTGCCAGTTTTCATAGAATATTTTTTGACAGCAAATCCTCGAATGTAACCAAGGGTACAAGTGGTGTCATGGTTCACCAACATTTTCAAGCAATTCCTCTTGCCTCTATGTGATGGTGATGGGCACGAATCTGCTTAGAGCTTTGTCACGGAAGGTGATGATGATGGTACATGGTACCTAGTCAGAGCTATGATGATGGGGAATAGAAAGAATGAAATCATTCAAAGAGTGGCCTCTTCCTTTTGCGGTAGGTATAAGGATTTGCATTCATTCCTCTTGGAGAGAGGCTGGGTTGTATACACTTGTGACAACCGCCAAAAGGCTTCCAAGTTCCTACATGAGTGGGCAACCGTATTCCTATTCTCTTGGAATTTTGCCTTTCTATGGTTCGAGCATAAGGGTGTCATTTGTTTCCTAGTGAGTTGGTGGCTTCGCTTTGAGCATAAGGTTTCTTTTGGTCATGGTCAAATGGCGGGGTGGTTTGCCATGAACCCATTATTATATTGTATTGGGAGCATCAAGCAAATAACCTAAGTGATACGGACTCATAGATAGAGGTGCCTTGCAAAGTGGTCATGTGTACAATTTACCACCCAACCATACTAGATGCTAACCCATTGTAACCAACCCTTTGTACAAAGAGCATTATTAGGTGAATCACTCAACAAAAGCCATTCTGAAATGGAAGGTTCCTTCCTTAGAGAATGAAGGACAATTTGGTCAACTGGTCACCAAAAGCCATGTGGGTACTTCAAATAAAAATGAAATTTGAAATTGTGATTGGGAAAATTGATAAATTATTTTGATTTCACATGTAAGATAATAATGCATATGGGGATGCCTAATGTGCCAATTGTGTAAAACAAACATTTCAATTTTTCAAGATTTTAAAGTACATTTAATGAACAAGATTAGTTTTCTTCACTTTATGGTTCATGTCATTTCATCTTTGTAAAATGATTACATGGATTGAAAGTCCACCCGTACTTATTAAGGCTTTGTTATTTTCCATCTGACATCATTCATTCATTCATTGGATGGTTAATCCTTATGGAAAAGAATTGGAAAGATTTAATATATGTACCCATAGTGGGTGCTACATATGTTCAATCTAACAACTAGCATCAATGTAAAATATTACTAGAGAAAAAGTGGCAATTATCTCGAAGGAGATTTAGCGGCCAAAGCTAGCTTTAAACCAAATATTAACCACAAATCTTTAATCATCCTTCTATATATTTTGGGTTACATACTAAATGTAGAAATTTGGTATTTCTACTATTTTTTCTCACTTTTGGCAATTAACTCTTTCAGAAAGCACTAACATTTTGAATTTATGAGTTTTAATTTTCTTTTTGGCAAATACTCACCTTAACAAAAGGCTGCTCCCAACTGGTGTTTTTAAAAAACCTTTTGGAATAAAACCTTTTTCTTATTAACAATATATGGGATATATGTGTGTGTGTGTGTATGTGTGTGTAAATTTGATTTATTTTTCTAATGTTTTGAAAAATTAGCCAAATTTTAAATATCAAAAAAGTAAAAAAAATGTAAAAACCTATAGTCCCAATAACTACTTCGAAAGGTCAATATTTGTTATTCAATATCTAACAATATTTAGTTGCAAATGTTTGGATAGTTTTACAATGGACCAAAAATATCAATTTAATATAATGAAAAACATATTATATATGATTGATAATCAACATAGAAAATGAAGTTCAATAATTTCTTTTTATTTTCTAGAATTTTAACAATTGAAGCATAAGTATGCAAATTACACCTTGTGTTGTTGTGCATTTTGTAATAGTAACCCAATGGTTGGGACAATAAATATTTTTTCATAAGTTAGAAGTTCAATTTTCAACAATTTCAGCAAAGATTAATAAATTTTCCTCACAAAAAGCAATTTTTTTTTTTTCTATTATCCAAATCTAATAACATGACAGTGGAAATGAACATTTTCATTATTTTTGAAACTAGCTAATTTTAGTGCGAAAGGGCTGATTGATTAAAACACTTTGACTGGAACCATGGAACCATGTTTGGTCATTTCAAGTAGTCACATGTTTCATTAGGTGATATAATAAAAATTATTAAAATGAAAAAATCGAGGTCCCAAAATAGATGACATGGACTAGTGAAAAATGTCACCAAAATGTAGGTTCATCTTTCCATTCATAATTATTTATTTTTAGTAATTCAGTTGGTTGAATAAAAAAATTCTACATGGCAATGGAATTTGATTTAATATTTTAAAGTTTGATCTTAATAATAATATTATTATTTTATACAGTTCATATTTTTTTAATGCGAGGTTTGGTATGATCAATGTATGGTTTATACATAATAAATAATATAGTCCACATATATAATATCTTTATGGGTGATGTATATAATTGAAAGTAACAAGGTTTGAACCATTTGTTGCACATGGGTGTATGTTTTATTCAGATATACTTGTTGGGTATTGATATAAGGTATGTTATTTAACTTGACCTATTTGCTTCAAATCAATGTACCCTAATGAAACATATATATAAAGGTATGTAAATTTTTTAAAAATACCCTATTTATAAGCTTAGTTATACATAATAAATATTTGTATCCAAAGCCAAATATGTTTTTGCACATTTAGAAAAAAGATTAGGGTAAATTTGATTTAAATCATATAGTATGTTTTTATCATTTAAATGGGGTGCTCCCAAGTTCCTTTTAAAAAATGTTTTTGGGCAATTTGCCAATTTCATTGGCCCATCAAACATGCACACAAATTGAAACTTTGGAAGCTCCCCCAAAATATGCATTTTTGTGTGAAAACATAATGCTCCCCTTCGCACCAATTATAGGTGAGAAGCTAAAAACTTTGGGCAAATTGTATGGGATAAAATTGAGGGTGGGAAACATGTGGTAAAAGTGCACACTTTAACAATGTCAAGTATGTGGTAAGAATATATTTAAAGTGCAAGACCCCTTTACTTTCAATGGCCATAATTTTGACATTACGCAATTGAATTGAATATATAAAAAGCACTCAAAGATGAGTTACAAATTATCTTGAGACTTCATCACTAAGTAAATGTTCACTATGGTACCATTGTCTTTTAATACATTAAATGTGCACCCATAGTAGGTTGATCTCAATCAAGGATGAATCAAACATTTTGACATTGAATTTGGCCTTTGAAATTTTTTAAAATTTCAAAATGAGGAAATTTTTCTGCAATTTTAGTTTTTGGAAAATTTGAAGTACATACCAACTCCTTACCCTTAAAAAAGGTATATCCTAGTAACAAACTACCCTTGCTCTATGTATCTACCCAAAAAAATAAAATTGAATACTTGCACCCTAACCAAATAGAAAATTTTGAATGTTAATATACCTTTATTCAATGGGTAAATAAGTTGAAAATAAATCATATACCCTTGCCCAAGGATATATAAAAAATAATATACATGCACAACATTAGTTTGAACCTTGATCTCATTAGAAACCATCAAATGTGTTTGCCAACCGACTACCAAATGCCATTGTTAAATAAATAGTGTTAATGATTAGATACATCATGTTAATACAAATCATTTTTCAAACCCAAATTTTAACATGTATTTTTCTTTTCATATTTTGTTCAAGTGAAACAAATAAAAATTGATTCTAAAAGTAGTATCGACGGTTTACACATGTATAATAATTTAACACCCCAAATTTCAAGTCATTTCAACAAAAATACATTTGAATTTCATACATGCAAAATGAACGACTTGAAACCATAGATTGTTAGCCACATATACCTATATAATATATAGGTAGCCATAATATATGTAGTACATTAATATATATGTTAGGCTACCTTAGTCTATGTCATAGTAGCTATAATCTATGTAATACATAAATACATATTGGGTGACTATGTATTTAGTTAATAGTGCACATTATCATTAATATATAGCTATGTTAATAATGTATTATATAAACTATATAGTTGTGCCAATTAACCTAAGTTTATAATAGGTTATATATTCTCATATTACAATTACACACACACAAACACACACAATACATAATATACATGATATTAAAAATTTATTTCATCTTACATGGTGAAGATTGAATTTTCATTTAAAAAAATTTTTTTACAAAGATTTTTTCAATTTATAAATGTTTATCCATGATTGAGATTATTAATATAAAATATTAGCCAATTTTGAGTTTGATTATTAGTTTTTAGTAATGAATTAATTAAACTAAAGGTGGAAATTATGGTTATTTAGTGATTAAGTTTTCATCCAAGGTGAAATGACACAAAGGTGTGATGACTAGTTCACTTTTAGGGCTCCATAATAAATTGACTTAATAAACTATATACCTATATTTCTTACTAGTGTGCAATGTGATGTTATTTCCAACACTTAGTGGCTTTTTGTTTTTGTTTTTGTTTTTTTTTAATGACAATCTATTTTGAGCATTTGAATTATTATTTTTCAAAACAATCATCACTTTTTACCCTCTAGTTCCAATGCCTTAATGTAAAACAAATAAATACAACCAATCAATGCACATGTAAATGGAGTCATGAACTTCATTGCAAATTTGATGAAGGCATGATTGCAGAATAGTAAAATCCCAATAGGTGATCAAAACCTAATCCAATGTCTCCTCCAATATATGGGGTGTTATCAAGTAAAATTTGAAGTTCGACCATGGGTGAGCAAGTGGAGCCTATTGTGTTTTGATATACATGCAGGTGTGTGCCAAGATGGTGGGAGAAGGCGCAACGATCAAGTGGGATGAATATGGGTAGAAATTGTAGGGTTACATGGTTGCCGACAATATAAAGCCACCATGAAATTCCTTGGCTATACACACCCATGTGCACAACATTGCCAACACAAGAATGGCAATTCCTTGGCTATACCCATGTGCACAACATTGCCAACACAAGAATGTCAATTCCTTGGCTATACCCATGTGCACAACATTGCCAACACAAGAATGGCAATTCCTTGGCTATACCCATGTGCACAACATTGCCAACACAAGAATGGCAATTCCTTGGCTATACCCATGTGCACAACATTGCCAACACAAGAATGGCAATCCTATGATTGATCATTTACCCATAAACCCTATACATACCCCTGTGCACAACATTGCCAACACAAGGATGTCAATCCTATAATCCATCCTTTACCCATAAACCCTATACATACCCATGTGCACAACATTGCCAACATAAGGATGGCAATCCTATAATAGAGCATTTACCCATAAACCCTAAACCCTAAAACTTGGGGTCTGTTTTGCCTCCCCCCTCCTCCTCATGGGGTTCTCCTCGGAGTAAATCTTACCTTACCTTAAGGCTAGGTAACGTGCCCTCTAGTTATGCTGACAAAAATCTGCCAGCTTGTTACGTACTGCAGAATGCATCATTGGTGGCTGATTCTGCCAGGCGAAGCAAGTCAGTCACTAGGCAAGCCCCAGCGCAACAAGCTTGTCTGGCGGGTTACGAGCTTTTGCAAAATCAGCCACCACCGAGGCTGGTGGGTTCCCCAATGGAAATAAAACGTTCCCTGTGAATTGAACATTAGGGGAACTCTCTTTGAACCCGTAAAGCATTGTAACTTTTTTTCTTTTTTTTTCTTTTTCTTTTTGAAATTTTTTGGGTCCCTCACCTGTCCTCAGAAAATCTGTTTCATGGCCATGCATGCAACAAAACATCTGACCGGTGGAAAAATACTCTCCGGAGGGTGACCCCTTTCTAGTTTATGGTTTAGTGACATGTGTTCTCGGGCCATTTTTTTTTTTGGATGGGTTTCATCCCTGCCCTAAATAAAATAAAATTATATACATCGTTTTTAAAAAAAAACTTCCGCAAGTTGGGATTTACCCACCATTAGAAAACAAGGGGTGTGTCACACCATGGCCTTGCCATTTACATTAAAAAGTATCTTACTGCAAAAGAAGGATTATGGAAACTCAAATATTTCACCATGCAAAAAAAAAAAAAAAA
>Ga0116227_10012631_pt1 | contig 13643 bp, 8 predicted proteins | sample S1TSphgellanicum_FD_89693 | JGI IMG/M metagenome (GOLD analysis project Ga0116227, IMG submission 89693) | Host-associated microbial communities from peat moss isolated from Minnesota, USA - S1T2_Fb - Sphagnum magellanicum MG | ecosystem: Host-associated > Plants > Peat moss > Unclassified...
GTACGCATATGTAAATAAATATGCCTAAGTAAGTAGGTAAGTAGGATCCTACTTGCATTTTGAATATAATTAGCACATGTATTATGTGTAGACCAATATTCTTTCATCTACTTATATAGTTTATCCTAATTACCCACCAACATTGGCATTTTAAAAGTAAATCAATTGGTAGGTTTGTTGATGCGAATATTATTATGGAGGTGTCCGCCCAATCAAGGGTTGTTTTCAATTATTCACCAAATCAATAGGCAAATAAACTTATTGATAATCATTATTAATATATATATATATATATATAGTAATTGCAACGTCTACAACAAAAGGTGTCCATGTACGCCAAGTGATTTCATTGGATTTTGAATGAATTCACTAGTGTAGTGAACAAGGACTAGTGAACTGCACCCACATTTTGTAGTAGTGAACATAGTTGAAAATGACATGTAGTATAAAACTTTTTGGTTAAAAAGGGGCACTTTTTCCTAATGTTTAACAAATGGGTGATTGAAACAATAATGCCATATTATGCGACATTTAAAAAACAAACCTAGATTTTTGTTTTATCTAGGCAACAAAAAAGGCTTGCAACACAAAGCTTATTGGATTTGAAACATCACCCCATGATTAACATTGCGCATTATGACAAAAATCCATTGAAAATGTTATTAAACATCATAATAGAATCATAGGAACAAACCATGCTTGAAACAAATTCACTAATTCTTGTTAGGTTGAGAAACCAACCACTTGAAACCTTGTCTTTTAAAAAAAAACACTAGGATTAAAGTTTTAGATTATGCCTGGTATTTACTGTAAAACATTCAATAATCATTAGGTGGTAGGTAAGATTTAAAATTAGTTATAGGGTTTAGGAGGCACGATTGGATAGTGGCTACATTTCATGTTGTAAATAAAAAATTTCCTCCTCCTTTGGGTATAGTAATTTGCTTTACAACTTTGGTTTTTGGTTTTGGTTTTTGCTCCTTTGTTCATCGGCACCTCTTTTGGTTCTATTGGTCTTATTCATTTGCTTGTTGGCACCTTGTCTTAATTTGCCTATATTGGTTTTGTTACTTTGTTCTTTTGTTCATTTGCACTCCTCTTGGTTCTACAACTTTTTCTTTTTTTGCTTTTAGTTCTATTGCTTTTGTTCTTTCAATGTTCATTGGTGCATATCCTAGTTTTGTTGTTCTTATTCCTTTTCTTGTCAGCTTTTCTTTTGGTTATGTTGTTCTTGTTCCTTTACTTGATAATGTTTCTCCTTGTTTTAGGCTCTTGTTCTTTTGCTTATCGATGCTTCTCCTGATTTTCCTTTCTTGGTTTTATTGTTCTTGTTCATTTGTTTGTTGCTGCCTTTCATAGTTCTATTGATCTTGTTCCTTTGCTTTTAGTTATGTTGTTCTTGTTCCTTTGTTCATTGACATTTCTCTTGCTCCTTTGCTCGTTGATGCCTCTCTTGATTTTGCTATTGTTGTTGGTTTGCTTGTCAGTGCCTCTCCTAGTTTTATCACTCATCAACACTTCTCTTGGCTATGTTACTTCTCAACACCTTAAGGTACCTCTTTGTTGATCCTCGTCCTTCTATTGGTTTTGTTGCTCTTTTTCTTTTGCTCCTTGGTGCTTCTTTTAGTTTTGTTTTGCTTCTCAAATTTGTGCTTCCTCTCTTTTGCTTTGTGTAGGTATGGGAGAGCTAAAGGCTTTTTCAACTTTAATTTTTAGGTAAGTTTTGTTTTTTTTAGTTCCATTCAATTTCAAGATGTTTAATTTCAAGTTTCAAAGTGTTTGTAGAATTTTGTTTTGAGTTTTTTCTAGGTTTGTTGTGTGCAAGGCCAACAAACACACCTATTCAAACATACATTTATTCACAAAAAGTACTAGTTCATATTCTTTTGCATCTTACACCTTTTTGGATGACAAAAAAAAGGGAGAAAAGTGAGTAACTTTTTCATAATTGTAAATGTTTGCAAATGATTTTATTTGATTTTCGTAGCATAGTTGACATAAAAAAAAACTAAACCCATTATTTTGGCAAAAAATATATTTGTTTCTAATTTTTCGTCCATTTTAGGTAATTTTATTGTAATTTTCTAGTGGCAAATGGAGCACATTCAAAATGAAAATATAATGTCTATTAAAAATGAAATGGAACTAAATGGTAATGAAATGAGTATTGAAATGGAAATTGTGGGAACATGAAAAAAAAATGAAAGTCTTCAAACAAAAGAAATAAAACAAAAAATAATGAAGATAAAATGTAAATAAATCTTCAAAAACTACATTCTCAAAGGAAAATATGGAGAGGACATAATAGAAATGCATTATGTTGGGCCTTCTATTGTGTTAGTGATGAGAAAGATGTTGAAGGGGGAAGTCCTCAAGTCATGAGATGCATTCTTTGTTATGATATCTTAATCCAAACACTAAAGATATAAAAAATTTAATAACATATTATAAAACCTATGTTGAACTAATTGGTTTGAAAAACCATGTGGATGTAGATCATGCCATAATTGCAACAAAACAAATTGAGGAGGTCAATAATCAAATAAGAGGTCTTGTTGAAAGACAATTAACAAAAAAATGCATAATGTCTTGGGCATTATAACATCTAGTTTTTTTGCTGTTAAATTGTTTTTCAAAAAAGATGATGTGCAACACATAGGTTTTTGCAAGACTTTAGTCTTTTGATTATGAGAAATCACTTGCTTTTGTAGTTTGTTAAAAATGTTTGGTTAAAATGTTTGGTTTTACACGTGTCCTTAAGTTGTCTTCCCTTCTAAAAAATAGTTATGTTAAAAAATATTGCCTAACTTGGTGAAGAAAACGAAACAAGGTTATATTTTTGCAAAATGAACAAATTGTATTTTTGCAACTACAAGCTTTGATTTATGGATTTCCAAGGGGGTACATGGTACATTTGCTTATTAAGTTTGTGGATTTGATTTATAGTAGCCTAAACCAATAATTACTTTATTTGAGGCAACATAAACAATTGATCAAACTTTGGTTAACAAGTTGATAAAATTACTTGATCAATATGGGCTAGAAAGAAAAACCATTGCATATGTCAAAGATAAATGGTCAAACTTGAATACTGTGACAACTATTTAAAAATCTACTACGAAATGTGAAGTCTTAAGTTTGGATGAAAATTTTCAAGGTACTTGTTTTGACCAATTTTTTTTTTAAGGCATGTCAATATGCTATTATTGACAAAAAGGTTTATAGAAATTTCATATTTGTTTCCGTCAAATTTGCTTAATTAGATTTGTAGAAATGTATAACCTAGTTTTATTTTTTGGGGATTTAAGGAAGACATGAACAAGGCTTGTTTAGATTCTAAATTTCACTTAAGAAAATAAAATGTTATAATGAAGACTTGAAGGTGAACTTTTAATTATTTTTTACAACCTAATTTTTTTCCTTTTGTTTTATTAAATATTAAGCTACTTGCATATATTGACATAACATGATTAAATGTTTTTTGTAGTTTTGCCAGAAAAAAAACTTTATGTTTGAAAGGATTTATAATTCAAGGATGTTATTATCCTTTGTACATCAAACAAAATATTGTTAGAATTAGTGGCAAAGTGCTGCCTCTTTTTGCATGGCACAATTTTCAAATAATTATGGATCTCTTGTTGTGAATGCTTGTGTTTTGAACCAATCTAATAACCATTGGTTTTTTTTTATGCACTATAATTTGCCATTACTATGTTTACAATTCATAGAAGAAATTAGAAATTCACTAGTCCAAGTCAATTTGATTGATTATGAGTTTGGGATTGGTCTTGACGAGGATTCCAATTAGGATTTTTTTAACAAACTATTAAGACAAGTGAACAAGTGAAAGAGCTTGTCACCATGGAATTGCTAATTTTTAGATGCTACTAAATGGATCCCAAAGAAGTCAAGAATCCTTTTCAATGGTCGGAAAAATATGAAGCCATGTTTTCTACATTTTTTGGCCCCAAATCTTAGGCATTAGAGGATCACAAATTGAAATTGAAAGGATTTTTTCTTTAGTGGGCATACTTGCAAACCTAAAAATATGTCATTTATAATAAAATAATTTAAATTTTTGATTTTTGTTGATAGAAATTGGCTACTTGATCATAAAGATGGTTGTAAACCTCCTTTTAATTTGGTGGAGTTAATTGATTTTGAAAATGAGTTAGAAGAGTTTGAAAGTTTATTTGAACAAGACAAAATATTGGACATAAAATATTGGATTTTTTTTCACTTTTCCACATTTTTGTGTATTTTTCAATGTTTAAAAATAAAAATTACAAGTTTGAAAACAAGTATGTGGAAACCACCTTTGAATATTAGCATGTTTGAAATGTGTGAGACCCAACACTTTAAACTTGGGTGAACATATTTTTCTAAAATTAAATAACTAAGGTGGGTCTTGTAAACTATTTATAACCCAAACCCAATGAGTCTTTAAAAACCTAAAAACTACCCAACATTAGATCACACCTACAAACCAAGACACAAAAACCTTCCAAAATAACTCCATATGGTATTAATATACCAAGCATTTAAATCATGTAGTGGGGTTACAATAACTTCAATTGTAACCCAAAATAAAAGTAAGTCTAACAATTATGTGCTTGAGATTATAGTACCATACTCACAAAGCTTCCAAACAAGGCTTGGACTTTGCTTTCTCAAATAAGTAACAAATAAGACTTATGACACTTGAGGGTTCTCAAATTGGATATGAACATCACCTCATTGGGACTAGACGTTAGGACTATCAATTATGACTAAAATATGTAAGAAATGTTTTCAAAGATTACAAGAACAAAATGTTTAGGAACATTTTGTTCTTGTAAAATGTGGGCAAATATTTTAAGGCAAAGTGCAAATGATGAACACTAATTTTCATTTTGCAAAATTAACGACTATAGATGATTACCTAAAATTACATGTTTTCTAAAATTATTTTATGGTAGTAAAAAACAATTGAGAATTCATGGACTTGTCAAAAATGAACCCAATCAATAGGTGGTGATTAGATCACCAACCTTCAATTTTGGCAACTCAAATAAAACATTTTTTTGGTTTCACTCCCAACTTTATGCATGTATTGTCCTCTTTGTTTGTGTCATTCAACTTATAGGTTTCATATGAAAAGGCATGTTCTAATACTTTGCACTTTGTCATGACTAATTGGGCTAACCATCTTTCAAACTTCCCATTGAACTCACGAACATTTGAATGAAATGGATGATTGGGTCACAACCACGAACTATGCTTGACATATACAATTTTCCCAAGAATTTTGGGATGATGATTACAAGTGTTGGGTCCACAACCATGACACTTTTTGTAGCCTTTGGTCACTTCACCAAAAGTGGTTTGGACTACAATACATTTACCTACATATGGACTTCAATTGTTTGTCAATTCAATGGGACTACAATTTAGTGTATAAACCACGTTAGGATAGCCCACAATGAAAACCTATGTGAAACATCTTCAAGTGATCTTGACACATCCCAAGCATGTACCCCCTTCCACAACTTTTGTAACTCCATCAAAGGAGCCATGTACACACATCTATGTTATTATTTTCATTTATTATTTGTTAGGAATCAACAAAGAAAGCAATATAAATTTCTTTTTGTTGGTTAGACATGGAAACATATTATAATTTAGGATGAACACTAGCCATGTAGACCAAGTGTTTTATTATTTCACAAATGGATTCACTTCATTTAAAGCAACCCAAGCCGTGAAGTATAGGCCTTTTAGGTGAAACTAAAGGTGCACCACTTTCCATTAGAAAATGTGATGTATAATGAGTATCATGGTACATAGTAAACTAAAATTTTGATGACATCCTTTGGCTATCTTAAACATAAGAAAAAAACTTCAAAATTTACATAACATTTAAAAATGCAAAGTTCATTTTGAGGCAAAATTTATCTTGATCCTATAGTTAAATGAAGAGGATTAGATACATTTAATTTACATAAAATATATAATTTATAGTTTGTTTATGGATGTAGGGCCCCATGTTTGTGGTTCATGAAACATTATTAAACATTACAAAAGAGAACTAAAAAAAAAAATGCAATGCCCATCTATAAAATCTTTTCCTCTTTCACATGGTAGTGGTTTTTTTCCTTAAAAGAACATTATTATGCATTTTTTGCTAAAAATTAAAAATTAAAAAATAATAATAACGCATTTTTTGAATGAATTTTCATCCAAAAACTTAAAATTTAAAAATGGTCCTAGATTTTCATGACATATATCAATATCATACACCATAAAAAAATCCACCCAAGAATTCCACTCACAACCTTAATTTTGAAGTATATATGCAATGTTTTCGAACTTTGAGACAAGTATTATTTTGTCAAAAAAACACTCCATATGTTCAAGCTTTTTATTGTTTATTGATTTTAAAAAATAATTGATTAGATTAAAAAAATTCAAATATACTTTAAAAAAACAAAAACAATCCAAGATGTGATGTCCATACATTACCAAAATAATTAATTGTAGAAATATTATACTTGTGATTACAATTTTGGGGGGCATAGTGTGCTTTCATTCTTTGGTGCAAATTTAGGCCATTTTGAATCAATATGAGCCCAAGCTTTTGAATGAACCACATGATAAACAAGTCCATCCCAATTTTTTTTGTCATGGCACCACCACATTCATTTTCAAATGTTAGGACATGTTAACATTTGTTTCAACCTAAAAACTATTGAGAAATGCTTCAACACTTTCTTTGGCACATTGATATGTCCCAACACATATCATGACTTGCCACAAACCAAACATTGTTTTGTTAAATTATGTTCCAATGACAATATCACACACACCCATTTTCACATGCATGGATTTGTTTATACCAATGTCCAACTAGGTGATGTATCAAGGTTTTCCTTCATAATATGATTTAAACAAGTTGTTAAGTTTTGGAAAAACTAAATTGCATAACAAAGGAAATAATTCATCCATATACCCATTTGTGCATTGATGTGTTCTACAAGTGTTTAATAACATCAACATATCTATCAACCTACTAAGTTACAACCTTCATATAAATAAACCTATGATTATGCCACCAACTTTTTAAAACATGGATTGTCTATTGGGTTTGGTACATCCTCATTTATGTCACAATGCAAGCCCCTTTAGCCCCATGTTCCATCTCATAAAAAAACCTTAATAAATCTTACCAATTGACATTTATGCCTTTTTGTAAAGATTTTTCCATGGCTACCCCACATGCTTGCCATGCATCATTAAGAACACCTATCACTTGAATCCCCAAGTCCACTTCATCATTAATGGGCACACCACTATTAAAATTAGGACCTAGTCTTTTTGGACAAATTGTTTTTAACATTGTCCAATGCAATTAAGTGGTCTTTTTTACCAAGCCTAGGGTGGCACTTTTTACTAGTCAATATATCAAGTTCCCCATTTAACTACTAGTATAACCAATCAAAATGACAAGAATGTTATTTGGTGAGCATGTGAGCATGAGTTTGAACTAGGAAGAATATTCCATATTTAATGTCAAAAAGAATATTCTTTGACATGCTCACATGATGCAAATTGAATATTCTGTTACATGTCCCAAGATATCACCACATCAATGAGATATTCGAATATTCCTTAACAGATGCAAATATTTTAACTATCAACCATGTTGTAATGCACATGTGGAGTTTTCAAACTACTTGCATCATTGAAGAAAAATTTGTTTATCTTAAAGTATGTTTGAATGACGAGGAAACAATAGAAAAAAAAAATCATCCCTACAACACAAACCTTTCAAAAAACATTAAACAATTACACTTCAACGAAATTGTTGTGAAGACATACTTTAGTAACTAGCTAATAAATAAATCTAAATACCATATAGATTTCATTTGTAAAGTTTGACACATGTCATCACATGTAGGATCTTGTTTTGAATAGAATGTGACATGAATAAAATCAAAAAATTGAATGGTCAATAGTTATTATAATAAAATTTGTCACAATTCCCAATAAATTTTTCTTGACACATATTATATTGCTAGGAAATTATTTAGATTAACAATAAGATTTTGTAGTTTAGGGGGTTTAAGGGATCCTATAGTGGAGGTGACTTATGACCACTATATAGTACCATTCAAAAAACATGCGTATTTTTCACTAGATGGAATCTCATAAACAAATCAAATTGTTACACAAACTTCCTAGAAGTGACATTATCCAAACATTGGTTGTCCACAACAACCATTAGGTTTTGACATTCAATAAATTTATCATGATGTTGTGGCCAAAAAAAAAAAGATTTTATTTGAACACATTTGGTTCAAACATACAACATGGTTTTGATGTTATGGAATAAATGAGGTGGTAATGAGTTTGATATTTTTTGAACAATATGACATTATTGGAGTTATTATGAGGAATGACATTATAACAATTCTAGCAATTGTGAAAGGTGGAAGTCTATAATTAACCAACATAACTTGTAATATTTGTCACCACTATAATTCGATTATTGCAAGCCTCCAATGGAATAATATGAGTATCTTATTGCAAGTCATTTCGTTCATTTCCAAAGATGTCTAGAGGGAATGCATCACAATCTTGTCAAACTTTTGTAGACTTGGATTTATACTTGCTTGTGCAGTAAAGAAATTTGTTGATGGTAGATGTAGAATTAAAAGTACAAGTGGGATATTAGGCAGCAAGAAATGGGCTACAAGACTATAAGATTTATGGGACAATGATATAGATTTTTATTCCATGCTTTTTGAGCAACTTGTGACAACCTCTTGAAGATCATTCGTGGTCAATGTAGTCAACTAACCATAAATACATAATTTGGTTTCGAAAACAATGTGATTATCTGTTGGGATTGCATAATGAGAGAAGAGAAGTGTTCAATGACACAATCTGAAAGAAGTGGTTGGAAAATAATCTGGACCCAAAAAATGATGCACATGAAACATTTGTGCTTGTATACAATAAAAATATAAACACATTGGTGCAAGACCTAACAACATGTAGCAAGGTGGACAAGCAAAATATGCCACCATATGTAGAATGGTCTTTTAAGAACATCGATGACGCACATGAAATGACACTACCATCTTCACAAAGGCCTTATAACCTGATGTTGATGGTGAAGAAAAGACGTGAATGTTGATGAAAGAACAAGGATCTTGTAACAAGTTCAACAACGAGATGCCACCAACGGTGGAAAGTAGTTCACTTCAACACATTTGCCAAAGAAATTGTTATCAATAAAATCTCAAAAGAATGAAAAAGATTTCATTTTTTTTCCCATAATTTTGAAAGGATTTAGTTGGTGGGACTACATAGTAAAAATTCATGTATTGGACATTAATGCACTATTTAATGTGCATGTCATTGAATATTGGGACAATTCCATACTATATTGAAATTAAACCCATAATCTAGGATTATAAATCAACATGAACATTATGATAATAACAAAATATTTTTGGGGCATTTAAAATAGTCATATTTGGTATTTGTCATTTGCTCCAATGGTTTGGTGGTTTGGATTTTGTGTTAAAGTTATATGTAATGATATAATAATTAAATGTGTGATAAGGTTGGTAGGTTAAAGCGATGGAAAATGAAGATTGAAAATACTAAAAAGGTTTCACTTGCTAGATGTTCATTGCAAAGGGGGTGTGTGGAAGACTATTTTTCTTTGGTAGGCTAGCAAAATAGACGGATTTCATGGTATATAATTGATTATGGTATATATGGTATACTTATGCATTATTTTTCTACAATTCATTGTTTCATTGTCTTTCAAGAGATAAAAAAACGTACGTTATACAATATAGCTTACAAGGAGGAATGAAAATTCAAGAAAAACACTTCTACAATTTTCAATAGATCAATAATATTATATGAAGGACCAAAAAATGATTTCCAAAGCTAGGTGGCTAGATTTGATGGTGTAAAGTTGTGTCTATAGTCATAGGGTGTGAGGTGATAATCAATGTCATTGCTATTCACATTTAACATTGCAAAATTCACATAATGAATCAAGTTTGAAATTTAAAAATCATAATTTAACATGTTTGAATTTGTCAACAATTTATGTTTTCCAAAAAAAATAAATTGAACATTTATAAAATATTTTGGTTTTATTGAATAGATATTTGAATTAGTTACAAGATCATGTTTTTATTTACCTCATTTAAGCAAAGATTGAACTAATTTTTTTTGTCAATTTTGAAATTTCCTAATAGTTTCATAGTCAACAAGATAAAACAAAATGTTACACATGTTTTTATTATCAAAAGGTTGCATAGCTTGGTTGCAAAGGCATTGGGATGCCTCCATGAGATATTGTATTCAAATTTGGGCAAATCATGTATATGAATTTGGCATACTTGGTGATCTATAGTGTACATGTACATTGTAAACCTATGGTCATAGGTTTGCCACTTCAGGGTTCATCTTTTGAAAGCCCTCAAAGGAGGGGTTTTTTCACCCCCCTCATGCTTTTAAGGTCTCCCATATGCATCAACTAGAGAGAAAATATGTCTATTGCCATCCTTTATGCGGGGTTATAGTCAAACAAATGTCATCTATTATGGTTAACATGTTGCACCCTTCTATAGTAAACAAAATGATAAATCTTATAACAAATAACATTGGTGTTTTATATTGTACCTACCTACCTTTTGACCACATAACAAAACATTAACATGTGGCAACATATGAATGTTGCCACATGTCAAATAAATGGTTAATCAAAAGTGACTACCATTTTAACAACAATGTTAACTTGTGAGTCTAGGTGAATCGTGAGCCTTAAGGAATCTTTATATATATATATATATATATATATATTCCATGTATATAAAATACTAAATTATAATATACCTTGCCATGTAAATAGAATATTTGATGATGTGGATGAATATTTTGCCATGTGGCAATATTTTGAACGTGGATGAAGCTTGGAAATGGATGAAAGATGGGAAGTGTTGAAAGCTTTCCAAACATTAGATGGGTGTACATTTGTATTGTAGTCACTAATTTTTCAATGCACATTCATCAAAGTATTTGACCAAGAAAATTTAATAGCAAAGTTAAATGAAATAATTTTAATGCTTGAGATACATGTTCATGTAATATAAATTGTCCATCTCCAAAGACAACAACCAATTGTCCATTTTGGAATATGTTGGGAGTTATAGACCCTAGAAACCAACTTGCTTTTAGGATTTATTAAGGGTTGGATTTACTATTTTTCAAAACTAAATAATTTAAATCAAATGAACTTTCTTGCACTTCACATTCATGAGCAAAGCCAAACAATACAAAAGAAAAATGTGAATAGATATATTATAATGTCCATTTGTACAAAGTAAAACAAATTTGTCTTTCAAGGATTTGCTTCATTCTTTAGACAAGACAAAAGTGGATTTGCTTTTCACAACTTGTAAAGCATTGAATTTCATTCCAACTCCAAGTCACATGATGAATGATTTTTTTTTGTCTACTCACAAAACATAACATGCTGTGAAATGAAATATATGTGTTTACAATGCACCCATTTCCTTCACCCACCCAATGAACTTGCCATGTACCTTAAGATTTTATTATCTATTTAAAATTATTTAAACCTAAACTATTTTCCACTATTTTATATTATTTCAACTTAAGTTATTATCAGTTATTTAAAGCTATTTCACCCTACATTATTTTAAGTTATTATATTATAGGTTATTTTCAGCTATTCTAAGTTATTACACCTTAGGTTATTTTTGGCTATTCCAATTTATGTTATCTTAAATTTTTTTTGGTTATTTTAGATTATTACACCCCGGGCTATGCTAAGTTATTTTACTTTATGTTATTATCAACTATTTTAAATTATTCCACCCTATGTTATTTTAAACAATTATACTTTAGGTTATTATTAATTTTTTTCCTTGGGCTATTTTCAAGTATTTTAAGTTATTCCAAATTATTGTAAATGCTTGTACCTTAGGTTATTTTAGGCTATGTCATCACCATAGGCTATTGTAACCTAGATCAGCCTAAGGTATAAAAGTCCAAAATATAACACCATTAAAAATCATATTATTTAGTTCATAAATTTATTTTATTATGAGGCCTTAAAAGTAAAATGGGTTCATTAGCAAATGTTTTAACCTAATTCAAATTGCATGCGGTGAAATTATTTATGCCTAATTTCATTAAGGTTCATTTTTTTGTTATTCGGATTATTTATAAATTAGTACAAACATATATTAATTAAAAAAATATTGAATGCAAGTATTTATTAATTTATTAAAATATTTTTTATTCATACAACTTTTAAAACATGTTATAGTCGGCATTAAGTTTATTTTCGTGAATGAAAAAACCTTTCCAATAAATTAGATGAAAATAATATTCAAAATCAATTTTAATACAAGTTATAATGCCAAAAATAGTATATGTGTATAAATCAATTAGTAAGAAGTTCACATATATAATGTTAGTACTTTACATAATGTTAAAATTGCACAGTAAAATCATTTACCCCTAAATCAAAATAATTCACTATAGGGTTCATTTTTGTGCTATTCAAATTATTGTAAAGATAGATTAATACAAATATTTTAATATATGAATTTATTAAAACTTTATTTTTATTTATCAAAACCTTCAGTCATACAACTTGAAAAAATGTTATAAAAAAACCATTAAAAATGAGTTAATTATAATTAATGTAATAGTTTTAAAATAAGATTTATATTCAACAAATATATGTTTAAAAGGAAGGGAGATATAATATATTGTATTATCATCAACAATCAAATATTTTCTAACAAAAAATCAATTAAAAAAAGGTTTATTCACAAATTATGTTGTTTGAAAAAAAACTCCCCCTCAAAACATATTGTGAAAGTGTATTATATAACAAAATTCAAATGCATTTTCTGTCAAATTATTGATTATTATTATATTATAAATGTATATGTGTGAAAGTATAAAGGGAAAAAATATATAATGAATTATTTTTTCATTTAAACAAAGTATGAGAAAGATAATAATGGTGAAAGACTTTTGTTTTTTTCAAAACAACATTGTTGAAATGTTTTAAGTTGTAAGTTTCAAATGTGTTTTCAGTAAAATTATATAGTTATTTTTTCTTTTAAATATTAAAGATATGTATAAATTGCAAAAATCTTCTAAAATGATTTTTTTTTTCATTTGGACAAAATATGATAAATATAATAATGGTTAAAGAAAGAATAAATCTTCAAATTTTCATTGTTGAAATGTATTAAATTACAATATTCAAATGCATTTTTAGTCAAATTAAATATTTTTTTCTTTAAAATATTAAAGACCTGTACATCTTGGAAATAATCTCCTATAATAAAGTTATTTTTTTTCCTTTTGGACATGGTATGAAAAATATAATAACAACTAAAATTGGTTTTTGACAAAACATTTAGAATAAACAACATAATAAATCCAATCATCACCTCATTTGTTTCATATTAAACAAATGGTTGGATGGCAATGGCAATGGGTTATTACCTTAAAGTTCAAGGTTGAAACCTTGATAAAACTTCCCATGTGGTCAATGGTGTTTGTTGATTGTAAAATCAACATTGTATGTA
>Ga0116227_10012632_pt1 | contig 13643 bp, 13 predicted proteins | sample S1TSphgellanicum_FD_89693 | JGI IMG/M metagenome (GOLD analysis project Ga0116227, IMG submission 89693) | Host-associated microbial communities from peat moss isolated from Minnesota, USA - S1T2_Fb - Sphagnum magellanicum MG | ecosystem: Host-associated > Plants > Peat moss > Unclassified...
CGGAGGTGTTTCCGGCTCGCGCTGGCAGCCCGTCATCAACAGCAAGATTGAGGTCGCCACGAATGAGGTCGCCACGAATGTGGTCGCCAGGCTATGGACGGGCGGCTTGTAGCGCCTCAGCACGGGAGCGTAACGCCCGCAGCATTTTCGGCAAGTCGCTGCGCAGCGCGGATCTCACCAGCCATTGCGGCACCCAAAAACCCGGCGCCAGATCCACCGAATAGTGGGCGACCGTGTCGTTGCCGTCGCTCTGCAGTTCCCAGGATCCCCGCAAAGTCCGCAGGTCGCCTGACACCCGTTCGATCGTCACGCGCGACGGCGGATCGTAGACAGCGCGGATTTCGTAGGACAACTTTGGCAGATACCACGAATAATCCATCACGTGGCGTATGCGCTGCCAGGAGTGGTCCGGAGACGTTTCCACCACCTGGCAGACCTCCAAGCCCGGCACCAAGCTCATCGACTCGGGGCAGCTGGTGATCAAGGACCACACCACTTCCCGGCGCGCATGAATTCGCACGGTCGCGCGAGCATTGCCACTCTGTTCGGCGGCGTCCAAAACCACGCTGACTTCGATGTCGCCAGCCGGCGTCGCATCTCGCGCCATATTCGCGGCGCGACTCGCAGGACCGATCAGAATCAAAATCATCAAGATTGAATAGCGCACCAAATAGTGTGACTCCGCCAAAGGCTTCATGTTCAAAATGGTTCATCGCGCGGCGTCCATCCAGATCTTCATCTTGGCATCGAGGATATCCAGGGGCATCGCCCCGTCCTTGAGAATTGCAGCATGAAAAGCCCGGATGTCAAAGCCGCTTCCCAGTGCTTGCTGGGCCTTGCTCCGCAAGTCCGAAATATTCAGTTCGCCCATTTTGCAGGCTAGCGCATCCCCTGGATTGGCCGCGTATTCGTCGAGCATGGCTTGCGCGCCGGCGTCGTCGACCGGCAATTCACCATGCAGGTAGTCGAGTGCTTGCTGGTGCGTCCAGCCTTTCGCGTGTAAACCGGTATCGACCACCAAACCGACGGCGCACCGCAGCTGCAACTGCAGCGCCTCGGTTCTGGATGCCTCGTCGGTCAGCAAACCCAACTGCTCGCCCAATGAGGCGGCGTACATACCCCAGCCTTCCACGAAGGCTGGTTCGTCTTCCATGCGGCGAAATCGCGGCAGATCGATTCGCTGTCGTGCCAATGTCGCCTGCAGGTGATGCCCGGGCAGGGCTTGCTGTAGAAAACTGGGCGTAGAGACATTCCCTGCGCGCAATGCGGCTGGACTGATGTTCACGTACAGCAAGGGCGCCGGCTTGCCGACCAAACCGCCGGTTCTGTAAGACAGCGCCGCGGTGGGGTCCGCGAGATACTCCGTGCCTCGTACGCCCAGCGGCGCATTGGGTGGGTCCTCGAACAGCGGCATCATCGCAGCTTCGACCTGGGAAATGAGTGCCTGATAGGCCTTCAGCAACTCTTCCGCCGACAGAATCGTGCTCTGCGCGGCTTCGTGGTCCTGGGGCAAGCGGGATCGCAATCGCTCCACCTCCGCCAGTCCGATCGCATGGATCTGATCGGGCGTCAGCGCCGTATCGGAGGCGCGCCTGATGTCATAGGCATACCATTTGTCCCCCAGCGGCAGATCCGTGAGTGCGATCCCGGGTCGGCCGTGGGGCAAGTACTCGTGTTGCAAGAAGTCGCGCAGCGCCTGGTTTGCGGGCAGCAATTGATTGTCGATGGCGTTGCCGATTGCGTCCTTGAGTCTGCCCCGGTCGGGCTCGACGATGCTGCTGGGCATGGAGCGCAGCGGAACGCGCCACGGATCCGCACTGGCATCAGTGGCGGGCGGCTTAAGCATCGCGATGCTGTGTTCAATTAGAAATCGGGGAGACACATAGCCGCGCCGCACGCCCTCGCGCATATTTTGTATGGCCTGTCGCGTCCAATTGACGTAATCGTTGAGTCGCTTCAGCCACGATTCGTAATCAGCAGCCGACCAGGGCTGTTGCGCTGATTCGGCGCTCAACGCTTGAATCGACCGCAGCACGACGCCGAAGGAGCCCAACGGCAGCAGTTCGACCGGATAGGTGAAGCCCTCGATCAGCGTCTCGCGCCGACGTTTGAAGATGTCATATGTCAGACGTGAATTGTCATCCAGAGCATCGCGGGAAATTGCGTTGACTTCGTGCAAATAGCGGCGCTCCACAGCCAGTGAGTCTGCAAGCAGCTGCGGGGAAATGACCGTGCGCACGGGGATGTGCTCGTCCCAGTACCGCTCGACCAAGCGCTGCAGCTGCTGCTTCGAGTTGGTCTTGGCGCTTGCCTCGGCCACTGCCGGATTGCCCGGTGCGCGCGCAGCCGCTGGTTGCTGCGCCGAACCGCAGCCTGCGACGGCCAGAACCACCAGGATGGCGCAAAGCCTGTGAGAAAATCGCGTCATCACCCGATTATATGCCGGCGGGTAGGTTCATAATTCGCTGCTTACAGATTTCGGAGGCAACTATGTTGGTGGGAGCAAGTCCGCGACGCGTCGCGATCGTCGGTGGTGTGCGCATACCGTTTGCACGCGGCAACGGGGCCTACGCGGAAGTAGGAAATCAAGAAATGCTGACAGCGGCTTTGCGCGGAATCGTCGAGCGCTTCGGTCTCCAAGGACAGCGGGTCGACGACGTCGCGGCGGGCGCGGTGATGAAACACTCCAGTCAATGGAATCTGACGCGCGAGTCGGTTCTCGGCAGCGGCCTTGCCTTCGAAACGCCGGGAGTGGATCTGCAGCGCGCTTGCGGCACGGGCCTGGAGGCCGCCATTCTGCTCGGCAACAAGATCGCTTTGGGCCAGATCGATTGCGCCATCGCCGGCGGCGTCGACACGGTGAGCGATCCTCCGGTGGTGTTCCCCAAGAGCTTTCAACAGCTGTTGCTGCGCAGTTACCGCGGCAGAACGGCCGGCGAGCGGGTACGCCCGTGGTTCGGCGTGCGGCCGAAAAATTTCCGGCCCGTGTTGCCGGGTGTCGCCGAGCCGCGCACCGGGCTATCCATGGGTGAAAGCACGGAGCTCATGGTCAAGACCTGGGGCATCACTCGACTTGAGCAGGACCAGCTGGCGTTGGTCAGCCACCAGAAGGCCGCTGCCGCGTATGCTTCAGGATTCTACAAGGACTTGGTACGCGAATACCTGGGGCTCACGCAAGACAACAACATTCGCAGCGACACATCACTGGAGCGGCTCGGCAAGCTCAAGCCATCGTTTGATTTCTCCGGCGCAGGAACGCTGACCGCCGGCAACTCCACGCCGATGACCGATGGCGCATCCGCGGTGCTGCTGGCCTCGGAAGCATGGGCCCGCGAACGCAACCTTCCGGTTCTCGCCTACCTGAGCTACGGCAAGGCGGCGGCGGTGGACTACATTGAAAAGAAGGAGGGTCTGTTGATGGCGCCCGCGTATGCGGTTGCGCGAATGCTGAACGATGCCAGGCTGACCCTGCAGGATTTTGATTTCTACGAGATTCACGAAGCCTTCGCCGGCCAGGTTCTTTGCACATTGAAGGCATGGGAAGATCCGGCATTCTGCCGCGACAAACTGCGTGTTCCCGCCGCATTGGGCGGCATCGACCGGTCGAAGCTCAATGTGAAGGGCGGCAGCCTCGCGATTGGCCATCCATTTGCGGCGACAGGCGCCCGCATCGTCGCGACGTTGGCAAAGATTCTCGACGAGAGCAAGGCGAAGCGCGGTCTGATCTCAATCTGCACCGCCGGTGGAATGGGCGTGACCGCCATCATCGAACGTTGATGAGGACAGATCTCATGCAGCTCAAAGACCCTTCTCTGTTGAAGCACGAATGCTTCATAGGCGGTACCTGGTGCGCGGCCGACGCGGGCGGGACCATCGATGTCAAGAATCCCGCGAATGGGACCAAGCTCGGTACGGTGCCGAACGCCGGCGCCGCGGAAACGCGGCGCGCGATTGCGGCGGCCGCCGGCGCATTGCCCGCGTGGGCTTCGCGCACGGCCAAGGAGCGCGCCGCGGTGCTGCGGCGATGGTTCGAATTGATACTGCAGCATCAAACGGATCTGGCGACGCTGATGACCGCCGAGCAGGGCAAGCCGCTGGCCGAATCGCAAGGCGAGATCAGCTACGCGGCCTCATTCATCGAATGGTTCGCGGAAGAGGCCAAGCGCTTATATGGCGACATCATTCCCGGCCACCAGGCCGACAAGCGCATCCTGGTACTGCGCCAACCGGTGGGCGTCGTTGCCGCCATCACTCCGTGGAATTTTCCCGCGGCGATGATCACCCGCAAGGCGGGACCCGCGCTGGCGGCGGGATGCACCATGGTTCTGAAGCCCGCGACCCAAACGCCGTTGTCGGCCTTGGCGCTGGCGGAATTGGGAGAGCGCGCCGGCATTCCCGCCGGAGTGTTCAATGTTCTGACCGGTTCCGCGGCAGCGATCGGCGGCGAGATGACTTCGAATCCGACAGTGCGCAAGTTGACCTTCACCGGCTCGACGCAAATCGGCAAGCAGCTCATGGCGCAGTGTGCCGGGACGATGAAAAAGGTGTCGCTGGAACTCGGCGGCAATGCACCCTTCATGGTTTTCGACGATGCGGACTTGGATGCGGCGGTTGCCGGCGCCATTGCCAGCAAGTATCGCAATACTGGCCAAACCTGCGTGTGCGCGAACCGGTTGCTGGTTCAAGCGGGCGTCTATGACAAGTTTGCAGGAAAGCTCAAAGAGGCAGTCGGCAAGCTGCGCATCGGGGACGGACTCTCGGGACCCACCGATCAGGGTCCCTTGATCGACGCGAAAGCGGTTGCGAAAGTCGAGGAACATATTGCCGATGCCGTGGCGAATGGCGCAACCCTCTTGCTCGGCGGCAAGAGACATGAATTGGGAGGCACATTCTTCCAGCCGACCATCCTCACGGGCGTGACTTCGACCATGATGATGGCGCGCGAAGAGACCTTTGGACCTGTGGCGCCGCTGTTCAAGTTCGCCACGGAAGGTGAAGCCATTGCCATGGCGAACGCCACCGAGTTCGGGTTGGCCGCTTACGTGTACACCCGCGATCTGGCGCGCAGCTGGCGGGTTTCCGAAGCTCTCGAGTATGGCATCGTGGGGCTGAACACCGGCATCATCTCCACCGAGGTCGCGCCTTTCGGCGGTGTCAAGGAATCGGGCGTCGGCCGCGAAGGCTCGAAATATGGAATCCTGGATTACACCGAAATGAAGTACATCTGCGTGGGAGGCATCAGTTGAGGCCCAGTTGCTAGGCAGATTCCTGGAATATTCGGTCGCGACCGCCGACATCCGGGCGTCTCTGGACTTCTACACCCGGCTGGGCTTCTCGCAGGCCGAAGTTGGGGAAACCTACACTCACCCGTATGCCGTGGTGACCGACGGCAGGATTTGCATCGGCCTGCATCAGGCATCGTTGGCGGCGCCGTCGCTGACCTTCGTGAAGCCACAGTTGCTGAAGCATTTGGCGGCGCTGGAACAGCTGGGGATCGATTTTGAGTTCCGTCATCTCGGCAACGATGTGTTCAACGAAGTCGGCTGGCTCGACTCGTCGGGCACGTTGCTCAAGTTGATCGAAGCTCGGACCTTCTCGCCCAGCAAGAGGGCCAGCAACGAAACCTCGCGCGTCGGCTACTTCTTGGAAATTGCCCTACCCACGCCGGACCGCGCTCAAGCCAACACGCTGTGGGAAACGTTTGGTTTCGTCGGCATCGATGAACCCGACGATCGGCTGCCGCACATTGCCTGCACCAGCGACAGCGTCGACATCGGCTTGTACGATCCTGCAGGTCTGCGCCGCGCCTGTTTGCGTTTCGAGGCCGACGACGTCAGCGCAACCATCGCGCGTCTTGCGGAGCACGGAATTTCGATCACTGGCGGGTTGCCACCGGCGCTGCGTACGGTGCCTGCGGCTATGCTGGCCGCGCCCGAAGGAACGCTGCTGCTGATCACTGCGCCATCGCAATAATCTTTATCTTGACGTAAATCGCGTCCTTCACCTGCAAGGCGCCCCCGAACAAACTATAAGGCGACAACCCCAAAGCGGTTTGTCGCAGCTCGAAATTCGCGGACGCTGTCAGACGGCTCGATTCGGCTTGCCACGAAAACGGCGCGCTGACGCTGGACAGGTGGCCGGCCACATTGACCTCCAAGGTCGCCGTCGCAGGGTCCGTCGAATTGTCGAAGGCCGTGCTCTTGACGAGCAGCAGCGGGAACCTCGCCGCATCCAGCTGCTTCGTTCCCAGCATGTTGCGCAAGGTTCCCGTCTTGGCATCATCCGGAATGTCGCCGGGAAAATCCGCGCCTTCCTCGCGCCGCGCCTGCCCATCATCGACGATGAATTCATCGACGGGCACGCTCAAACCAAAGGATGATGCCGCGAAGGTAGGGGCCACGACCACTTGGCCGGAAAGCGAGCGATTGACCAGCACATGATTGTGGCCGAGGTTCGCCAACGAACCGGCGCGATAGACCAACACCCGCAATTCAGACTGGTGGGAATCGATGCGATAAACCCCGGCCGCCGGCAGCGAAGCGAGGGCGGCGCCGGCTGCTGGCTGTGCGGGCGACGCGGCGCGCTGCGGGTGCGTGGCGCACGCGGTCATGAGCGCTGCCAGGGCAAGCACGCCGATGCGTTTCGACAAGAGCAAACTCCCCTGACTTGCTAGACTAGCGGTCGCAGTGTGCACCCGGAGGGTCTCGATGCCAACCACCAGCGCCCCAACCCGCTACAGTGGGATCGCCCAAGTTTTTCATTGGATAATCGCTGCGCTCATCGTGACTCAATTTACGTTGGCGTGGATGGCGGATGATCTGCCTTTGGGCGCGCGTAAACTGGGGTTGTTGGCGCGTCACAAAAGTTTTGGAATGACGATCCTGATGCTGGCCGTGCTGCGTTTGCTCTGGCGAATGTTCAATCCGGCCCCGCCGCTGCCGGCGGGCATGGCAAAAATCGAGAAAATTCTCGCCAAGATCTCGCATACGGCGTTCTATGTGCTGCTGTTTGCCATGCCGCTCACCGGTTGGCTCATGTCCTCGGCCAAAAATTATTCGGTCAGTTGGTTCGGCTTGTTCACCTGGCCCAATCTGATCGGCAAGAACCAGGATAATTTTGATCTGTTGCGCGCGACGCATGAGTATTTGAGCGATGCGCTGTTCGCCCTGGCGATAGTGCACATTCTGGCGGCGCTCAAGCATCACTTTTGGAACAAGGACGACGTGCTGGTGCGCATGCTGCCATTCAAGAAACCGGAGAAGCGACGATGAGACCATGCTCGATGATCCTGTTCGCGGCCGCTGCGGTGTCGGCCGCAAATTTGTGGGCCGCGCCCGTGCAGGCCGCGCCCATGCAGGCCGCGCCCATGCAGGCCGCGCCCGTGGCCTATAACGCGGACCCCCAGACCAGCAAGCTGGAATTCGTCGGCGTGCAGGCCGGCGCCGAATTCAAAGGTGTTTTCCACAAGTTCACCGCAGCGGTGGATTTTGCCCCGGATGCGTTAGCGGCCTCGCGCTTGGATGTGCAAATCGACATGAACTCCGTCGATTCCATGGACAAGGACCGCGACACGACGATTCATGGATCTGATGTGTTCGACGTGGCGCATTTTCCCACGGCGCACTATGTGACCAAGAGCATCACCAAGACGGCCTCCGGGTATTCAGCGGTCGGATCGCTCACCCTGCACGGAGTCACCAAGGATGTGCCGATCGATTTCCAATTCGCGGCCTTAGGATCGGGCGCCAAACTGGATGGCACCGCAAAGTTGAAGCGCCTGGATTTCGGCGTTGGACAAGGTGATTGGAAAAGCACGGAGTGGGTGGCCGACCCGGTCAAGGTCAGCTTTTCGTTGGTGCTGAAGCCCAAGACCTGATGATTCATGGCGCCGACCGGGCCCCTTTTGGATTGTTTCCGTGCCCCGGGCTGCGTAACCTTGCCATCCCCGACAACCTGTCCGGAGCCAAACTATGAAAATCGGCGTACCCAAAGAAGTGAAAATACACGAATATCGGGTCGGTTTGGTGCCGGCGGGGGTACGCGAACTGGTCGCCGGCGGCCATAAAGTTTTGGTCCAAAGCGGCGCCGGCGCGGGAATCGGCTTCGACGATTCGCATTATCAAACAGCCGGCGCAACCATTACGAAAAAGGCCGATGAGATCTTTGCCGCGGCCGATCTCATCATCAAGGTCAAGGAACCCCAGATCACCGAGTGCCAGCAGCTGCGCAAGGGACAAACTCTTTTCACCTACCTGCATCTGGCCGCGGACCGCGAACAGGCCAAAGCGTTGCTGGCTTCGGGAGCCACGGCCATCGCTTACGAAACGGTGACGGCACCCGATGGTTCGCTGCCGCTGCTCACGCCAATGAGCGAGGTTGCGGGCCGTATGTCGGTGCAAGTGGGCGCGAATTGTCTGCAGAAGGCCAATGGCGGCTTTGGTGTACTGCTCGGCGGCGTACCGGGGGTTGCGCCGGCCAAGGTGGTGATACTGGGCGGCGGTGTATCGGGCACCCATGCCATCGAAATGGCCATCGGGCTGCGTGCCGATGTCACCGTCGTGGAGCGATCGGTCAAGCGCCTGCGCGAGCTTTCCGCCATCTTCGGCAATCAGCTGAAGACGGTTTATTCCACCGCCAATGCCATCGAAGAGTTGGTGCGCGAGGCGGACCTCGTGATTGGTGCCGTGCTGATCGCCGGGGCAGCCGCACCGAAGCTCGTGACGCGCGCCATGGTCAAGACCATGAAGCCAGGAGCCGTGCTCGTCGACATCGCCATAGACCAAGGCGGATGCTTTGAGACCAGTCGTCCCACGACTCACGCGGAGCCGACCTACATGTTGGACGGGGTGATTCACTACTGCGTGACCAACATGCCGGGCGCGGTGCCGAGGACCTCGACTTTTGCCCTCACCAACGCGACGCTGCCCTACGTCAAATCGCTGGCCGATCACGGCTGGAACGCGGCGATTTTGAAAGATGTGGGACTCGCCCGGGGTCTCAACGTGCATGACGGCCATCTGACTCACGAAGCCGTCGCCAGCGCTCTTGGCCTAGACTACCAAGCCTACCGCGCGGCTTAGTGGCAAAAAGCCGGCACGTACCGAAATTTCGTCGCGCCGCGCCGTCGGTACGCCGCGAGGCGCTGATCGAAGCCACGCTTCGGTGCCTGAAAAAATATGGCCATGACGGGACATCCGTGCGGCGCATCAGCGCTGCCGCCGGCGTTTCGATCGGACTGATCAACCACCACTTTCCGAGCAGTGCAGGGTTGATCGCCGAAACCTATGAGACCTTGGCCCGCACCCTCTATGAGCAACTGCGTTTTCAGGTGGAAAACACCCAGGCGAAGCCGCGCGAGCGGGTCAGCGCGTTCTTCCACGCCTCATTTGCCCCCGAACTTCTTGATCCAAAATTGTTCGGCGTCTGGGTCGTTTTCTGGAGCATGGCGGCTCATTCTTCGGAAATCCGCGCAGTCCACGACCGAACGTACGGTCAGTACCGCTCCATTCTCGAGAAATTGCTGGGGCAGTTGGTGGAATCCGGCGCCGCCCCGCGGTTCAAGCTCCGGGCCGCCGCCATCGCGCTGTGCGCGATGCTCGATGGCCTGTGGGTGGAATTGAGCCTCGGCGGCGAAACCTTCAAACCGCGCGAAGCCATTGCCATTTGCGAGGACTGGGTCGACGCGTTATGCAAAGGAGCGTTTCCGCGCATGCGCGCCGGACCTAAGCGCCGCGCCTGAAGAGTCAGGGCCGAATGGCGCCGCTCTCGCTCTTGTTATACTATCGTTCAACAAGAACTGGAGCGATTCATGGATGCCACGCGCGCCGTCTTCCCATACCCCTTAACGCAACAATTATCTGAGCTCGACGGCTTCAGCCTGCCCGGCTGGATATATCACGACGCCGATTATCTGCAAGCCGAGCGCCAACGGGTATTCGCCAGCTCCTGGCAGATCGTTTGCCACGTGAACGATCTGCCCAAGGCGGGCGACTATCACACCCTGGATTTCATGGGCGAGCCGTTGATGGTGATTCGCACGCCAACGGGTGCCATCAAGGGTTTCTTCAATGTATGCCGCCATCGGGGAGCACGGCTGCTGGACGAAGATTCGGGGCACTGCGCGGGACGGCTGGTCTGCCCATACCATGCGTGGAGCTACGATTTCGACGGACGGCTGACCTCGGTGCCAAACCGTAACGACTTCGCGGACTTTTCGCCGGACCAATACGGCCTGAAGCCGCTCGACACCGAGGTCTGCCTGGGATTCGTTTTTGTGCGGTCGAAGCCCGGTACGCCCAGCGTGGCTGAAATGCTCGCGCCCTATGCATCGGATCTCGCCTGCTATCGGCTCGAGGACTTGCAGCCGCTCGGACGCGTCACCTTGCGGGTCCGCGCGGTGAATTGGAAGAACGTGACGGATAACTATTCGGATGCGATGCACATCCCGGTGGCGCATCCGGGCCTCACACGGCTGTTCGGACAGAGCTATGGGGTGGAAGCGCAACCCTGGGTCGACAAGATGTGGGGCTTCATGCGCGATGCACCTTCGCCGGCATGGTCGGAGCGACTCTACCAACGCTTGTTGCCGGCAAGCTCGCACTTGCCCGGCGAGCGTCAGCGCCTGTGGAGCTATTTCAAGCTCTGGCCAAATATCGCGTTCGACATTTATCCCGATCAGGTCGACTTCATGCAGATGATTCCGATCTCGCCCACCGAGACCTTGATCCGTGAGATCGCCTATGGGCATCCGGATCAGCGGCGCGAGATGCGTCTCGCCCGCTACTTGAACTGGCGCATCAATCGGCGCGTCAGTGGCGAAGACAAGACTTTGATCGAACGGGTGCAATGCGGCATGGGCTCGCGCAGCTACACACCGGGTCCTCTGGCACGCGGCGAGGTGTCCCTGCGCAGCTTTGCGCGCCGCATGCGCGAACTGATTCCGGAGTCTCGCCTGGACAGTGCGCCGGCGCCAGGCTGGTACCGTGGCTGAAGCCTCGGCGCGAGATGTCCTGATCATCGGTGGCGGCCACAACGGGCTGGTTTGCGCCGCTTACCTGGCCGCGGCCGGCTTGAAAGTGACCGTACTGGAGCGCCGCGGCGTCGTCGGCGGCGCGGCAGTCACCGAGGAGTTCCATCCCGGCTTTCGCAACTCGGTCGCCTCGTACACCGTCTCGCTGTTGAATCCAAAAGTGATCCGCGACCTGGAACTGACGCGGCATGGATTGCGCGTGGTCGAGCGGCGGCTGGCGAATTTCCTGCCGCTGGACGATGCCAACTACCTGAAGATCGGTGCAGGCAAGACTGCCGCCGAAGTGGCCAAGTATTCGCCGCGCGATGCACAGCGCCTCGATGGCTATGCACAGCGGCTGGACACTATCGCGGATGTATTGCGCGATCTGGTCTTGGAGACGCCCCCCAATGTCTGCGCCGGAGGCTGGCTCGAGGCCATGCCGGAGTTGTTGCGCAGCGCTCGCTTGAGCAAGCGACTCACGAGGCTCGACATGCCGATGCGGCGCGAGCTGCTCGGCTTGTTCGTCAAGTCGGCGGGAGACTATCTGGATGGTTGGTTCGAAAGCGCCCCGATCAAGGCCGCCTACGGGTTTGACGGCATCGTCGGCAACTACGCCAGTCCCTATGCGTCGGGAACAGCCTACGTTCTCTTGCACCACGTGTTCGGCGAAGTAAACGGCAAAAAGGGAGTTTGGGGTCACGCCATCGGCGGCATGGGAGCCATTACCCAAGCGATGGCGAGGGCGGCGACAGCGCGCGGCGTCGAGTTGCGCGTCGCCAGCGCGGTACGCGAAGTCCTGGTCGAGTCAGGCCGCGCCGTCGGCGTGGTAACCGAGCATGGCGAGGCGCTGCGCGCGCGCTGCGTCGTTTCGAACCTCAACCCGAAACTGCTGTATGGATCCTTGATCGATGCTTCTCTGTTGCCGGAGGATTTTGTCCAGCGAATCAAACAGTGGCGCTGCGGCTCGGGGACCTTCCGCATGAACGTGGCCTTGTCCGAGTTGCCGGACTTCAAGTCGTTGCCGGGCAAAGCGGCGGCTGAACATCACACCGCCGGCATCATCATGGGGCCGAGCTTGGGTTACATGGAACAGGCGTACCTGGACGCGAAGAGCGGCGGCTGGTCGAAACGCCCTATCATCGAAATGCTGATTCCATCGACGTTGGATGACAGCTTGGCGCCGCCTGGACAACACGTGGCCAGCCTGTTTTGCCAGCACGTCGCGCCCGCGTTGCCGAACAATGCATCGTGGGATGCGCATCGTGAGGAGGTCGCCGATGTGATGATCGACCTGGTGAATTCTCATGCGCCGAATTTCAAAGCTTCGGTGCTGGGGCGCCAGATCATGAGTCCGTTGGATCTGGAACGCACCTTCGGCCTGATCGGCGGCGATATTTTTCACGGCGCCCTGGCGCTGGACCAGCTGTTCTCTGCGCGGCCCATGCTCGGGCATGGCGATTACCGCGGCCCCTTGAAGGGCCTCTACATGTGCGGCTCGGGCACCCATCCCGGCGGCGGCGTCACAGGCGCGCCGGGGCACAATGCCGCGCGCGAAATCGTCGCTGACTTCAAGCGCGGTCGACTGAAACGAGCCTGACCCGATGCAGCTCTACTTCTTCGAAGGATCCGGATAGGCAAACGGATCCGTGGGAGCAGGTTGGGTCGGCAATGTCTTGCGCGCCAGAGATTTATCGCTGTTGGCAGCCGACAAAAGCACGCTCGCCAGCACCACCGAAGCTTGCCGCATATCCTGGATTCTCAAATGATCGTACACATCGAGATCGGTGTGGTGCACGCGCGTTTCGTAGTCCAATGGATCCTGGATGAACTGAAAGGCCGGCAACCCCAGATGGCTCAGGAAGACATGGTCGGTGCCACCCGTGGGTTCGGCAACCACGCTGTTGGCTCCCAAGCTGCCGAACGGCGCCAGCCATTCGCGCAGCACCGGCACCACGGCGAAGTTGCCTTCCGTGTAGATGCCGCGCAGCTTTCCCGAGCCGTTGTCGATGTTGAAATACCCGGCCATCTCGTTGAATTCGGGCAGCGTTTTGATGGGAAAGGACTCCATCGAGAAGTACGGCGATAAACCGATCAGGTCGGGATCGGTCGGTGGCGGCCGGGTCGCCAGATGCTTCTCAACATAGGCCGCCGATCCCAACAAGCCCTGCTCTTCGCCTGCCCAGAGCACGAATCGGATCGTCCGCTTCGGTTGTACTTGCAGGCTGGCGAGAATTCGAGCCGCCTCCATGATCATCACGCTGCCCGCACCGTTGTCCGCGGCACCATCGCCGGCCACCCAGCTGTCCAGGTGCGCGCCGGCCATCACATAGCCGGCCTTGGCGTCCGTACCGGGAATTTCCGCAAAGACGTTGTAGGCGTTATGGTCGGCGTCCTCGAAATGCACGTTGCTGTCGATCTCCAAGCGCACGTCGCCGATCTTCGCGAGGCGTGCCAGCTTGCGATAGTCCTCGGCCGCCAGCTCCACGCCGGGCAGTTTCGGGGTCTTGCCGACCTGATAGCTGTACCCTTCGCCGTGCACCAAACGGCCCTCGCTGCGCGACATTTGCGCCCAGGCCAGAGCCCCTTCCTGAGCCAGAAACGCATCCAAGGACACCCTGAACTTGAACCGCTC
>Ga0116227_10012633_pt1 | contig 13643 bp, 8 predicted proteins | sample S1TSphgellanicum_FD_89693 | JGI IMG/M metagenome (GOLD analysis project Ga0116227, IMG submission 89693) | Host-associated microbial communities from peat moss isolated from Minnesota, USA - S1T2_Fb - Sphagnum magellanicum MG | ecosystem: Host-associated > Plants > Peat moss > Unclassified...
CACCGCACGCCGGTACGCCCGACTTCAAGCTCGTCGATGCCGCTGGCCAGCCGCATACCCTGGCGGACTTTCGCGGCTACGTGACCGTGATCTTCTTCGGCTTCGTGCATTGCCCCGACGTGTGTCCCGCCGAGTTGTTCAAGCTGTCGCTGGTCATGAAGCAGTTGGGCGAGTCGGCCGATCGCATCCGGGTGTTGTTCGTCACGCTGGATCCGGCGCGCGATACGCGCGACGTCCTGAAACGCTACGTGGCCGCGTTCGATCCGCGTTTCATCGGACTCACCGGCACGGCCGCGCAAGTCGACGCAGCCGCCGGCAATTTCCACGTGGTCTATGCCCACGTGGGCACGGGTGCGGATTACACCATCGATCATTCGTCGGCGGTGTTCGTCGTCGACGGCAAGAGCCGCCTGCGGCTCATCGGCACGGCGGACACCGCCACCCAGGACTACGCTCACGATCTCGCGCTGCTGGCCGCCGAGTAGCCGCACCGTGGCGGGCAGGGTTCCGGCAATCTAGCCGCTCGACAGGCAGCAGCCCCAAAGCCTAGCAGTCCGACGGGCTGCTAGGCTCGTAGCGCAGCGATGGCGTGAACGCGCCGCTCATGAATGAGCTCCGCGATCCTCGGTCCCGACTGCGCGAGGTCTTCGGCCGACGGCTTGATCGCCGCGGCGGCCGCGCGCGCCGCGAGCACATAGGCTCGCTGCGGATACGGTTGGGTTTCGAGCCCCGTGCGGCCGCGCGCATCCGCTTCGCAGGCGAGCAGCGCCTGGGCGAATCGCTCCGCGCGGCGGAATGCATCGGCCCGTTCCATGAAGTCGAGCAGCGTCTTCGGCCGAAGCTCGAACGCGCGGTGCACGTTGCCGTGGTGGCGCGCGACGATCAAGGCCAGATCGCGGTAGTCGCCCGGCAGCCGCAGGCGCGTCGCGAGCGCATCGATGAGCGCCGCGCTGCGCTCCTCGTGGCCGCGGTGGCTCGGCCACTCGGCGCGTGGCGTCGTGCCCTTGCCGAGGTCGTGCACCAGCGCGGCGAACCGCACACGCGTGTCGTCCGACAGCAGGGTCGCCTGATCGAGCACCATGAGCGTGTGCAACCCGGTGTCGATTTCCGGGTGCCATTGCGCCGGCTGCGGCACCCCGAACAGCGCGTCCAGTTCAGGGTAGATGACGGCGAGCGCACCACAGTCGCGCAACACCTTGAAGAAGGTACTTGCCGCCGGTTCGCGCAACGCCTTCTCGGTCTCCTGCCAAACGCGTTCGGGTACCAACGCATCGACCTCGCGCCGTTCGACCATGCTGCGCATCAACGCCAACGTTTCCGGCGCGACCGCAAAGCCCAACGGGGCGAAGCGGGCCGCGAAGCGAGCCACGCGCAGCACGCGCACCGGGTCCTCGACGAAGGCATCGGATACATGGCGCAGTATCCGCGCGGCGATATCGCGCCGGCCTCCGTGGGGATCGACCAACGTGCCGTCCGCCGCCTCGGCGATCGCATTGATCGTGAGGTCGCGGCGCGCGAGGTCCTCCTCCAGCGTGACCTCGGGGCCGAACTCCACGGTGAAGCCACGGTACCCCGGCGAAACCTTGCGTTCGAGACGCGCGAGCGCGTACTCCTCGTGGCTGTCCGGATGCAAAAACACCGGGAAATCGCGGCCCACCTCGCGGTAGCGCATTCGCAGCAGGTCGTCGCGCGTCGCGCCGACGACGACCCAGTCTCGTTCCTTGACCGGCAGCCCCAGCAAGGCGTCCCGGACCGCTCCACCAACCAGATACACTTGCATGCGTGAATAGTAGCAGCAACGTCTCGAAGATCGGGCCGGCGGCCGTCATCGGGTTGAGCGCGGCGTTGCTCGGCGGATGCTACGTGTTGGAAAGCGCCGAGGGTCAGCTGGCGCTCATGTCCAAGCGCGAGCCGATCGAACGCGTGATCGAGCGACCGTCCACGCCACCCGCGTTGCGCGCGCAACTCGAGCAGGTCAAGTCCATCCGGGAATTCGCCAGCCGCGAATTGGGGCTGCCCGACAATGGCAGCTACCGCAGCTATGCCGACGTCGGGCGGCCGTACGTGGTGTGGAACGTGGTCGCGGCGCCGGAGTTCTCGGTCGACGCCAGGTTGTGGTGCTTTCCCATCGTCGGCTGTGTCTCCTACCGGGGTTATTTCGTCGAGCACCGCGCGCGCGAGTTCGCGGCCCGTCTGCGCGCGCAGCATTTCGATGTCAGCGTCGGCGGTGTGGCGGCTTATTCGACGCTGGGACATTTCGACGACCCCATCATCAACACGATGGTCGGATGGGACGACATTGAATTGGCGGGCATCGTCTTTCACGAGCTGACCCATCAACTGGTCTATGTCCCCGGCGATGCTTCGTTCAACGAGGCATTGGCGACGACGGTGGAAGAGGAGGGCGTGCGGCGGTGGTTATTGGCGCAGGGCCGCGATGCCGACCTCGCCAGACATCGGGTCGAGGAGCAGCGCTATTTGCAGGTCATCGCCCTGCTGCGCAACACCAGCGCCGAGCTGCGCGTGCTGTATGCGTCGAATGTCGACGCTGCGTCGATGCGCGAGCGCAAGCGCGCCGCTTTTCGGAACTTGAGCGAGGCGTATGCCCGGCTCAAAGCGACCTGGACCGGGCACGCGCCGTTCGACGAATGGTTTCGGGGTGAGCTCAACAATGCCCATCTCGCCTCGATCGGTACCTACTACGACTGCGTTCCCGGTTTCGAACGCGAGCTGGTCGCGGTGCACGGCGATCTTGCGGCCTTCTACCGCCGCGTGCGTGAGCTCGCCGCGCTACCGCAATCGGCGCGCGATGCCGTGTGCACGACGCCTTGAGGGGTGGCCCACTCGGTAAACGTCGTGCGGTGATGTCGTGCGCTCAAGGCGTGAGCGTGGCCGCCACCACGACGACATGGCGATTGTTCGGCAGCGTGAGGCTCTGGACGGTTTTCGTGTTATTGATCGCCAACGAGTACGCATAGAGCTGGAATGGCCGTGCATCCATGGCACCCGTTGCGGTGAGCCGGTACGCCATGGTCAACGCCACGGTCTCGCCGGCGTAGTCTTGCGGCGTATACCAATCGCTCAAGCTCTGCGTCAGCGTGGTCTTCGTGCCGTCGGTGTAGCTCACGACGAAGGGCTGGCTCGTCTGGTTGCCGCTGACCGCGGTCGCCAAGAGATGCAACGTCGAGAATTTGCCCGCCGGCAGTGACACCGTCGCTTCGCTGACGACGTCCGGGATGCCCGCGCCCAGCACGGCGAACGTGATGCCGCCGGACGTGACGGAGGTGCCCACCTGAGTCTCGGATAGCGCGTTCGAATAGTTATCGATTCCGCCGTGGGTGACCGTCGTGCCATCGGCAAAGAGGCCGTACACGTTGGCCGCGGAGGACAGATTCACGGGAGTGACGACGGGCGGAGGTGGCGGCGTGATCTTGGTGGCGCCCGACAGCGTCGTCGCCAACACGACCACATTGCGATTGGCGGGTAGCGTAATGCTCTTGACGATCTTGTTGCCGTTGATGGCAAAGGAATAGGCATAGACGTAGCAAGGTCCGGTCCCTTGCGCGCCACTCGGCGTGAGCCGATAGGGCATCGTGACGGCAATGGATTCGCCCGCATAGTGTTGCGGCGTGAACCAGTCGCTCAGGCTTTGAGTGATCGTGGTGGTGGTACCGTCGGTGTAGGTCACGACGAATTGCTGGCCGACTTGGTTGCCGTGCAGCCCCGTGGCCAGCAGGTTCAGCGCGGCGTAGCTGCCGGTGGGCAGCGCGATCGTGGCTTTGCTGACCGCGGAGGCCGTGCCTGCCGTGCCCAAGTCGAACTGAATCCCGGACCAGGCGACGGTCGAGCCGAGCAATGCCGCCGAGTAGCTGTCGCCGGAGCCGTCCATGCCACCGGTCGAGTCGGTGGAGCCGGGCGCGTAAATGCCGTAGACGTTGGCGGTTCCACCGTAGCTCACGGGTACGGAGCCGGGGGGCGGTGGAATCGTGATGGTGTAGGTCGCCGTGCTCACCGCGCTATTGGCATAGCCCGTCGCCGTGGCGAGCGCATTGAGCGTCGTCGACGTGGTGATCGGCACGGGCCCGCTGTATACGGCGGATGCCGTCGTCGGCGTCGAGCCGTCGGTGGTGTAGTGAATCACCGCATTGGGCGTGGTATCACTCATGCTGACCGACTGCGCCGACGTATAAGTACCTGATGCGGGTGAAAAGGTCGGTGCGGTGGCGTTGGACGGCGCGTTGCTCAGGAGTCCGTAGACGGAGAGCGCGCCGCGGCTGCCCACGTAGACTTTCCCGTTGGCCACCGTCGGCGTCGCGAATTTGATCGCCGTGCCGGGCACGTCGCGCTGCTTGGCGGCCTGGTTGCTGTTGTAGAGCATGTTCTTGAGGTTGGTGGCGTCGTAGGCATAGAGCACCTGACAGTTCGCGCCGTTGTTGCAGGTCGAGCGTGCGCCGCTGTCATCGAGCGCCCACAAAATGGCGTTCGTAGTGCCGTTGGCCGAGATCGACGGTATCGGGCCCGAGAAATTGAACGACTTGGCGCTGACGGACGTGGCCGTCGTCGAGACCCTGCCGCTGCCGCCGGCATTGAACGAGTAGGCCTTCAGCGGTTCGGCTTCGCCGGTGTTGTCGTTGCCGCCACCCCAGTACAAATTGCCGTTCCAGTAGGCCGGCACACCCCAGAGGCCTGAGAATACGCCGTCGACCTCCTGCACGATCTGCGGATTGCGGCCAGAGCACGCCGGCGTCTGAATGATGCAGTACTTGCCCATGTTGTTGCGGTCGAGCAGGTACATGTTCGCTTGTTTACCCATGGCCACGAGCAGTTGTTGGCCGTTCGCCAGGGTCGGCAGCAGGATCACGCCGCCCGCCGCGAGATCGGTATCGGTCCCCGACAGATTGCCTTGGTTGTAGGGCGTGAAATAGTCGAGCAGGGGAAAGCTGCCGTTGGTCGGCGGGCCGAGCTTGAGAATGCTGTCGCCGCGATCGGTGGAGTTCCACGAGCCGTTGCCCGTGGCGAAATAGATGTTGCCGCTGGTATCGGCGGCCAAGCCGCTCCCTGACATCCAGATCCCGTTGCCATAGCCGTTCGCCGATGTCGAATACACCGCTTCCTGGGTCAACGTCGTGGCGCCGTAGGACATGACCCAGCCGTGCCAGGGCGAGTTGTCGCAATGCGAAGTCCACGCGATGACCACATGCCCGTTCTCGAGCAGGAGCGCCGCGCGCTGGTTCTCCTGACGCGTATTGAAGGTCAGCATGGTGCCATTGCCATCGCTGGCGTTGCCCGGCACGCTCGCCTGGATACTCGTGGGGCCGCCGAATTTGTCGGCGCCCGTGAGCACGTCGAGTGCATGCAGGTACTGCAAAATGACCCCATTTAATTTGACCTTGGCGACGACGTACAGGGTGCCCGTGTTCGAGTCGATCACCGGCGTGCCGGTGATGCCCACATCGCCGCTCATGTCGCTGCAATTCAGATCGGTGGCCGCGTTGACCGTGCTGCCGCCCGCCGGAATCAAACTCCGTTGCCAATAGACGGTGCCGGTGTCCGCATCGATCGCGTAGACGCTGTCGTGCTCGGTGCCGACGTAGACGACATTGTGCGTGCCGCCGCCGATACCGACGTTGGCCAGATAGAGCGGCTGCGCGAACACGGCGCCGTCCATGGCGAGCGTGAACAGCTTGCCGAATTGGGTGCTGTTGACGTTCGCGGGGGTGAGAATGGTCTCCTGAACATTCTGGGCCGTGCGAGAATTGTCGTTGTGATAAGTCGTCACGCTGACCTGCGCCACGGACGTCGTTGAACCGATCGACACCATGACAGCGACCAATGCGCCGAATCGGCGAACTTGGAATCCCATTTCTAGCTTTCTCCGTGACCGGTCGGGGCGTTTCCCGCGATTGCCCGGCGAAGAATATAGAGCCGCGTGGCCTCACAACGATGGATGCGACATAATTTGGCGACTGGAGCGAAACTAGGCGGCTCTTTGGACGCCGCTGATGCCTTCATCCGTCATGGCACACCGGCATTTCGCCGCACCAATCTCGCCATGTTCGCGGGCGGAGTCGCCACTTTCGGCTTGCTGTACTGCGTGCAGCCGCTCATGCCGGAGTTCAGCCGCCAATTTGAGGTGAACGCGGCCGAGAGCGCATTGACGTTGTCGTTGCCGAGCACGGTGTTGGCGGTCACCATGTTGGTCGCGGGGCCCGTTTCCGATGCGTGGGGCCGAAAGCGCATCATGAGCTGGTCGCTGTTCGCGTCGGCGCTCATCATGTTGTTGGCCGCGGTCGCACCGGACTGGCGCACCCTGTTGCTGTTGCGCGCGCTGCTGGGTCTCACGCTCGGCGGCTTGCCGGCGGTGGGCATGACGTACCTCAGCGAAGAAATGCATCCGGAATCGATCGGGTTGGGTATGGGGCTTTATATCGGCGGGAATGCCGCCGGCGGACTCGGCGGCCGTCTGATCGCCGGTGTGCTGACGGATTACTTTGGCTGGCGCGTGGGCATGGGCGCGGTCGGCGCGGTGGGCTTCATGGCGACGCTCGTGTTCCTGCGGTGTCTGCCGCCGTCGCGGCGCTTCGTCAGACAACCGCTTCGACTTCGATCCTCGGCCCACCGTTTCGCGGGACTTTTCCGCGATGCGGGGCTGCCGTGGTTGTTCGCGGAGGGGTCGGTGCTGCTGGGCGCATTCGTCACCGTCTACAACTACATCGGCTACCGCCTGACCGCGACGCCGTATGCATTGAGCCAGTCGGTCGTCGGCCTGATTTTCAGCGTTTACGTCGTCGGCATCTTCAGTTCCTCGTGGATCGGCCACCTGGCCGGCCGGCTCGGCCGGCGCAAGGTACTTTGGACGATGTTCTTGCTCGAGCTGGCCGGTGTGGGTTTGACGCTGTTGCATCCCGTCTGGCTGATCGTCGTCGGCGTCGCCACCATCACATTCGGCTTCTTCGGCGGGCACTCCATCGTCAGCAGTTGGGTGGGGCGCCGCGCCGGTGCGGCGAAGGCGCAGGCAGCGGCGCTGTATTTGTTCGCCTATTATCTCGGCTCTGGGATCGCCGGCGCCGTGGGCGGCCTGTTCTACGCCCGCTCTGGGTGGAACGGCGTCGCGGTCTTCGTTGCCGGGCTCATCGGCGTGGGGCTTTTGTTCGCGTGGCGCCTGTACTTTCTCACGCCGCTGCCATTGGCCCAATCACCGGCGAGCGAGCCGCAGTTGCCGTAAGCGCGCCGCCGGCCACGAGGCCGGCGCGGCATGGTTCCGAGCGGCGCTCAAAAGCGGGATGTGTGCGACCGCGTATCGCGGCCCACGGCGGCGCGATTTTGGCTCAAGCGCGCGTTGTCCTCCAAGGCACCGAGATACTGCCGTGCCGAGGCCACCATCGATTGGGGTTTGATGCCGAGCTTCGCAAAACCATCTTCGGTGCACACGCTGTCGACCGTCAGAGAGCGGTCGTTGTCGCTGGAGAACGGCCGACCGGGCACGAAGTTCATGACCAAGCCTTGCAATCGCGCGGCGAAGTTCGGCAGCCCGATGATCCAACGGCGCTGACCGGTGAGTTTGGCGACCAGCTTGACGATCTCGCGCAGCGTGTAAATCTGCGGTCCGCCCAATTGGTAGGTTTGTCGGTCGCACGTGGGCCCATGCAGACACCGGATCAGTGCTTCGGTGACGTCATCCACGAGCACGGGCTGAAAACGCGCGTTCGGTCGGGCCAGTGGAAAGACGAAAGGGACCGACGCCAGGAGGTTCGCAAAGCGGCTCAGGAAGGAATCGCCAGGTCCGAACATGACCGACGGCTGAAAGATCGCCCATACCATGTCGGTGGTGGTGGCGCGGATGAGCTTTTCAGCCTCGCCCTTCGAGCGCAGGTAATAACTAGGGGCATCGGTCGCGGCCTTGAGCGCGGACATTTGCAGGAATCTCGGCACGTTCGCCGAACGGGCCGCCTGCAGGATCGCGCGCGTGAGTTCGGTGTGCGCACGGCGAAAGCCGGCGCCTCCGAAGCCGCGTTCGTTCAGGATCCCGACGAGGTTGATGACCACATCCTTGCCGCGAAAGCGCTCGCTGAGCTGGGCCTCGTCGTAGACGTCGCAATTTTCCAGGGTAAGCCCGGGCAGCACGAGCAAGTGCTTGTGGCGCTCGCGATCCCGCGACAGGACGGTGACGCGGTGACCGTCGCGGATCAGTCGGGCGACCAGGCGCGTGCCGACGAAGCCGCTGCCACCCAAGATGCAGATGGACAATAATTTCATAGAGACATCAATTTCATGGCTTCATCTGACGGGAATGAGAAGTACGGCCGCACCGCGGCGGATGTTGAGCACGAGTACATTAACGCGCCTCGCGGCGTCACGGAATGTCTTGATGCTCGTGACCGGCGTCCGGCCGACACCGACGATCAAATCGTTGGGCTTCAGGCCCGCCTGCGCGGCCGGGCTACCGTCTTGGACGGACCTGACCAGAACGCCGGCGCCCTGTGGCGCGTCGGCGAGTTCGGTTCCCTCGAGTCCCGGGTTGATTTGCGCCGCGTTGGCTGCCTCCACGTCGCTGCGTTCCGCGACCAGCGCCGTCACCTTGAGCACCTTGCCGTCGCGCAGAAGTTCGATGTCGACCTTGTCGCCCACACGCAGCAAGCCGATCGCGTTGCGCAAATCGCCGGCGCTGCGCATGACCGCGCCGTTGACCGAGGTGATGATGTCTCCCGTTTTGACTCCCGCCTTGTCCGCGGAGGAGCCTGGGGTGACTCCAGCCACCAGTGCACCGCTCGAATCGGTCAGGCCGAACTGCTTGGCGATCTCCGGGGTCACGCTGTAAATGTTGACGCCGAGAATGCCGCGCTTGACCTCGCCATACTTGATCAGCTGGTCCATCACGCCCTTGACCATGTTGACTGGAATGGCGAAGCCGATGCCGATGTTGCCGCCGCTGCCGGACAGGATGGCGGAGTTGATGCCGACCAGTTCGCCGCGCAAATTCACGAGGGCGCCGCCCGAGTTGCCGGGATTGATGGAGGCGTCGGTCTGGATGAAGTCTTCATAACCTTCCGGATTGATGCCGGAGCGGCCGAGTGCGCTGACGATCCCGGCCGTCACCGTATGTTGGAGCCCGAACGGATTGCCGATTGCGACGACGAAGTCGCCCACCTCGAGCGTGGCCGAATCGCCGAGCGGCAGCGAGACGAGGTTCGGTTCCTTCGCCTGCAGCACTGCGATATCCGCACCTTCATCGGTGCCGATGACCTTGGCGGAAAACGTTCGATCGTCGAGCAGCGTGATGGTGATCTCGCTGGCATTCTCGACGACATGATTGTTCGTGACGATATAACCGTTCTTGGCGTCGACGATGACGCCCGAGCCCGCGCTCTGGAACTGGCGCTCACGAGGTTTTGAGTCGGGCGGTACGTCGAAGAAGCGGCGAAAGAAGGGATCTTCCGCCAGCGGGTTGCGCTGTCCCGCCTTTTCCTTGATGGTACCTCGTGTGGCGATGTTGACCACGGCCGGTGAGGCACGCTTGACCATGGGCGCGAGCGACGGCATGGGCGAGTCTGCGAGCGCCGTGGTCGGCAGCGCACCATGTGCCGCCGGTCCCATCATGATGGTCGCCGCGAGTGAGATGGCCGCGAGAGCGAGACGTGGGTTCATGCGCGATCCCTTTGTACCGATACTGCCGATGGCCGCGAATCCGAGACGCGATGAACGCAAAAAGGGCCGGACGGGCTACGTCCGGCCCCTTGCGAGGCAACACCCGGAATTCGCAACGCTCCAAGCGAGATATTACACGCTCGAGGCGTTCGCGCCGCCGGCGCTGGATCTAACTCTCAAGCCGCTTCGACGGCAATCCGATGCGGCTGCACTTGTGCCAATTTCGGAATCGAGATTTCCAACACACCATTGACGGCCTTCGCCTTGATGTTCTGGACGTCCGCCGTCTCCGGAAGGCTGAAGCGCCGCTGGAACTCGCCATGGATGCGCTCGATGCGCCGATGGCCGTCACGCGCTTGCTTGCGTACATCTTCACGCTGGCCGCGAATGGTGAGCACGCCTTGTTCCGAAGTGATTTCCACATCTTTCGGCTCGACGCCGGGCAAGTCCACGTTCAGCACGAATTGATTCGCCTCTTCATGAATATCCACGGGTGGCAACCATGCACCCGAATCCGCCGCAGTGGTCTGCGGTGCGGAAAACAATCGATCGATGTCTTTCTGAAAGCGGTTGACCAGTGCCCAAGGCTCATAGCGTACGACAGTCATGTTCGTTAACTCCTGATGAATGAAAAATGATGCAAGCACAAATAGAATTCGGCCCCATAAAATCGAGCGCTCTCGACTCTAGCGTTGCGTCGAAGAACTTTGCGTTGGATCGAAGAATTGGGATCGTGGGTTTTTTTTCAACGGTGTCGTGACGGTGTTTTCGCGGGCCGTTGCGACGAAATTAAAAATGTCAATGGGACATAATGTGGATATCTTGTGTGGACCCATCGCAGACACTAGATGTTGCGATTGGGCAAATGACTGCTTGACCCAGCGCCTAGAAATAGTTATGAGATTTTTTCTCGGAAAAATATCGTAATATCATGATAAGTAATGAATTTTTTTGACAAAAATTAGCGGAGAAAGATCTTGACGTCGGTTCCGCCCGGTCTTACCCTCTCTCGCCGGACACAATATGTTGTGGTCCATCAGGTGCGCTCTCGTCCCCGTTAATTTGACGGTCGCGTTCGTTCATTCCAAAAACCAGCCTTGCGTCTCGACATCTCGCGCCAACATATATAAGGGAGCATCTGCAATACCTATGAATACGGTGGTCAAAATACAGCCCAACGACATTGCCGGCATCACCTTCCAAGAAGCGTCTTTGGACATTTGGGATAAGAAGTACCGGCTGACCGCGAAGGACGGTTCACCCATCGACAAATCGATGGACGACACCTATAGGCGCGTCGCGCGCGCGCTTGCGGACGTCGAATCGGAGCCCCTGCGCGAACATTGGCACGACTTGTTTCTGTGGGCATTGCGGCATGGCGCGATTCCTGCCGGTCGGGTGACGTCGAATGCCGGTGCCTTGGAGCACAAGCCCGCAACCTCGACCATCAATTGCACGGTATCGGGCACGATTCGCGACTCGATGGACGATATCCTCAACAAGGTTCACGAGGCCGGTCTCACCCTCAAGGCCGGTTGCGGCATCGGCTATGAATTCTCGACGTTGCGCCCGCGTGGTGCGTACGTTTCGGGTGCGGGCGCCTATACCTCGGGTCCCCTGTCGTTCATGGATATCTACGACAAGATGTGTTTCACGGTTTCCTCGGCCGGTGGTCGCCGGGGTGCCCAAATGGGCACATTCGACATTGGGCACCCCGACGTGCTGGAGTTCATCCGCTCCAAGCGCGAGAACGGGCGCCTACGGCAATTCAACCTGTCGCTGCTCATCACCGACGAATTCATGAAGGCGGTGAAGACCGACGATAATTGGCGGCTCGCGTTTCCGCTGGGCCTCAAGGAATTCGAATCCGACCGGCCGGATCTCGACGACGAAACGAAATTCGTCTGGCGTGAATGGCCGTATACCGAAGGGTACGTGACCAACGATGAGGGATTGGTGGCGTGCAAGATCTACAAGACTTTGCCGGCGCGACGCGTTTGGGACGTCATCATGTCGTCCACCTATGACTTTGCCGAGCCAGGCTTCATTCTGATCGATGAAGTCAACGACATGAACAACAATTGGTGGGTCGAGAACATTCGCGCCACCAACCCGTGCGGTGAACAGCCTCTGCCACCCTACGGCTCTTGCTTGCTGGGATCGGTCAATCTGACGAAGTTCGTGATCGATCCGTTCACCGCGGACGCGCGCTTCGATTGGGAAACGTACCGCAAGGTCGTCAAGGTGTTCACGCGCATGCTCGACAACGTGGTCGAGATCAACGGACTGCCGCTGGCCCCGCAACGCGATGAGATTTTGCGCAAGCGGCGGCATGGCATGGGGTTTCTCGGATTGGGCTCGGCGATCACCATGCTCTGCATGAAGTATGGCTCGAAGAAATCGGTGGCATTTTCCCAGAACGTGTCCCGAGAAATGGCGCTCGCCGGTTGGGAAGCCGGTCTGGAGTTGGCCAAGGAAAAAGGACCCGCGCCCATCATGAACGAAGAGTTCATCGTGACCCAAGCCATGCTGCGCAAGCGGCCCGAAATGGTCAGAGATGGTTGGCGCGTGGGGGCCAAAGTGGCGGGGCGGATATTGCACTCGCGCTACAGCCGCTACATGCAGCGCATAGCCGAGGCCTCTCCGGAATTGGTCGACGAACTTGCGGAGTTCGGCGCGCGATTCACCCACCATACGTCGATCGCGCCCACAGGGACGATTTCCCTGTCGCTCGCGAACAATGCGTCGAACGGCATCGAACCCTCGTTCGCGCATCATTACTTTCGCAACGTCATCCGAGAAGGCAAGAAATCGAAGGAAAAGGTCGACGTGTTTTCGTTCGAATTGCTGGCCTATCGTGAGCTCGTCAACCCGCGCGCGATGCCGAACTCGCAGAACCCCGGCGAGAAATTGCCCGACTACTTCGTCTCTGCCGACGACATCGGCCCCAAGGAGCACGTGGACATCCAGGCGGCGGCTCAGCTGTGGGTGGATTCCTCGATTTCCAAGACGGCCAACGTCCCGACCGACTACAAGTACGATGACTTCAAGGACATCTACATGTACGCCTATGACCAGGGTCTGAAGGGGTGCACGACTTTCCGCTTCAATCCCGAAGCATTCCAGGGCGTTCTCGTCAAAGAGGAGGACCTGAAGAACACGACCTACGTTTTCACGCTGGAGGACGGCACCGAGGTCGAGGCCCGGGGCGATCAAGAGATCGAATACGACGGCGAGATGCACACGGCTGCGAATCTCTTCGATGCATTGAAAGAAGGCTACTACGGGAAATTCTGATCATGGCGCACATCAAGATCGACAAGAAGATCGCGAAATATCGCGTACAAAAGCCGGAAGCCAAGGAAGCGCCGGTCGTCGTCAAGGAGCCGCTCAAGGCTCAAGACAACGTGATTTGGATGCACGAAAAGCTCGAGCGACCCGAGGTGCTGGTCGGCTCGACCTACAAGATCAAGACGCCCGTCTCCGATCACGCGATGTACGTCACCATCAACGACATCGTGCTCAACGAGGGCACACCGCACGAGCAGCGGCGGCCGTTCGAAGTGTTCATCAATTCGAAGAACCTGGATCATTTCCAGTGGATCGTCGCTTTGACGCGCGTCATCTCAGCAGTGTTCCGCAAGGGCGGCGACACCACCTTCCTCGTCGATGAGCTCAAGGCGGTGTTCGACCCGAAGGGCGGCTATTGGCAGCCTGGCGGCAAGTTCATGCCGTCGACCATCGCGGAACTGGGGTACGTGATCGAACGGCACTTACAATCGATCGGAATGCTCAAGAAGCCCGAGCTCGACGCGCATCAGCGTAAATTGGTCGACGAGAAGCGGGCCGAGTTCGAGGCCCGCGCACGGCAGACCGACGCGTTCTCGAAGTCGCACTTTCCGGAAGGCGCCCAACTGTGCGCCAAATGCAGCACCGCGGCGGTGGTCATGATGGATGGATGCCATACCTGCCTCAATTGCGGGGATTCGAAGTGTATG
>Ga0116227_10012634_pt1 | contig 13642 bp, 10 predicted proteins | sample S1TSphgellanicum_FD_89693 | JGI IMG/M metagenome (GOLD analysis project Ga0116227, IMG submission 89693) | Host-associated microbial communities from peat moss isolated from Minnesota, USA - S1T2_Fb - Sphagnum magellanicum MG | ecosystem: Host-associated > Plants > Peat moss > Unclassified...
ATGCATAATCAAAAACTTAGTACAAATACTACCACCCCCCCCCCCACCAAGAAAAACAATAAAATAATATCCAATTGAAAAATAACACGTGGACAAAATCAAATAAAAATGAAATGAAATTCTATGTGTGACAAAAAATTATTGGTAAAAATGAATGAAGCTAAAAATAAATCAAAATGGATTTTTCTAGCATTGAAAATTGGATACAAATGACCAAAATTATAAATTAATACAATTTTTTCTTTGCTTGAAAATTTTACAAAATTCAAAAGGCAATTAATCATAAATAGAAACAAAAAAAGGCACAAGTGTGCAATTAAAACATGGGTACAAGCAATTGAAATAATAAAATAGTAAAATAGATTTTTATATGCACTCAAAACCTTGGTAAAAGCAATTCAAAATAAAAACTTACTAAAATGTATCTTTTGTCCAACCAAAAATCTAGTACAAGCTCCAACACAAGTAAAAACAAATAAAGATTTTTTTGTGTGACAAAAATTTTACAAAATGATCAAAAAAAGATCATACACTTTTATACCTAATGTCTTTTTTGTGATGGGTCTTTCAACTTCTAAAGGAATCCAATGTTTTTAGATTTTAGGTTCAGAGAATTGGGGTGACTAACATTTAATGGACATTTCTAATGGACATGGAAAACTTGTTTTCACATAAATAAAAAAGGGTCCAAGCTTTCACTTGGGCCCCATTTTTTTCCATCATTCAAGTGTTTTGAAGTTATTTTGAGGATTTGTGTGCATTGAAGCTATTGAAATGTTTTTCTTTTCTTACTCAACTCATGACTCTCCTCATGCATTTCTTTCATGGTAGTGTTGGCAATACTCCTTGAGGTGCTTGTGCATTTCCTTTTTAGCTCCTAACTCTATTCGTTGATTTATCACATGTATCCCCCCCACCCTTGTTTGCTTGTGCAAATGTGGGATCATAACATTTTTTCCTTGGCTCCTAGCTCTACTCATTGATCTATTGCATGCACTTCCCACCACCTTTGTTTGCTTGGGCAAATGTGACACTATAGCATTTCCTTCCTAGCTCCTAGCTTTGCTTGTTGGTCTATTGCATGTATTCCCCCCTTCCTCCCCCCCAATTTGTTAGCTTGTGTAGGTGTCAAATCGTAAGAAGTTTGACTTTCAACATTGAAATTCAGTTCCAACTTCCAAGCTCCAAACTTGGAAATGTACATTTTTTTTGTTAACTTCATTTTTTAAGGTTTTAGTTTGTTTCATCAATATTTTTGCTCCCCCTTTTTTTTTCCTCTCTATTTTTTGGAATTTTTGTTTTTATGAGGTTTTATTGTTTTTTTGGGATTTTTTATTGTTACATTTTCTTTTCCTTACTATTTATTATTTTTAAACTAATTAATTTTTGTGTAGGATTTACATCTATTTAATATTTACATCAATTTTGGATATCTTACATTTAATTCTCATTGCACAACTTTGTTACATTATGTTGGAGAGGAAAGGGAGAAATGAGTGATTTTATGCTTTGTAAATGTTTATAGATGTTGGCATGCTTTCATCTTGTAGGATTTTTTAATATGTTTGTTAGAATTTAATGTGATATAATATATACATTTGTTTGGGCTTTTCCAATGTACTTGGCATATTCTGTATTGTGAAGGATGGAGCAATCTAATGAAAATGGAAATAAACCAATACTTGAGATTTTCATAAATGAAGTTGAAATGGATGAAAACCCAATCCAAGAAAAATCTACAAAAATACCAATTCAACAAATAAAAGGAAGTAGAATGCCAAGAAATGAAAAGGAAAGGATGAAATTTAATCTTGAAAGATTGCATATTCAAAGAAATAAATGGAAAATAAATAATAATAATTCATTATTTGGGGGTTATATTTTGTCAATGATAACAAGGAAGTTAATGGTGATAATCACAAATAATGAAATGTATCATTTATTACATTAATCCAATAATTGTGACTAATCCAAAAACTCAAGCAAGAAGAGGTATAATACCTTATTTTAAACCAATGAAATAATTGCATTAGGAAAACTTGTGGATGTAGAACATTCCATTGTTGCCAAATGGGCAAACCCATCCTTGGGCGGTACCACTATGAACCACTTCAAAGAATGATTAAGGAATCAAAATTGGCCAAATGATTTTTTTGAACCTTTTTCTTTAGATGTTTCCATCACTATAGATTTTTTTCTCATGTTTATCAATTGCAAGCACTAATATATGGCCATTAAATTTTGTTGGAATAAAAAAAAGGTGAAAATTGCAATAAATTTGGATTCCTAATTATCATGGCCTCTTTAGGAATCATGTTCCTAAACTTTGAAAATTCATAACTAGGTTATACCTACACAATCAATTACATAAAATAATAATTAATTGAAATACTTTTAAAGGTTCCTTAAAAAATTATTTCTTGATAGAAAAACCAATACATGTTTTAAACTTGTGTTTTTGACCAAAAAGTTCAAGGAAAAAAAAACATTGTTACATTCTTCAAAAAACATTTAATGCAATGTTAGTGACATCAAATTATCAAATATTATTAATATAATTAAAGTTCCAAAATCTATACAATCTAATAAATGTTCTCATGTTAAGGGCTAGAATAAATTTTAGGTACTTTTGGAGACACCTTATAATTATCGAAACCTTTTTTTCTTTTATCAAAATCTTCTTTTTACTAAAAAATGTTTTTGTACCAAAATCCTTTGTTACCAAAAATGTAATGCCAAAATTATTGTAGTTTTTAGAACTAACAAATTAATTGCTTACTTCAGGTTACAAATTAAGTTTCTAGAAGTAGGATAAGATTTTTTGTTAATTCTAAACAAATTTTAAGGGTTTTTATCTAATTCTAGTGGGATCACCATTTGTGACCTTTTTCCTACCTTTGACCTATTTAAAACATTAAGGGTTAATGTTTAAAGAAGGAGGGTTTGGAGAGTCATTGTATGTTGATTTTTTTATGTGGAGTAATTTTGGAGAAAACACATTATTGAAATCATCTTTTCCATTAGGGACTCATGTAATTTTGTTTCTGAAGTGTAATTGTCTTTGAAAATGGAATTTGTCCTTGACATAATATTTGTTTCACATCTTTGAATCTTGATTTTTTCTTTGAACTTGCTTCACATACTTTCATTTCAAAAAGACAATAGTCTATTTGAATATTGGCATAATTTTTTGTCCTTAACTATTCGTGATTTCAAAATTGCAAGGTGTGTATTTCACCTTTGCTTCTACTTCCTTTGATACAAAACTCAAGATATTATTGGGTGCCCTTAACATTTGTCAACCATACTATAGATACAAAACTAAGACTTTTCTTTTAGTGATTTATATTTTGAAAGTTTTGAAAAGAATTATTTGTCTTCATAAATTTTATTTTTATTTTTATTTTTTGTTCAAAATTGATTATGATTTTTTGTGTGGTTTATTTTCAAACAAACTACATAAAACTTTCCATACAAAATTAAGGGTGAAAGCATATTACCAGGGGGGGGGGGGGCATTTGGACACTTTCACGACATGTATGTAATGTATATTTTTGCAAAACATGTTGCATTTAATCTTGGGTTTCATTTTTTATGTTTGGTATTGATATCTTTATTTTCATAAAGTTAAAGATATATATATATATAGTGGTGGACTGACAATTCCACTATATCTCCCAATAGAAAGGATGTGGTGAGGAAACACAAAGGAGTCCGATTTATGAAGCCATGCGACCTATTACTTGCAGGTGTCATAGGCGATGTTAATTTTTTGAGTTCAAGAACTTAAGTTTTCAAGTTTTGTGTATAAGTATTACTCCTTACTAATGTTTATTAGATGCTAAAAGCTTTCTTAATGTTTGTGTAAAATGATAGTTTGGTGTTGAAGGTGCTGCTAGCATCATAGTGATGATATTAGGCCAATGTTGTTGATGGTCATTAATGGGCTTTTCTATTCCCATTTTTTTTTAACTTTTAATTTTTTCTAGCAACATGTTCCTAAAACAACAAACAACAAGTACATCCTCAAATTTTTTTATCTACCATCCTCAAATTATATGGTGTAGGTTTAGGTTTTGGAAGCCTTAACCTCAATCTCACTTACTTTGTGATAATATTAATCCAAAACCTCCATCCAGTAACACATCCTCTATTGTATTCTTCATAATTAGTATTTGGATAACTGCCATATGATTATCTATTACTATAACAGTTGTTCCTACCTCCTAAACTAAAGAACCAACTTGATTCTATGTGTTTGTTCTACTTACATTTTGAGTTTTCTCTAGTTTTAATTTCTGCAATAGATAACTCTTTAACTCATGAGTTATTTTAAACAATTGTCCCAAGTTCAAAATATAATTTGTTTTTAACATTTGTTTACCAATGTCTAGAAAAATCTCTTTTATTGTAATTAGATTCTCTTGTGAATTCACTACCTTTTGAGATTTCTGTGTTTCCACAAGAATAATATTTCACATACTCGACCAAGTTGTATTCCACCCCTCCATGGATGTGGATGGCCCTTTTGGTTGGGTTTGTGTCTTCTGAATTTGTTGAATTGTCTCCACCATTGATTTCTTCAATTGTTCTTCTTTCTCCCAATCAATAGCACTTTTTATTTTCCTTAGCTTTCTATCCTTGAACACATGTTTTTCAATTGCTTGATTTGTTGTTGTAACATTAACATCCACCACATTCACATCTATAATGACTATTTGTGTCTCAACAATAGGTTGAACCTTTGTTACTGCCACAAAATTTCCATGAAACATCTTCTACATCTCATCAAACTTTGGACAATCTATCATTTTATGTCCATTCAAACCACAAATGTGGCATGCATATGAAGATGTCTTCTATGGTTTTTGATTTGGTTGTGTTACCTCTGTGGCTGCCACTATGGTTTTTTTTTTCTTTTTTTCGCATGTCTCCACACTATGATTCATCACCCCACAAATTGTGCAATATTTGTTAGTCTTCCCTATATTACTTTATGTTTTTGTTGGTGCTACCTATTTAGTACTTTGTGGTACTAAAAATGCACTCCTTGCTTCTACAATAATCATGTCTTATTCACTCAACATCATCGCCTCCTTATGTTATAGTGTTGATCGTTTCATTCTTAAAATCATAATTCTAAGGTATGATTGCAAATTCGTTTTAAACATAGTAGTTAGAAAATTGTTTGTGGTTAGTACTTGTAAACCATGAGCGAACTATGAATCCATTCGTAGTAAACCTCCAACCTAGTCTCCTCCTACTTCATGTTCTTTACCTCCATGTATATTTGCTTGTCATTTTGAATCTTTTAACGACGTTTGCAAAATGCTTGTGTAAGCTCCAAAAAAATATAGTCAAGGAATTTTGACATGTAATTATGGCATTAGTCCAATGTTGTATCTCTTAGCATATAGCTAAACACATTGATGACATACTTTTTAGAAGTTTTTGCATTTGGTTTTACTACAAAATTTAACACTTTAACATGAACATCTGGATCAACATTTTTTTTAAGTTGGGATATTTAAAAGCTACCTTGTTTGGCCTACTTGAATGGCCATCTATGTGATCAAGAATTTTGTGCAGTTACAACAAATGGTTTTGATATCGTCCTCTTGGATTTGTTGCATATGCATTTCTATACCCTCCAACAACCATTGAATTCATTAGTGGTCGATTTACAGTCATTATCTCATGTGTAGTCATTATCAAATTAGTAAACACCATCTAGGGTGTCCCAAAAACTCTAGTAGTTACTATTGGTAGTGTCAAACTCCGACTCAAATTCCTTCTTGCCAAAACTCCACCCAATCCATTACACAAATTTGTTGCAGATCCAATTAATATTCCACCTTTGACAACATTTGTGTTGGGTGCAACCACTATTTCCACTCCTGTGGTTGTTATGATAACATAGGTGATTGAATAACCTATGTTCTAGCAAGTTATCTCTTAATTTCAACAATTGTTATTTCTGACATTCTTGGTGAAGCTAAATTGACTTAAGTATGATGATGCCCCATTCTCTAGTTACCCATTGGCATTCTCTATGGTGTAGAATGTGGATGTGAATACACCTTTGGTGTTCTGCTCCTAAATTGAATGGATGGACAAATTTATCGACTTTATGGTCCCAATTGACCTCCTAACTCCATGCCTCTAGATCTATTCTAAATTATATAAATTATTGGTTCTTGGTCTAGTGATTGATCCACTGATGCTCTTGCCACATTTTGTAACTCCACATGTTTAACAATACATATTTTAATGTGAAAAAGCACAAAAGGACAATCCATGATCCCATGTCCTTCCTCACAAAATGCATAGACCTTTGAAAGTAATTTGACTACCTCCGAACCTATAGATTCATGATCTCATGTTTTAGTTGTATACCTTGTTTGATCCAACTCTAGATTTCTTTAATGTGAATATGATTATGGTACTTCATTCAACACATTCACATGCGCCTTTACATATTCAGATGATCATAAGTCATTTTCTTTAGTCTCTTCAACCACACCGATAAATTAGTGTTTTCTTCCACCTCCTAATCTTCCACCAGTTCATAGTAATCTAGAGATGTAAATTGATACACAAACCTAGGTTGTATACTTCCTGTAACATCCTTTCCTTGGCTAGTCACTGACTTTGGACTTGAAATTTCTTGCAGCTAATTAGGTACTACATAAGTCCATGTTCCATCTTGATTTCTTCAAGTCTGAACCACAAATTGTGGCTAAAAAATATACTGGACCCACTCATTTGGGTGAGTAGTCAATTACATCTTTCTCCATGGAGATCATCATCTATAATTGTGCCTTTTCTAAAGATCCCTAATCCATACTTCATGTCATACCACCTCTTGTGGTAGAAACGACATGTGTTTTGCAAGCCTTTCCTCTATTCTCCAAACTCATCTATCTAACATCCTTGATATGGGGTTTTTGTAAGCCTTGCATATTTTTTTCCATTTTCAAGATTTTTTTCTATTTGTCTTCTAATGACTTAACAATTTGCCTCCAAATCCAATTGTTGTTGTAAACTCCAAGTCACCATCCAATTCATTTTGTTTCATAATCCTTTGTCTTCAAAGTATGTAGATCATTGTGCAATCCATATGGCATCAACCACTTAAACCTCTGATATTTTCTAACATACCCTTCTATATTTTGAATTGAAAAATAAAACCACTCATCTAAACACCCTCCTCTACAATACAATAACAAAAATTATAGAAAACCTTCCCATTATTGTAAAAAAAAAATTTTAAAAAAATTCCCCACAAGATGGTCATCAAATGGTATAAGTGAGATTTAATCCCTGTAAAATTATCACATTACTGTAACAACAAATTTGCACTACAATATGCACACATTCATAATTTTTTCTTTGATTCTAAACACACATGACCATGCAGTTCATGAAAACACCATATTCATGGTTATTTCATATAACCAAAATCTACATTTCAAAGTACAATGCTGAAAAATCCAAAGACAAAATTACAATTCATTATATTACACTTTTGATATTATAGAAAACTCACACAACAATATAGATATGGAAATTGTTGCATAAGTTTGTACTTCTCTATTTTACTGAAAAAAATATAATTACAACAAAATTCCATGTTTGGTGGAAATGAAATCAAAATAGTAAAATAAAATCTATGGTATATCCAAAATAGAATATGTGATTTTCTATTACAAAGTACTTACAACTTCTTTTACTCTTCCCAAAATTGTGTGTTTAAGAATCCCCCTCCTTCTTCCCATAACTCTTTTTTTTGGGCAATCCTAAGTCACATCATCATGGTTCCAAAAACAACAAAAATTCAAAATTCAAACTAATAATGTTTTAGGATTAGTCCCTATCCAACTGCCTTGTTCATCCAAACCATGTATTCATCTTACCCCCTTAATAGTCACCCAAAATGATTATGGTAAAAATAATCAATGTGGATTCCATGCATTTGGATCACATGGGAAGTTATGAAATGCACATGACTAGCTTTAAACACTTTAAAATTGGACAACCAATAACAAATGATCAAAATATTAATTAAAGGGGTGCAAAATCCATAATGGCATGTGAATTACATGCATAGCAATTGAGAATATCTTGGACCAACTCTTGCTTAAAACATGCAATGTGGGCCCAATAAATCACATGGGTTAATTCCACTAAGCCTCACATAAACACTAACTAAAGGGGGGAAAATAAATAAATATACAATTATAAGAAAAAATAATTCCCATGGCCTTGGTCGTTAAGATTCCACTACTCCCACAAACAAGTGGAATTGTGGTGGAAGTGGTCCACTAGTAATCACAGTGTAGTGGAATTTGTGAGTTCCATTCCACTTGGCAAGGTTTGGGTGGAATCACGTAGTGGATTAAGACTAGGTTTTTTAATAGTGCTTGGACAATTTATATTTTTGGTGGGTTAGGTTCCAACTAAATAATAAAATGACTTGTACAACTTGACAAAATTGGGACAAACAAAATGTTAGTTCAACAAACTTTAGAAAATAAGGTTGCACATGTAAACAACTCAATTTACTTCTAGTGTCAACAACATACCTAATTATGTTGTAGATTTGGGATAAGCATGCACATAACCAAATTGCCTTAAAAACTCAAGTTCTTAAAGTACCAAGTAACAAACACAAGTCCATGAACCAAAAATACAAGCCCTTGAAACAAAGACATATTAGGTCTTTGTTCTTGAAACCAACATTTGTTTTAATTGAGTTAGCAACTTCAAGCATATTTAAACAAAATTAGCAAGTTCACAAGGATCAAAATAGTTCATAATGAAATGCAAACAACCACATGCATTAAAATAAGAAATATAAGAATTTGCAAAGAAGCCCATGTAAAAAACAATGCATAGATATGAGAATTGAAATGTTCATAACAATCTTTAAATATAAATTGAACACAATGGCATAGTCATGAAGCATACATTGAACTCAATGACATAGTCATGAAGCATAAATTAGACTCAATGGTAGAGTCACATGAAACGGAAATTGAACTCAATGGGACAATCCTAGGAAGCATAAATTGACCTTAATGGTAGAGTCCCATGAAACAAAAATTGAATTCAATGGTAAAGTCACATGAAACATAAATTGAACTCAATGGGACAATCCTAAGAACACAAATTAACCTCAATGGTAGAGTCACATGAAACATAAATTGAATTCAATTGGATAGTCCCATGAAACAAAAATTGAACTCAATGGGACAATCCTAGGAAGCATAAATTGACCTCAATGGTAGAGTACATGAAACATAAATTGAACTCAATTGGATAGTCCCATGAAACATAAATTGAACTCAATTAAATAGTCCCAAGAAACATAAATTGAACTCAATGGCACATTCTTGTTCAACAAAAATTGAATTCAATGGCACAATCCAAAGACACATAAATTGAATTCATTGGCATTTTCTTGAATCATAAATTGTTCATTGAATGGCACAACCTAAAACAAAAATTGAACTCAATGGCATAGTCCTAGAAAACATAAATTAAATTCATTGACACAACTTCAGCATAAATCAATAACTTAATGGCACATTCTTGAAGCAAAAATTAAACTTAATGGCAAAGTCATGAAGCTAAAATTGAACTCACTAGCACATTCATGAATCATAAATGGTTCATTCAATGGCACAACCTGAAACAAAAATTGAACTCAATGGCACAACTTGAAGTAGAAATTCAATTCAATGGCACAACTTAAAGCATAAATTGAATTCAATTTGGCACATTCCTAAAGCATAAATTAAACATAATGACATAATCCTTGGAAGCATAAGTTGAATCATTAACATAAATTGACCTAAATAGCTCAAGGGCACAATCTTGATTAACATAAATTGAGCTCAACATGGCACTTTACAAATGCTTTAATATTAATGTCCAACATATATGTGCATAATCCAAAACCAAGACATCATTGAAGAACTTAGTAATGTGAATCATGGTGTTATATTAAATATTATGTCTTATTAAAGGGAATATAATTGTAGCATGTTAACTTACCTAATCCGAACATATGGACCAAAAAATGATGTATTTATGCTTTGACAACTAATAGATGGGTCAAAGCAAGATAAAGTTTTAAAAAAAAAAAAGATGTTTCCATTTCAACCTTATGTTGCTCATATAACTACCATAAAGTAACATCAAATTAGGTGAAATTATGTGTCAAGTAGCATTAGTTTGCTCTATTAAGTTTATAAGAATTTAATTCTAAAAAAAAAAAAAATCAATTTTAAAAGTAGAAAAAATTTACATTTTAAATCAATTGAAAATTAATGAAATTAATATGAAATAAGTTAGGAAATGAAGATCAACATAGGTTTTTGTAAGTCATAAAAAAAAATCTATTTCCTTTTTGTAATAACCTATTTGACACCTACTTGAAACTAAAAGTCCATAGTGAAAAATAGATGTCAAAAACTACTTGTATTTTGAAAAACTTGTTTAAAACTTACTTTTACAATTTGAAATATGAAAATCAATGCACATTAGTGTAAACATATATTGTATTTAATCATTGAAATGAAAACATTTAATGTTCCACAAATTTAATAATGTGTTTTGTTGTTATTTTAAATCTACCAATTCCAATTTTGACAAGGTAATCAAGTTGTTCACTTTATCTTGCTTACACCCAGATTCATATTATATTTAGGTCTTTCGACAAAATATTTACCAAAAATGGCATTCTGTAATTGATGCCAAATATCCATTAAAGCTCTTCCAAGCTCTCAATCACCCTTTTGTTTGTATTTCTACTACTTGCATAAGGAAAAAAATTTTAGAAACTAGCATTTCATAAGTGTTTAATTATGATTACATGAATATATATGTAAGCTTTCATGAACCAATATTGTGCAGTTTTTCAAAATGTTCAAAATTCATAATTGTAAAAGCTATAAAAGAACTAGTCCAAGGTTGTAATTAAGTATGTTCCACAAGGTTTCCAAATCAATCAACAATAGAACCAAAGAATGAGAAATCAACGAATTAACAATAGACATAAAAAATGAATTTTGAGCATGGAAAAAGTAAAAAAGCCACCTGAATCTACCATACAAAGGCATTTGTAGAAAACACAAAAGGAAGACTACTTCAAATGTTTTTTTGAACAAGTACCAAGTTGATTAAATGAATGGATATTTGTCACAATATTGGATATATGTCCACTTCTTTGAATTGGAGGCTTCTTTGCCCCTTTGGGCAAATGCACACTAAGGTGTCTCAATTTTGGCGAATTAAATTCCCTTTTTAAAAGCCTTTTTTATTGTAGTTGAAAACTAGCTTAAAATATGAATATTTAAATGATATTGAAGTAATTTGTTTTTCCATTTCCAATTTCAAATCATAATGTTATAATACATATTAAAAATATCAAAAAATTACTATTTTTAAATGCTTAAAAGGGTTTTTAAAATCATTATAGTTTTTAGGATTTTGAAATTTCCATAACATAATAAATTAAAATCATATTCCATTCATTCAATGGATCTTTAGTTTTTAAACATAATTCATCCAATATCCCAAAGTTTCAAACACATTAAGATTAACACATAGTAAAATAAAAGTCCATATCCATTAGTTTTGTAGGTGTGACAAAAAGTGTGGGAAAAATTCAAAAGTGATGCACCCCCAAATTTTTCATAAGACTTAAATGCAAATTCAAAAGTGAAAACATTGGAAGAAGGAGTGGGGATATGTTCTCTAGTTCATAGCATTTCGAGGGTAGAGGGGCGTGTTGGAGCTTTGGGATGGGGATTAAGACAAGTGATAAAAGGGTCAATTATTCACACGAACCTGCACAAACCAAACAACAAGTTGGTTAATGCATAGTTGGAACACTTTTGGTGTAAGGACGAATCATAGGCATACACAGACTCACAAGACTCACCATGGCTCGGACTTGGGGGAAGCCATCACCTTCCCCCTTATAGTATTCTCTGTGCTTGGCCACAGGGCCTGGCCCCAAATGTCATTTTGTTTCGGGACTCCCAAATTGGGAGTCTCAAAATTCCCGAAATTGGGACTCCTGTGATTTTAGAGGCCCATCACTTCTTGTGCAGACCTTTGATTGAGGTGAAATTTGAAAGAAAGTTGTAACCCTCGTTGAAAGGTTTTTAATGATATGCGGCACACCACATGCACATAAGTAAATCAAAGCGATTTTCAACTTTTAGTGGTCGGGAGTCAAATTGGCAGTTTGACTCTCAGCCCTTCTTTTGGCCATAACTTGTGTTTTAAGTACTCAAATGGGTCATGCAAGCCCATTTCAATCATTTACGTCTCAATACAATTCCAATGGTATAAAGAACTTTTCAATCCAATGAATTTTGACCTTTGAAATCATTCTCTGAAAATTCAAAAGTCCATTGGGACTCCAACTCCCAAAGTGGGAACCCACTTTGAAGTGTGTGGGCTCATTCCCTCACACTTTCCTACATTCTTGTGAGCATGAAATGTGACTCTCGGGTTTCATTTTCGACTCGCACCTTTGCAAGCCCAATGCTAGGGTTGTGACAAAAGTCCATTACTTATTGGTTATTCACAATTTTGATTTGATTTTTTCATTATTGGAAAGTAGATTATGATAGTTTTAGAAAATCTAGTATTTTTTTATTATTTCAATGAATTTTATTTTATTTATTTTCTCAATTTTAAGAAATACAGGAAAAACTACCATTGTGACATCCATATATATAAGATCACCATGTGTGCAAACACCCCTTTCTTAAGGAAAATGAATTATTTTTTAATGTCCAGTGACATTTTTTGGCCAAATTATCAACTTGAAAGGCATTTTTAATTGATTGTCTTACATCTCCACTAGGTTTAGCATGCAACACCATTGTCACTTTGTGGTTCCCCATCATCAACTTTGTCCAATTTTAACCATGAATCTCCATCCACACCACTGTCTACAACTAGTACATTCTTACCCATTTTCATATTATTCAAACTTTCAGGTAGCACCAATTCCTTTCAAATGTCTTTCTTTGACATGTTTGTTCCCCTCCACAACATGTTTGCTACCTTTAATAACTAGCACATCGATACCTTTTTTGTGAGGACTAGTGACTTCAAGATTCATAGTAGCATGCATCTAATGATCTTGCACATGAAAGTTCCCCACATTTGGGCTTTCAACAACATGGGTGATGTTTGAAGGTGGTGCCCATGTAGGCCCATGATGACTAGTTGAAACAAAAACAAATGATCTTTTTGGTACATGTTCTATTATCAAACCATGGATGTCAAGTTTATTAGATTCTATCATGATAGTCAATAAAATACATCAGACATCTAGACTACAAACTAATCCTATTTATGGATTTTTGAATGAACAAATGTGCTTAACATTGAAATTGTGTGCTAAAACTATTCTAATGGACTATTAATGTAAAACATGGGCAATTATGACCAAATATTGACTATTTTTGGACAATACATACTACAAGTGCAGTATGACGCACTCCTAACCACTCGAAGGACTCAAATGTGAGTCCAAGTGAGAGACAGCGGAAGTGGGAGTGGTCGGGAGGCGCTCCCTAGCTCACAACACTTGGAGGGGTAGAGGGGCGTGTTG
>Ga0116227_10012635_pt1 | contig 13641 bp, 8 predicted proteins | sample S1TSphgellanicum_FD_89693 | JGI IMG/M metagenome (GOLD analysis project Ga0116227, IMG submission 89693) | Host-associated microbial communities from peat moss isolated from Minnesota, USA - S1T2_Fb - Sphagnum magellanicum MG | ecosystem: Host-associated > Plants > Peat moss > Unclassified...
CACAGTACTCTACATTGTGGTAACCCCTGGCCATTAAAAGTCTTTGAGGCAAGAGTTGGGCCAGGTCAAGATGACCACTTATGGTCTACTTCATAAAGGAGGCAAATGCTGCCATGGTTCCCAGACATACCATTGCTTAAATGTTATTTTTCATTGAAATTAAGTCCAGTCTTATCAGTCCAACGCCACAACCAGGTCAAGTTAACGTTACCCAGGCAAACCCTCAACCCTTCCAATGGGCTTGTCCAAACGCCAATTATTTGGCTCAAATTATAGAACTGGACCTGAACATGCAATTTTTCTTGCTGGTTCCCACTCGTTGTGCTGCCAAAAAAAATAATTCGAACCTTACCGGATTTTGAGGCTGATTTTGGGCCCAAAATGAGGCCCAATGACTTTTTTAGAGTCACCAAAACCCTAGACTTTCTCATGACTCAAAAGCCATAAGATCATTAAGAACATAAGGGAAGTTTAATATCCCACAGCTCTTTGCTCACGCTCTTGATCCATTGAGCCTTAGCTTGACTTACTGTGGTGGCGTATGTGGAAAAGAGTATTTTGTTTTGTGCATTAGCTCGACTTAGTGTGGTGCTGGTGTACATACCCAACAGTTTTTTGTTTTGTGCATTTGTCTTGTGCTTTTTATTTTCCCCCAATTTTGTGTGAACTGAAAATTTGTTAACTAGCAAATGTCAACGTTGAAAGTTTAGTTTATGTGTGGCTAGACCCAAGAAGATTTGCTCACACCTTTTGATAGCATTTCCATGCAGGGTGAGGTGGCTTGTATTCTTGTTACACTAGTTTAAAGGGGAGATTTGTAGGCTGGTGTGTGTCCCTAGTGAGTTTTTGAGACATTCTTGTGTGAAAGATGATAGTTGTCAAATTTTGCAAAGTTTTGTGTTGTGCATAACAATTTATTTTCTATTTTTTCATGTGTAAGCAAGCTGATAGATTTCACACTTGAATTGGGTTAGTTAGTCTTCAACATATGTCAAATGCACTAACAAATTATTTGTCGCTACAAATGTTTGGTGGTCTTTCTTTAGTTGACATTTGTTTGGTAGTGCTACAAAAGATGCAAGCAATATGAGTCCATCTAAAGTTGAGTGGTAATACTTGCAGTGGTCTCGTTCTGAGCTTCTTCAGGCCTCTAGAAACCTATGTGTTCAAGAGTAGAGAGTAGTGGTTTACTTTAAATAATATTTGGTCATAAGACAAGGATGTTATTTTTTATGGTTCATTTCTCACAATCCTAGGTTCTCCATTCACATCTTAATTCTTTCATTGCCTCCTTCCAACCATGTGGGCTTTCTTCCACCTACTCTTTCACCTCACTTTCATGTTTTCCAAGCTTTTTTTTGAGCTCATCAAAATACACAGGGGATAAAATCTATACATAACTCACCAGAAATCAGGTGGCGAATGGGTTATGAACTATTGGCTACCACCAGGGTTCCCCCCAATTTTGTGATATTGCAAATTTGGCAATTTCCCAAAAATTAGCAACATCAGTCAAATTTACACTGGTTATGGGAAATAACTAAGGCACATGAAACAAACAACATTCTCCAAAAATTTCCCAATTTTTTGTCAAGAAATGACAAAATTTCTTGGCAAAAGAAACCATTGATTGCCACCTCTCTAGTAGTTAATTTACACCACTGGAGCATATTAGATGTGTAGAAACTTCTCTCTCTCACACAAAACTCTGGCTAGCATAAGAAATCCCAACTTCAATGGTCACATCAAAAAGTAGGCAACCAGCAAGAATTATGAGGAAATTAAACACCCACCATGCACAGAATGCCAGATGTGCGGTTAGTTGAAGGAGCTTTGGTTATGAAACTAACAAAGTTTTTATTCCATGTGCAAGAGGGAAAATAATGTACCTATCCATTCCTTGCATCCCACCCACAACTTCAGAAGAAAAGAAACGTCCTACAAGTGTGGTGTGACTACACAAAGTGTGTTGTTTGAAGTACAAGATGTGAGCCAAAGCAGTCGCTAAATTAGGTCATGGGAAGCACATGAGTGGTTAAGCTGAGTGGGTAAGCTCACTCTCATGCCTGAGGTTGAGTAATTCAGAGGATAATTTGGGCAGATTAGCTAACGGCTCCTACCTAGTCCTTGTGGTCCTTGTATTTGTTATTCAATAGGCTTTGATTATATAACATTGGTGGTTCTTTGGATTTTTTTTCTCATTCTTGCAGTTTCAATGCGGGTGGTGGCATAAGTTGAGGCAGTTTTGCATGCGATGCATGTGAGCTGATGCTCCACATTTTTTTTGCAAAACTTGTTGATGATCTTCAGTCAGTTACATTAAAGATGAAAAAGATTTAGCTGCAGTTGTATATCTCAATGGGACATCAACAAATTTGAAATGCACCCACTTCGAGCAGGGGTGGCTGATTCAGTTCTCGTGCAGCTAGTATTGTGGAAGCAGAATTGGCTGCTGAGGCTGCTTCTGATAAATAACTTTTCTTCTGTTAGCAACCTACCTGCTCTCCAGTCACTACCTAAATTTGATTTTGAGTGACTTGCCTACTACCAAATAAAATTCATGAATTGACTTTCTATGCCTCTTCTCTAGTATATGGATGGTGCTGGTCTCCAGACATCTGTTAATAAGATGTATGTAGCTTCAAGCATCAGGGTTTTGGTGCTACATGTGAACAAGCTCATGGAGCTTCGGGGATCAGGTTTTTCTCATTGCAAACTTTTGTGTAGGGTAATGCTATGGCTATAGAGCATTATACCTTGTGAACTGAGGCCTGTAGAGCCCAAGGTCCGGATTATAATGTCCTATTGCCTGGCATTACTGGAAGTATTGATCAAGGCAGGCTTGTACAGTGGAGCCTCTTGCAACACCAGTAGGAGGCCTCACCATGAAGGCCTACCTTGTGCACAAAACAGAATGCCACCGGCAAGTTCATGACAGGTGAACTAGGAAACCAGGTATCCAAGGTGTTTGAATCTAAATGGGCTTGAAGGGGTTTCACCTATTTCAGTCCCTGGGGAAGAGTGGGCAACCAATTCACCTTCTGTACTTTTGCTTAGAGAAAGTATCTAATCTTGGAAAAAGGAGATTTGTAGCCCGAAGCCCAAAGGGTGAATCTTGATCAATCTCGTATGTATACTTGTTAGGAACCCACTTCCCTCTTGTAGTGAGGACAAACAGCCAAAGTACAACCAAGTTGCTCCCCATTTTTGTTGGGTGATCCTTGACACCAAGACACTGACCTATATCCTTGGTGTCAAGGATGGGCAAACAAAAAGGATTTTTTTTTCTCAAGTTCCTGCGTTTTCTTGGTGTGGAGAAAAAGGCAAGAACTTGAGCAAAATAAATTTGAGAAACTCCAGCTCAGTGAGCATTGGGTGCTTGAAATTTTTTCATATTAGCTCCTCGATTATGTTACCTATCTGCCTTTGAGGTGGGGATGGTGTTTTTTTTTCTGGTGAAATTTTGCCATATTTAGACAAAGAAATTGAGAATTATTATTTTTCTAGTGTAAATTTGACTAAATTTGCTAATTTTTTATTAAATTTCACCAAACTTTTCATATCTAAAAATTGGAAAAAAAAGCACTATTGAGAGGTTTAAGAAGAGCTTCTTCTTTGTTACTTTATTTGCATTGACCTCCATTATACACCTAAGAAGCTCATAGACTACTTAGGCATGGGATTCAGGATTTTATGTTGCAATTCTTTAGTATTTTGATCAAAGTTTTACTTTCATTTTAGACCCAATTGCCCAATATCATGGTAATTTGATGTTTGTTCAAACAAGTCTTAAAATTTGGTTTATGCAATAATATGATTCAAGATGTTCCCTTGAAGGTTTTTTTTCAATAGAAGTTCCCCACAACTTTCTCATGATTTTTTCCCCTACTTTTCTAAAAAGGAAAACAACCCCAACAATACAAATTACAACAATTAGAAACCCGTCCTTGTTTAATTTTTTACCCATACCTCTCATTGCAAACCAAATTTGCTACAAAGAATCCAAGTCACCAACTAAGTCAGCATACCAGGGATAACTTGATGTTTTTTAAAAAAAAATACAAGGGAAGTTTTATGCTATAATCTAGGAGAGATCAATCAACATTGAGTCAAAAAATATGCTTCTTTAGTCCAAGTATAGTGATATGCATCCATTTTGGTGCTTTGTAGGGATTTGGGAATGATGTGTTTTGTATATTTCTTACACCCAATGCCATCTAGCATTTCCCCAACAAATCATTTCTCTATTTTGTTTTATATTTTTTCATGATTCTAAAAAAAATGTTCGAAGATTTATTACAAAAGGTTGTCGGTGCTTTGAATTGTTAACAAGTTTGACAAGGTGAAATATTCGTATGAAACATATCACCTCCAATGTTATTACATAATGCTTAATGTTTCAAATGTTTTATTAAGGAAAATTTGATATGTGTTTAAATGCTTCAATGGAATCCAATTGGATTTCTTTGTGACATAAATAATAGGTTTTCACATTTTAACGTTCAAAATGGATTTGAAGTTATTCCAAGACAAAGCCAATTTAATATGACAAATTTTCATGTTGCTAGGTCAGTCATTGAAGAACACCAATATGGAATAAGAAACATGCCATAAAAATTAATTAAAGTCATCTTATAATTATTTGAACAATTTTGAATTTGAAAAAAAAAATGTTTAAAAATATCATTCATTGAATGTTGAAAAACAAGAGTAGCATTTGGGTTTAGGGTTGGTATAACCAAATAATCCAAATGGAATTGATTCATGAATGCAACCTCATCCATAGAAATGTCACCTAGCAATTCTCAAGTCTAACTTAGGCATATGTACCCACGAATGTTGGACAATTATTACAAACAAACAGAGATTCCTATAAGTTATCAATGCAATCCTTAGGATTCAAAAATGTGGTTTTCAAAAAATTAGAAGACCCAATTTTTGTATATAACCCATGGTTCTCATTTTAAAAATCCAATCATAAATTGCTAATTCATTATCAAGTTTTCATAAAAAGTAATAGTCATTTAAGATTTTTAAAATTTAAAAAATCGAGATATATGGTTCTTTGATTTTGATTTTTCAAAAAACTGAATGTGAACGTTCTTTGATTCTAAAATAATTAAAAACCCAAAACTTATGGTTCTTTCAAAATTACACAACAATGGTAGATACTAGGCATGAACCTTGGTGAAACAATTTAGGTTAATAGTTGACATGCATTTTTTTGTTTGAATCTCCAAAGGTGGTGTTGCATTTAACAAGAATTGCTTGGAAATCATTCAACAATGCACATTAACATTTTAACAATGGTGCAAATGATGTTAAGGCCATGTTAGGATAAATTCTATTTTCTTGTTGCATATCATTAAAAGCAACAAGTATTTCCTTGCCATGAAGGCAACTACATTTTTTTGATGCAAACATGACTTTAAACAATAATATGTGCAAGGCTAAAATGATTTTTTTCTCAAATGTCATAATATGAAAAAAAATCATTATTCCAAATCGGCATAACATGTGTGACAACCTACAAATAGGACTAAAAATATGTCCAACCTTAGTAGATAATGAACATGAACAAGGATGTGACATGTAGCCCAATTTTATTTTTTTAAAAGTCAATTCATAACATGAAAAGTGGTAATGCAAATGGAATGAATTAGATTATGGGTAAAAGGTCATATATTAGTGCTAAACAAACTAAATGTAGTAGGGGAGATTGTCCTTATTTATGATTGGGAACTAATTCCAATGAACTTTGAAAAATAATTTCTAAATTAACTATTTTGGATGAAAAGTAAATGATGATAAATGAGTCTCATTCATTGGACAAAATGAATGAATATTTAAAATGATTGATAAAACTTATGCATTTTGATGAATGAAAAAATGATGTTCATCCATTATGGATGTAAAATAGATTATCATCCATGAATAATGAATTAAGTTACATGAACTAATATATGTAATACCATAACCCTTTCTTATTACGTGTAAGAATCATAATGTATATTTTACAATGTATGTCGGTGTTGTTGGATATCATCCACTACATTAGTAATGATCAAACAAGTGCAACAAATAAAACAAATTTTAGTTTTCAATCCAAAACCCTTTACTATATTTGATGCCATGATCAAATTATGACCAACACACCATAGAGACAACTTCAACACATGTCTATTGGATAATCAATTAATTTTGAAGATTTGATTTTGAATTTTTTTATTAAAAAATCCAAAAAATTCTTCATTTTCCTTGATACAAACTTGTTATCTGAAAAACATAATTTTTGAGAATTTCAACATTTGTAACATATATATATAATTTGTGTTGAAGTTGTCAAGGTATTCCAATATTTCTAAAATGGAATACATTTTGTTGAAGATTGTGCAATGTTTTTTCTTTTTCTTTTTCACTTTTTCTGATGTAGCATCATTAATGAGCATCCCAAGAAAGATTCAGCACTATTTGGTGATAGGGTTTTTTAAATGTCCAAATAGGTAGAAAGCTAGCAAAAGAATTGCCCCAAAATATAAATGTAGTTGAAGTATGGAAAAATTGCAACTGCATGGATTTTGTGAACATATTATTGTTTCAATTTTTGAGGTCACTAGGATGAAAGAATTTGACACACCAGAAAAAACAGTAATAAAAAAAATAAAAATTTATTGTGCAATGTACTCCTTTAAGATTAATCCCCTAAATCAAAGGATTGAAATTCAAATGGGACAAAAACCATTTTATCATTTATCCACCTTCACTTGGAATCTTCTTCTTTTTTAAATGGATGAGCTCAAAGAAAGAAATTATTTTCACTTCTGTTTCTAGGGAAAGTGAGACAATGGATAAACACAAGGAGAGAAATTTTGTCAACAACTTCTTTACAGAAGTAGGACGATGGATGAATTTGGGGAAATTTGATTAAAAGAAACATGATAATGGAACTTAAGCAAGTTAGTTGAGCTTTCTAGGGGAAGTGGGATAGTGGATGAACTTTATAAGGGAAGTGCGCTAGTAGATAAAGTGGCCCCTTGAAGTTTAATAACTTATAGAAGATTGAAGTTTTTCCAATTTCCAAAAGAAAGTTGAACAATTCTAGACTTGGGGTGGAACATCATTGAACTACTAGAAAAAACGAAGGACATTGGGTGAATCTAGGGAAGATGGAATTTGGTTAAGCTCCATTGGGGGAAAGTGAAACAAGTGATTTTAGTGGCTTGAAAGTTTCAAACATGGCCAAAGGCAAAAAAAAATTGACTATGAAGAGGGGAACATAATAAAAATTATCTATTTGAATTTGAAGATGACTAAAAATTGATGATATGTCATTTTAGAAAAAAAATTTACAACAAAAGTAAAAGCAATTATAGACCCATAATAGTAATTAAATGTGAAAACATTGGGTTTGTGCAATCAAACTTCTTTATAAATTTTTTATATTTTCTTTCAAGTTCACAAACCACAAATTTTAAATTTTAAACCCTAAACCTTAAATGCTTACTTTCAAACTTTAAACTTTAAATCCAAATCCTAAAACCTTAAATTTCTAATTTAAACCCTAAATCAATTTTAAACCCATATTTTAGACCCAAAATGCTAACTTTAGACCCTAAACACAAATTAAAAAACCCAAACTCTAAAACTTCAAATCCTAAACCTCAAAAGCTAAACCGAAAACTGAAACTCAAAAAATATCAAACACAAACCTTAAAATTTAATTCAAAATTTCCAAGGGCTAAACCTCAAAAACTGAATCATAAAACCTAATCTTTAGAAAGACTAGACCCAAATTTAAAAAACTAAATTATAAAATTTCAAATCATAAACCCCAAAATTGAAACCTAAAATTTAAACATTAAAAAACCAAAGATAAACCCTAAATGAAATTCTAAAACCAAAAACTCAAAACCTTACACCCATAGCATGTAGTCCCATTAACCCATAACCATATAGCCCATAGGCCATAATGCCATTTAGTCCAAAGCCCATAGCCATATTGCGCATAGGTTAAATAGCCATATAACCCATAGACCATAATGCCATCTAGTCTAGAGCCCATAGCGATATTGCCCATAGGTCCAATACCCATATAACCCATAGACTACATAACCGCTATAGTCATATAGCTCATTTAGATTAATAACCTAATATAGCCCAATAGTCATAGCTTGCTAACCCTTACAACCCCATAACCCCCTTAGGCCTTCCTCAACCCCAATAGAATACTTACAATATAAATTCTAGGTGGGCATATGCATGGGTGGAAAAAAAAGTAAAAATGGAATTGATGTTTGGTTTTCAAAATTTGGTCCTTACTGTAGGAGTTTGCAGAAAAGAAAGTTGAGGAAATGAGATGCCAAATGGGATAACAACGAGGCTATGGTGCATGATTCTAAGGAGAACTCCAACATAAAGACATAGAGGTGTTGAATAGGTGTGCGTGTAGGTGTTTAAAAACAATGGTATGGCAAATAAAATTTGTTGGATTTGGTGGTCTTAATTTTTTTTTCTAAAAAACTAAATTGTTGCATTTGATAGTCTAAATTTATTTTCTTAATGATCTTGAGGGAACTAGAAATTTAATGTGTTATAGTTTTTTACAAACAGGGTTCTAGCACATTAGTTGTGCACTTTGTTATTTTTTAAAGCTTTTATTAGAATGAGAAAAATCAAATAAAAACACCTACCTACTCATATGATGATTTCAAACATGCACAATCAATGAAAATGTTGACCTCTTGTAGGTGTTTTTTTTTTCAATTCAATGATATTTGAAATTTGGTGAATTTTTCCCAAAAAAAAACTAGCAAAATTAGTCAAATTTATAGTAGAAAAATCTATGTATATTTCCTAATTATTTGTCTAAAAAGCTACAAATTTTGTTAGAAGAAAACAATGTACTCCAAAATGGTAAAGTGGATGAGTTTCTTTAATAAATCTTGGCAAAACTAATAAAAGGCTTTGAAGTCATATCCTTAAAAACCTTCTTGCATAATATGTTTTTCAAGATATTGTCACCTCACTGCATTAATCTTTCAAGATGATGTATGTTGCACACATAATTGCTTTCTCTTAATTCAACGCAATGGATAAATACTTGCATGGCCTAAAATAGGACTAATCTTGCTACCAGTTGGGTGTTTATATTTGGGTTGATGTAGATTTTGGTGAAGATATTTAAAGAATAAATGAACAAACACTGGGTGATCCCCATGCTAGATGACAAATTCAAAGGTTTTCTTTATGCTAAACTATAGCTAAGTTCATGCAAGAATTGTTGGACAAGAAAATATAGTTGGAGGCATAGGTGGAGCAAATTATTTGGACAAATAGTTGTTTTGGATTGAAAGGCATATGTAGACAACAAATGAAGAAAAAAAATTGGGGGTTGGATCTAGGGAATTAATTATTAATCTTACTTCTAAAATGGGTTCAAAACACATGGTGGAACACTTAAAAAGCAATAGAAATAATATAATCCACATTTAGTCCAAGAAAGGACAATTTGTTTTGCCCTGCAATATTTTTAGAAATTCAAAGATTTAAGTTAAGCTACCGAGCTTGCATTAACAAGACATAGATATAACTTTTAAAACCAAATAATAGACTCCTAAGCCATGACATGAATTTGAAAACCTTGCAATCATGGGTAAAAAAATCAAACTTATCAACAAACTATGTGAGCTTATAGCCTAAAAATTCAGGTACTGGTAGAATTCCAAGGCACATCCAACCATTAGCCATGAAGTCCGCAACATAATCTGACACACCTAATTGGTTTGCCATCTCTGCATCTTGGCGGGCTTCTATTTCCAATCCCAACTTGAAACGTGCATACGCTCGATGCTTCAAGCGCTCATAATCTGGGCCACCCCCATAACTTGGGCCACCTTCACACATTGCTTTGGTCAAATCCTCTATTGCTCCTTCATAATCTCCCATCATTTGTTTCACCACTCCTCTTTCTTGCAAATTGTCAGCTGATTTTTCAAAATTTGTGACCGCATTGTCCGCATCATGAAGTGCACCCTTATAGTCTTCCAACTTAACTTTGCAAAACACACACCTGTCAAAACAATACATTCCTTTACAAATATAACATGGAACTATTACACAAGAAGTGTACAAATTATACAACAACTTAGACATAATTCTTTTCTACTTCACCATTTCCATTTAAATAACCTTTTTTTCCTTTCTAGTAGAATAATTCTTTAATATCCATCTTCTTGAATCTATTTGTCCACATTTTCAACTACCTCATAGTCTTCTAACTCTCCAAGAGTCTAATAATACACTACAAAAGAAAATCAAATAAAATAACACAACATTTTTTTCAAGGACAATTGTGTAATACATGATCAAATCAAGAAATACATAAATAAATATAAATAGAATGTGATATGCAAATCTGCAACATTACACACACTCACCTTAACAGATAGATTATTTGTTTGCATTTATCGTTTTCACAATAGTTGAAAGCCGCTTCAAAATCTGCAAGTGCTTCTTTGTGTAATCCCAAAATCACATTGGCCTCTCCTCTTGCCTCAAACAAATCTGGTGATGTCAAATTTATGGTGAAAGCATTGCCTTTGGTGTGATCAATTAAGGTGAGAGCTTTAATTGTAGACTTTTGTTCTACTGTAGTCAAATAGACATTGGCGTCTAATAAAAGCTTCTCCAAAATCCCAGGAGCAGAAGCAAAAACACTTGTAGTCATGTTGTCATCCATCTGAAACACAGTTCTTGAAAGGATTACCACCAAGCTCAGCAACTCTTGAAAATAAATTTCATCTTTGAGGTTGTGTAATTTGATCAAGTCAACATCTATAGAAAATCGTGCGCTTATTAATTCAAGTAGCTTTGGAATAAAATCTAATGGGGATGTTACCAATTTCATCGCCACCATTGTTGTTATTTCATAAGCTAAACCACATAATAAACGTACAATATCAACATCGCGCTGTTGTATATCATGTGAGGTTGAACTGTAGACTTCATTGATGAGTGATTCCACAAGTCTTGGATAATTGGCAATTGCCTTCCTGGATGCTGATGATCGAAACAATCTCAATAAAGCCAAACCCTGTTTTAGGTTATGGCCAACCTCAGGAAGCATCATATTGGGAATCTTCTCTAATAAAGATGTATGTTCAAGAACATAGTCACAGTTCCTCATATTAACTACACATGAAATTATATATATGATATCTGCCAAAGGTTCCTGGAGATTGGAATCATCCAAATGAAGGAGATCCATATACTTCCCAACTAAAACTGTTGGAGTTTGTTCCAACAACTTTTTTTTTTCCTTGGCTTCTCCTTCAATTTCCTCTTCTGCATTACATACACAAACAAAAATTGCAAACACCATTAATTCTTGGACAAGTAGGAGTCCTTGGCTAGGCTTTTAACCTAGAATTGTAACCCCATTATCATGTTAGGAGTGATCAAAGGGGTTTAGAATTGACATCAAATAGTATGGAATTTTATTTCTCTACCCCCCAATATTGTTGAGGTCAAAGTTCCTTTCTTATTGAGGCTTTGCAGGGTTTTTTTCTTGTCAAGGGTAATAGTTAATAATTAATAAGTTTACCTCAGGTTATGAATATACCTTATGTATTTGACTAGTAAGGTTATATATGTTTTAACACCATAAATGTCAAATTTAACATGCATTGAATTTTTACTTGATAAAAAGAAATTGTTGAATTCAATTAAAATGAGAATATTTAAAGATTGATGTATTTACCAAGGAGTATCCTTCTATTGTTTAGCAACCTAGGTTGAAGGTCAAAACCAATGACCCTCCACAACAAATTGTGTGCAACAAAAATGATTGATACACTTTATGCATTTATGAAAAGATTCTTCTTGTTTTGATAAAAGAAAATTAACATATTCAAAAATTACTTTTTAGAAATCAAAGCACTTAAGAGGTTAATATATTTACCAAAGACTATTGTTTGGTTTTTCATTGTGGATGAAAAGCCGAAAACAAATACATTCCATAAAAAGTCACATGTGACAAAAAATGTTTGATGTACTTGGAGTAATTGGGAAACTATTTTGTCATCCACATGACCTTTTTGAATGTATTTCATGATCACCTGCCAACAAGTAAAACAATTGAGTTTTAATTGCCACTATATTAGTAATGAAATGTTGTCCAACAAATGTACTCCAATTTTACTTTTACAAAACTTTGTGAACACATGTGTGAAGTAAATAAATATTCCAAATACATTCTTCAAGCATCTAAATGAATTGTTTTGTTTTGTTTGGAATATGTAGCTAGCTTATCAAGTTTTGTCATGTTTTCACATTTAAGATTCATTGATAAACCTATCCTATTCATATGTTCCAAAGTTATGTTCAACATTTAATATAGAGGATCTAATGCTATAAATGTCTAACCATCAAGCTGGATTAATAGGTTTACCTTAGCTATATGGTCCCATGAACTTTATTTGCAAAGATATTGATAATGGAAAATTTTGCAACAAACTTACTCTTACAATTTATGTGAATATGTCTATGAAAGAAATAAAACTTTCAAATACATTTGTTCAAAAATGTAAATGAGCTAATCGTTTTAGTTTGCAAACTGCACCAAACCCACTAAATCTTGTTATGTTTTAATATTTAAGAATCAAAAGTCTAAACCATAAATATTTTATGAAATTATGCAAGATGTGATCACCATCAATTTCAAGATACGTCTATGCTGCCATGAACAATGTGTAGGCATGAATATGATTCGAAATTAAATGGGATGCAAGAACTAAAAACAAGATAATAGACAATTGTATTAACATGGCCACATTAACGGTTAATAAACATACCTTCCTTGCTGATTCCTCACATTCTAGTTCCCACCCTTCACCTTTCTTTGACAAATGCAATAGATGGATTAAAGGTCCTATATATGAAATTAGTTCGGAGTAGAGCCTTCCAGATTCTTCCGTGAAGGGTTTCAACTTCAAAACCTTTCTTGCCTCCTCCATCTTCTTGGCCGCTTCTTCTGTTAAGAATTTATTTTCATCCGCATGCGTTCCCGAAAGCTGAACAACGTAAAATAAACAAAGGACTGCTAATAGAGCATCTATGTCCTTGCTGCCCTCTTTAAAGGCACTGTTGTTCAATAATGCAACAAGCTTTGCACTGACCTCCCCTTGCTTCTTCTTGCGAATCAAAAGTCGACGCGTAGGGTTCAACACACATGTCCGCCTCGTAAAATGGTCAATAGGATGAATACGACACTGTACTTGGATCAAATCAAGCTCTGCCAATTCATCCCTCGCTCTCACAAAGTCACCAGGTAAAAGCTTTGGATGACTTGCTCTGAAAGCAAGTGCTAACAATGGTTCTGGCACACCATGGCCTCCAAATAGTGCAAGCAAATACAAAAGGTCTCGAGCCTTATCATGTAGACCTTCTAAGGCCATTAACATTACAGCAGACAAGCTATGAGGATATGGTTCACCAAATGCTTCGACACGTTTTTTGTGAAAGAAAGATGCATCATCAGCAACAATGCTATTGAAATCTTCAAGAGCAAGCTCCCAATATTCTTCTTGAAGTGGATCTTTCATTGTCTTCAATATGAGTGCGAGACCCAAAAGGTTGTATCCA
>Ga0116227_10012637_pt1 | contig 13639 bp, 14 predicted proteins | sample S1TSphgellanicum_FD_89693 | JGI IMG/M metagenome (GOLD analysis project Ga0116227, IMG submission 89693) | Host-associated microbial communities from peat moss isolated from Minnesota, USA - S1T2_Fb - Sphagnum magellanicum MG | ecosystem: Host-associated > Plants > Peat moss > Unclassified...
GCCGTCAAGCCAGCCGGCGTGCCATCCGCATTGCAGGTGGTGATGATCGTCACCCCGGTCACAAAGGCGCCCAGCGCATTGCGAAAGGCGCGGGCATCCAAAGCGGCTGGCTTGGGGGTTTCTGTCATGTCGGCACAGGCTCCGGAGGCTTTACGTATGTCGAATGTCTATAAAGCGGCCAAAATACGGCCGAGCCCTGCCGCATGTAAGGCCTTCAGGCGGATTTCGCCTGCATGCGCGGCGCCGGCGGAGCCGGAATGAGCGACGGCGCAAGGACAAACCCGACCTCGCCACTGATCCGCTCGGCCGCTTGCGAAATATAGCCGCGGAAATGAGTCCATTCAGGGCTGTCAAAGCTGCGGATGTCGTAGCTGCGCTGGGCTTGCGCGGTCACCCGGAACTCGGCGAATTCCGCGCCCTCTACCGGCGCCGGCGGGCTTGGCAGCATATCGAGGCCGGTATCCTTCGACACCCACATCTCGCGTACCGCCTGCGCCAGGCGTTGCACGCGCTCCATCGCCAGCTCGAAGCTGGCAGCCGATTCGTAGCGCGCCTCCATCGGATTCCAAACCTCGAACACATAGTCATCGGGCTCGGGGCGCGCCTCGAAATGCGTGATTCTGAGGGAAGGCTGAGACACGGTAGAAGATCTCCTGATAGGAACAGCAGCAGCTGGGCCGGCGCTGGTCGAGCGGCGGGGCCTAACACGGCTGGTCCTTAGGTGGGAGGGCTAATTTGCCAGCCAACCCTCATTGCTGGCAAGAGGTTAAGGCATGGCAATGAGTGCAGCGGCAAAATAAACCAAAGTTTGTTGGGTGGTTTTGCAAAAAAGAATAGAAAGTCTTCTTTTTGAAAATAGGGTCCCCAAACGTGTATTCCTTTCATTGAGGCGAATGCTTTTGCCGCCTGCCACACTTCTTTCCAAGCTTGGAAAAAAATCTGCCAACAGGCTAGTTGACGTGATCGATGTCTGACCTTGTGCCAAACGACCCAATGCGACCCTCCCTCTATGCCGGTTCGGCGTCCGGCCGGCCCGGCGATGCCGAGACGACGCCAGGCCGGTGCAGCAATCTCGATTATTGTTCGATCGGGATGCAGCGCGTTCTGGTGCAGATACCGGTGGAAAAGCCGTTCATCTGCCCCGAATGCGGCGGCCGGCTGCGGCCGCCACGGTTTTCGCGCGGGTCGCAGCGGCCATGGGTGTTGCCGCTGGCGCGGCTCATTGTGCTGATCATATGTGTCGGCGTGGCCTTGGCGCTCGGCTACGCGATGGGGCGGGTGCAGCCGGCGGTGAAGGCCGCCGCCGCACGGGTCTCGAAGGACGCGTCGATCCAGTTGGAGACGGCGCGTGGAATGATCGGGCTGCCGCCGGCCGAAGCGCCGAAGCCGGTTCTGCCGGCGCCCGCACCGCCTAAACCGCCCGCCGTGGTGGCGCTGGTGCCGGACCGTCCTTACCCCGCCCACGTGCCGCCGCTGGACGTGGCCGATCCGCCGGCGCATCTGGTGAAAGAGGATCATTTTGGCCAGGTGACCATCGATTGCGTTCTCGATGCGGTACTGACCAAGCCGGTGTGCCATATTGGCGACATCCGCGGCGGCGACGCGTTTTCCGCCCCCGCTTTAGCCTGGCTGCGGACTCTGGAGGTGCAATATGCACCCGGCAAGCGCGGCGGCGTGCCGGTCTTGCTCGACCATCGCTGGCGCGTGGTGTTCGAGGATTTCAGCGGCACGGAGCCGAAGGCCAAGGCAGCCCGGCCATGATCGCGCCATTTCGCAAGATGCATGGCGCGGGGAACGATTTTCTGATCCTCGACGCCCGCCGCACGGAGCTGGAGCTCTCGCCCGCCCGCATCCGCGGGCTGGCGGACCGGCGCACCGGGATCGGCTGCGACCAGGTGATCGTGCTGGAGCATCCGCAAGCGCCAAAGGCGGATGTGTTCATGCGCATCTTCAATCCCGATGGGTCGCCGGCGGGCGCCTGCGGCAACGCCACACGCTGCGTCGCTGCCATCGAGGCCGGCGCTTCCGGTGCCAGCGGCATGGTGATCGAAACGATTTCCGGCCTGTTGCCGGCAAAGATTTTGCCGGATGGCGGCATCCGCGTCGATATGGGGCCGCCCGGGCTGGGGTGGCAGGATATTCCGCTCGCGCGCCCATGCGACACGCTGCATCTGCCTTTGCCGGGCGACCCCGCCGCTGCCTCGATGGGCAACCCGCACGCCACCCTGTTCGTCGCTTGCATCGATGCGATCGACCCGGCGGCGTTCGGACCCGCTTTAGAACACGATCCGCTCTTCCCCGATCGCGCCAATATCGGCTTTGCCGAAATCGAAACCAGCAGCCGAATTCGGCTGCGCGTGTGGGAGCGTGGCGCCGGGCTGACCCGTGCCTGCGGCTCGGGCGCCTGTGCCGCTCTGGTGAACGCATACCGGCGCAGGCTTTGCGGCCGCGCCGCCGATCTGGTGCTGGATGGCGGCACGCTGCACATTGCCTGGCGGGAGGCTGATTCGCATGTCCTGATGACCGGGCCGATCGCCACAGCCTTTCAAGGCAGCGTGGATCTCTCTAGCTACCCGGCATGAGCACGCAGATTTTTACGTTCGGCTGTCGCCTGAACACCTTCGAGAGCGAGGTGATCCGCGGCCACAGCGCCGGCCTGCAAAATACCATCGTGGTGAATACCTGCGCCGTGACCGCCGAAGCGGAGCGCCAGGCGCGCCAGACCATTCGCCGCGCCCATCGGGAAACACCTGGCGCGCGCATTGTCGTCACCGGCTGCGCGGCGCAGATCGCCCCGGAGCGCTGGGCGGCCTTGCCGGGGGTGACGCGCGTGCTCGGCAATGCCGAAAAACTGCAGGCTGCATCCTGGCAGGAGGACGCACCCCAGGCGGTTTCCGATATCATGCAGGCGCGTGAGGTGGCGGCGCATCTGGTGACCGAGTTCGCCGGCCGGGCGCGGGCCTTTGTGCAGGTTCAGCAAGGCTGCGATCATCGCTGCACGTTCTGCGTGATCCCGTATGGCCGCGGCCCGAACCGTTCCGCGCCGATGGGCGCGGTGGTGGACCAGGTGCGTATGCTGGTGGCGTCAGGTTATAACGAGGTGGTGCTGACCGGGGTGGATATCGCCAGCTACGGGCCGGACCTGCCGGGGCAGCCCAGGCTTGGCCAGATGGTGCGCCGGCTGCTGGCCCTGGTGCCCGACTTGGCAAGGCTGCGCCTCTCCTCGCTCGACCCGGCGGCGCTGGACGACGATCTGCTCGATTTGGTGGCCAATGAGACGCGGCTGATGCCGCATATCCATCTCTCGCTCCAGGCGGGATCGGATCTGATCCTGAAGCGGATGAAACGCCGGCACAGCGCCACGCAGGCAGCGGCGGTGATTGCCAGTTTGCGCCGGCTGCGGCCGGGGATCGCGCTGGGCGCCGACCTGATCGCCGGGTTCCCAACCGAAACCGAGGCGTTGTTCGAGGAAACCCTGGCGTTCGTCGAGGGCCAGTCCTTACCCTATCTGCACGTGTTTCCTTATAGCGAGCGCCCCGGCACGCCCGCCGCCCGTATGCCGCCCGTGCCGGTGCAGCAACGGCGCGAACGTGCACAGCGTTTGCGCGGCGCCGGCGGCCGGGCGGCGCAGGATTTTTACGCGCGCCAGATTGGCGGTGTAGCGCAGGTGCTGACCGAGACGGCCGGCCAAGGCCATACGGAGCATTTCGCGCCGGTTCGCCTGGCCGATGACCTGCCGCCGGCAACCCTGCTCCGCGCCCGCATCACCGGCGCCGATGCGCGTGGCCTGCTGGCCGAGGCGGCCTGACATATGGCGCTGGGCTTTTTCGCGCGGCTGAAGGAAGGCCTCTCCCGCAGCACCCAGAAGATCGCCGAGGGGATCGGCGCCACCTTCACCCGGCGCAAGCTGGACGATGCGGCGCTCGATGAGCTGGAGGACGTGCTCATTTCGGCCGATCTCGGCCAGGCCGTCGCCCGGCGGGTGATACGTGCCTTCCGCAGCAGCCGGTTCGGCCGGGAGGTAACAGATGCCGAGGTGAAATCGGCCCTGGCGCAGGAAATTGCCGCGATATTGGCACCGGTGGCGCGCCCGCTGCTGCTGGACAGGGCGAAAAAACCGCATGTGGTGCTGATGGTGGGGGTGAACGGCACCGGCAAGACCACCACCATCGGCAAGCTGGCCCTGCACTACAAAACAGAAGGGCTGCGGCCGGTGCTTGTGGCTGGCGACACGTTCAGGGCCGCCGCGGTGGAACAGCTGCAGATCTGGGGCCAGCGCACCGGGGCGCCGGTGATCAGCGCGCCGCCGAACTCCGATGCCGCGGGCCTGGCCTTCGATGCGCTGACGCAGGCCACCAGCCAGGGCGCCGATGTTCTGCTGATCGACACCGCCGGACGGCTGCACAACAAATCGGCGCTGATGGAAGAGCTGCAGAAGATCATCCGCGTGCTGCGCAAACAGGATCCGAGCGCGCCGCATTCCGTGTTGCTGACCCTGGACGCCACCACCGGCCAGAACGCGGTGCAACAGGTGCGCGTGTTCAAGGAGATGGTGGCGGTGACCGGCCTGGTGGTGACCAAACTGGATGGCAGTGCCCGCGGCGGCATTGTGGTGGCGCTGGCCGAAGAATTTGGCCTGCCCATTCACGCCGTGGGCGTTGGCGAACAGGCGGGCGATTTGCGGCCGTTCGACGCCCAGGATTTCGCCGCCGGGCTGGTGGGCAGCCGATAGCCGGGGCTACAGGGTGGCGAAAGTCTGCGCCGCGGCGGCCATGTGTCTCCGGCGCGAGGCGAGTGAGGAAGCCGCCGCTTCGGCTTCCTGCAAGGTGGCGGGTGCTTCGTTATGGGCCTTCTGCCATTCCTGATATTCGGGATCGTCGGGTTCGGGGAACAGGATCCATCGTGCATCCGACCACGCCTCCCGGATCGCGCCAACCGTCGTTGCCGACCTGGCGATGACAATGGAGCCTGCGAAGGTTGCGATCACCTGTTCGGCCGCGAGCGACATGGAAACCTGCTGATAGAATGTCGAGTTTCATATAGGGCTTTCATCCGGCCCGATTTGTCAATTTGCGCTGTTTTCCGCGGCGTTTGGGTTCGAGGATACCTGACTACCGACGTAGTCAGGCATCGTCGGCAAATAAATGCGTCGGCACGCCGACAAAGATGCCGCCTCAAACAAAGGCGCGAGGGCCCGTTCGACCCCGTGAACCGATTCGGTTAATGTCGAACGGGCCCTCAGAGTCGGCGGCGGATCAGGCCGCTTCGGACTGGCGCTCGCAGTGTTCAAATTCCCGCGAGTCTTCCGCGATGCTGGTTTGGATCGAAGAATAGGCCAGAACGCAGTCGCGGCCGCCACGTTTGGCTGCGTAGAGCGCTTCGTCCGCCCACCCGACGAGGTCGGATGGCGTGTATATCGGCCGCTCCGATCCCAACACCGCAACGCCCGCGCTGATGGTGACGAGGCCGCGCTCGCTGCCGGTGTGCTGGATCGCCAGATGGCGAATGGCGCAAACCACATCCTCGGCAATCGTCATCGCGGCGTTTTCGTTACAATGTGGCAAAAGCAGGGCCATTTCCTCGCCGCCATAGCGGCAGGCGATATCGCCGGCACGATTGGCGAAGCCCCTGATGGTCTGGGCAATGAGACGCAGACAAGCGTCGCCGGCCGGATGACCGTAGAAGTCGTTATACTGTTTGAAGCGATCGATATCGATCAGGATCAGCGCCAAGGATCCATGGGTTCGTCTAAGTTCGCCAACCTCCTGATCGAGGATCACATCGAAGTGGCGGCGGTTGGAAAGCCCGGTGAGCGAATCCTGCATCGCCATGGTTTCAAGCGCATGATTGGCCACTGCCAGGGCCTTGTTGGCCGCTTCGGCATCCTTCTGGGCCCTTTGCAGAAGCTGCTCGGCCTGCTTCTGGTCGGTCACGTCCATGAACACACCGAACACGATAGACGGCTGTCCGAACATGTCGTCCTGCCTGACACCACGTGCCTTGACGTGGCGGATGACCCCGTCATTGCGAACCAGCCGAAGATCGACCTGGAACGGCAAACCCGTTCTGATCGTTTCGCTGATCGCCGCCTCGACGCGCGCCCGGTCGTCGGGATGATAGGCGTTGATGCCGGTTTGCAGGCCAGGGACGAATTTGGCCGGGTCGCGGCCATGAATGCGGTACACCTGATCGGACCAGGTGACGGCGTTGCCCTTCTGCAGATCGACATGCCAATGCCCGACCTGGGCGATGTGCTCGGCCATCGCCAAGCGACGGTTGGCGGTGGTGAGTTGCGCCTCGGATGCGGTCAGCCGGCTGACAGTCTTTTCCAGCAGCCCGCGGGCGCCTTCGCTTTCTGCCATGCGCAAGGCCAGCCTCCGGCCAAGATCATAGATCAGGATCAGCACCAGCGAGAGGGCCAGAAGATGCAGCAAGGCGGTTCTACGCCAGCCCGCCAGCACATCCTGCTTGTCGCGCCCGACGGCGACGAATAACGGCGTCCCCTGGATCTGGTGAAAGCTGTTGAATCGGGTTCTGCCGTCGACCATGCTTGTCGATTCGAAATCAGCCTGCTGCAAGCTGAGCAATCCGGTCTTGAACAGAAAAGCCTTGGAAAAATCACGGCCGACAAAATCAGCGACAGCCGGGCTGCGCGCCACGCCAAGCCCGTCGTGGTTGGCCATCGCGATCACGCCGTGCTGGCCGACATCGAAGCTGTTGAAGAGATGCTGGAAGAAATCCGTGGTGACGCAGTCAATGACAATGGCTGCCAAACTGCCATCCGCGTTGTTCACCCGGCGGGATAATTTGATCACCCATCGCCCATCGAGAATATTCCTGACCGGCGGGCCGACAAACATGTCCAGGCTGGTGCTGCCAAGGTGATGCTGGAAGGTGGCGCTTTTCGCCATGCTCATGCCGGGTGTCAGCACGCCATCGCCGCTGACCAGCAGGCGCCCATCCGCGCCCAAGATCAGCATGCTATGGATCATCGGCAGAGCGGCGATGCTGGATTTCAAGAAACCCCGCAGGCGCCGCAGCGCTTCCGGCCCGGTTCCGTCATGCAGCACACGCTCGCGCAGGCTGAGCAGCATGGTGTCCAGGGTGGTGAAATCACCATCGACGTCATCGGCGAGGGAACGGGCCAAATTGGTGGTTTCCAGCCTTGCCGATTCAATCGTCTCCTGCCTGGCATTCCATATGGCGGTTGCATCGGCAACCGTCAGCGCAAGCATGGCGAGCAATACCATAGCAACCAGGCTGAATTGTAGCTTCGTCTTGGAGAGCCAGGGCCAGATAATGAACGACATATGAGATTTTTCCGAGTTGCCGGATAGATAATTAATGCAACCTTAAGAGGAGTTATACAACAGGAAAGTCGCTGTTAGGCTCTTTTCCATGCCTAACTGGCCGCGGTCTTGCGCCCCGGCGCCCAGCCGAGGCGCCGGCCGCCGGGCTAGGGGCTGGAAGCTTGCCCGCATAACCAGCAGTGCTATGCTGTGTTCAGATGGTATTCTGGAGTCCACATCGCTTCCGGCGCCTTGTCCGGCTCGGCCGGGTCGCCGCGTTTGCGCTGGCGATTGCCTGCCAGATCGGCTCCGGCGCGCTCGCCATGCCGGGCCAGCCCCCCCGCACCGCGCTGGCTGCGGCGATGGTTCTTTGCCTGGGTGGCACCCATGCCGGCAAGGATGGCCAGCCGCCGGCCCACCGCCATTTGCCCGAGCTGGCGATTGCCGCCATCAGCCACCATCATGTTCAACCGGCGGCAATTCTCGACGAGGACTGGGTGCTGCCGCCGCCGCCTGCCTCCTTGGTGTCATGGACCGGCTTGCCCAACTCGCATGCGCCGCCGGCCGGTGGTGCCGCCGCTTTCTATCCAACAGGACCGCCCCCCGCCTGATCTGACCGCTGATCTTCCGACAGCGCCGACGCCCGTTACGCGTCGCCGCCCATGATCACTTGCATACAGACAGGATTATTCATGTATCGCAAAATTCCGGTCGCCGCGCTGTTATGCGCCGGCGCCCTGTTGCGCGTATCGCCCGCCTTCGCCCATGCCGTGTGCGGCAGCCGTGTATTCCCGGTAACGCTGACCCTGGATGACCCCGGCGTTGCCGACGAAATAACGCTGCCACAGGCAAGCTACACCCGGGTGGCGGCAGATGGTGGCCCAGGCCCAGGCCACGACACCAATCTGGCCTTCGAATACGACAAGCGGCTGACCGAAGATTTCGGGTTTGCCTTCAACGACGATTACAGCGTGAATCAGACCAACAACGCCAAGACGCAGACCGGCTGGGACGATGTGACCATCACCGCCAAATGGGCAAAATGCATTGTTCCCGATAGCGACTTTCAGATCGGGTTCGGCGTGATCCGCGAATTCGGCCGTACCGGCACATCGCATATCGGCGCCGACGAATTCGGCAATAGCGCGCCCACGGTGTATTTCGGCAAGGGGCTGGACGAGATACCGGCACCGATGCTGCAGCCGCTGCAAGTGACCGGCGAGTTGAGTTACGCGCTGGCGGACAAGGAGCTGAAATCGGTCAATCTGCGGGATCCACTGACCGGGTCGACCTATGCCGGGAGCAATAACGGCAGCTCCAATCAATGGATTGGCGCATTCTCCGTTCAGTACAGCATTTCGTATCTGCAAAATCAGATCAAGGATTTTGGGCTGCCAGAACCGCTGGCGCATCTGGTGCCACTGGTTGAGGTGGATTGGACATCACCCGCCACGACGCCAAGCAATTCGCCTACCACCTGGACCGCGGCGCCTGGCGTTATCTATCTGCGCACGTGGTATCAGGTGGGCGTCGAAGCGCTGGTGCCGCTGAACAAGGCGGCGGGCACGAATGTGGGGTTCGTGGTGCAGTTTCATGTGTTTCTGGATGATCTGTATCCGAACTCGATCGGCGCGCCGCTGCTACGATTCTAGAAGAGTCTCGGCCTTTTCTCGTGCTTTTCGTTCGATGAGCGATGGAGACCTGATATGAAGCTTAGTTTGTTCGCCGCGTTCGGGCTTCTGCTGTCCGTGCCGGCCTATGCGCATGCCTTTCTGGATGGCGCAATGCCGCGTGTCGGCAGCGTGAGTCCCACATCGCCTACCGAGGTGGTGCTGAATTTTACCCAAGGTATCGAGCCGGCATTCTCCAAGCTGGAGGTGCAGGATTCCGCCGGTGCCAGTGTTACCGCCGGCGCCGCGCATATCGCCGGGGAGCCAACAAAATTTGCTGTTCCGGTGCAGAAACTTGCGCCGGGCATCTACACCGTGATCTGGCATGTGACCTCGGTGGATACCCACAAGACACAGGGCAAATTCCACTTCACCGTTAGCCAGTAAAGGACGCGGCGGTGCTGCCAGTTTTCGATCTGCAAGGCGGCGCCGCCCTGGCCGCTTCCCGCGCGGCCTCGGTCACCGGCCTGCTCTCGGCATTCGGCACCATCGTGTTCTGTGTGGTGGTGGCGCCAAAGGCATTCGCGCGCATGGCGCCGGAGATGGGTGCGGCGGCACAGCGAAAGCTTCTTGTGCTGGCAAGGCTGAGTGTGGCCGCTTCGGTTGTCGGCACCGGCCTGTGGCTGGTGATGCAGGCGGCAAGCATGGCCGATGCAACACGGCTGGCCGATGCCTTCGCGGCGGTGCCGACGGTGATCACGCAGACCTCGTTTGGCCATGTGGTACTATTGCAGCTTGCCGCCCTGCTGATCCTGGCCGCGGTGCTGGGCGGGCGGAATGACGCAAGGCGGCAGCGTGTGGCGCTTGGTGTCGCTGGCCTTGCTGTCGCTTTGCAATCCGGCCACAGCCACGCGTTTTCAATGGTGCAGGGGCCTAGCCTTTTGCTGGTCTGCGATATTCTGCATCTTGCGGCGGCGGGCGCCTGGCTGGGGGGGCTGCTGCCCTTGCTGCTGCTGGTGCGCAGCGCATCGCCGGACGCGGGTGCAACCGCGGCGCGGTGGTTCTCGCCGCTCGGCCAAGGCTGCATCGCGGTATTGATTGTTTCGGCGGCAATCCAGGGATGGAGTCTGGTGGCCAGCCTTCCTGGACTGATCGGCACCGCCTATGGCTGGCTGGTGCTGGTGAAACTGGCTCTGTTCGCTGTGCTGTTCGGCTTCGCCTGGTTCAATCGCTATCATTTTGCCCCGGCCTTGCTGGGCGAAGATCCCGAATCTGCCAGGCGCGTTCTGGTGCGCAGCATTTTTTGGCAAACCGGGTTTGCCATCGCCATCGTGGTGGCGGCGGTGGTGCTGAGTGAATTGCCGCCCGCGATGCATCTGCAAGCGCAATGGCCGTTCAGCGAACGCCTGAGCCTGAGCGCCATCCAGGAGGATGCGGATTTCCGGCGCGAAGTGTTTTTGGCGTGCCTGGCGCTGGCAGCTTCAGTGGCCGTGCTGGCAGTCGCCCTTTTGCTGAGACGGCTGCGCATTGCCGCCCTGGTGGTGCTATGCGTCACCTGGTGGTTTGCGCTGCCGCATCTGGATCTGCTGCTTGTCACGGCCTATCCCACCAGCTTCTATCATTCACCGACCGGCTTTGCCGCCGCTGGAATCGCCGAGGGTGCCACGCTGTTTGCCCAGAATTGCGTGAGCTGCCATGGACCAAATGGCAACGGAAGCGGACCCTTGGCGAAAACGCTGTCCGTGCCGCCGGCCGATCTGACCGCGGCGCATCTCTGGATGCATAGCGACGGCGAATTGTTCTGGTGGATCGGCCACGGCATGGTAACGCCAGAGGGCGCGCAGGTGATGCCGGGGTTCGCCGCCGCGCTGGACGATGACCAGCTTTGGGCATTGATCGACTATATTCGCGCGCATAACGCAGGGGTTGCACAACGTCAGACCGGGGAATGGCCGTTTCCGGTGCGGGCACCCGATTTCAGCATGCGCTGCGATGGCCGCGTGCTGCAACTTTCCGATCTGCGCGGCCGCTTCGTGCGGCTGGTGATCGGCGGGGTGCCGCCTGCTACAGCCCCGGAAGATGATGTGCTGACGGTTGTCGCCGGGCTGCCCTCCGGAGCCTCGCCTGGGCGCGCATGCGTGGCACGGGACGAGACAGTGAGTCGGGCTTATGCCATTATCTCCGGTGTGGCCCCAGAGGCGATGACCGGCATACAGTTTCTGATCGATGGCAGCTTGTGGCTGCGCGCCGTGCAAAAGGGGCCTGCAAGCTGGGACGATCCAAAGGCGCTGAGGGCCGAAATCATGATGCTGCGGGCGCAGAAACTGATGCCTTCCCTGACCGCGGCGGAACCGATGAAAATGCCGATGTGATGGCGCTCCGCCGATGAAAAAAGCCCCTGCCGCACGCCGGACGCACGCCGACAGAAGGGCGCGTGTTGCCGCGCTTGGCGGCGCTGTGTCCGTTCTGCTGCTCGCGAGCCTGCTGGTTTGGCTGGTAATCTCCACGCCCAACGCAAGCCTAAGCGAGGCGCCGATCGGCGGGCCGTTCCGCCTGATCGACGATCGCGGCAACATGGTGACCGAGCACAGCTTTCCCGGCAAATATCTACTGGTCTATTTCGGCTACACCAACTGCCCCGATATCTGCCCCGCCACATTGAACACGCTGGCGGCTTCCTTGGGCAGGCTTGGCCGCAAGGCCGATCTGGTGCAGCCGCTGTTCATCACCATCGACCCTGCGCATGACACGCCGGAAAAACTGCATCATTACGTGGCTGGTTTTTCACCACGGCTGATCGGGCTGAGCGGCGCACAGCCTGAGATCAGCAGGATTGCTGATGCTTACGGGGTTGTTCGTTTGATTCACCAGGATTCCGCGAACCGGACGGAGACCACGTTTGATCATAGCTCCGTGCTATATCTTATGTCGCCGGACGGCCGTTTTGTTGCGCCGATCCCGGCGGATGCAAGCGAAATGGTGATGGCCCGCGCGATCGGGCGGTATGTTTTGTGAGATTGGGTCGCGACCGCAACCGAGTCTTACTGCGGGTAATCCCACAGCTTCTTTCTCAAATGCGCATACGGCGCTCGCAGCGCCGGTTTAAGTGGCCTGCTGCATGGAGGTGACCAACACGGCATCCACCACCTCCGGCCGGCTGGCGATTACCAGAAGCAGCACGCGGGCGGCCGCTTCTGGCTGGCGGCGGCCCTGTTCCCATTCGCGCACCGCACCAGGCGAGAAGGCAAAACGGTGTGCCAACTACGTGTGGCTCAGGCCGGTGTTGGCCCTTATCGCGCGCACATCCAAAACCGGGGGATGCCAGGCTCTCTCCGGCCGCCTCGATGCTGCGTCAGACGATCGCGGCGGAGTTGCGCCGGATCCCGTTTATGAGGCTAGCCTCGATCTGCTAAGTTACCAAGCTGAACTCTTAGAAACGCTTTGTTACTTCGGGCCCGGACCATATGCCCTCGCATATGCTTCAAGGATGTCGATCCCAGCACGATGCGCGACGATTGATAAAATTATTAAAAGCACAGAATAAAGAAAGGCACCGACACTGGCTTCAATTACCCCTGCCCATCTACTTTTTGTGCACGAGTGGACGGCTTCAACGGCTTCATGAATAGCCTTGGTGACATAAATCTTTTGAACGTGTTCGTGTTTTTGTTCAACGCCATCAATGACCGCTGCCGTAAATTCTTCAATTAAGCCACGCGCCTCAGATTCAAGGCGGGCTAACTGAGGCGGACTGAGGGCCGCTAGAGCATAATCTTCTCCCCCACGAACATTACGCCGCTCCGGGTGGTCTTCAAAATACTTGCGCTCTGATTCAACATACAACCCAAAGGTGATAAGAGCCTTGAGTTGTTCTCGGTCATCTGACCTTCTGATTGTCCCTACAAGCTTCTCAAAGACTTCTAGGTGGGGAAGATCGGGCAACTGCCAGCCTGAATTGCGAAGTTAATTGTGGAGGGAGATCAAACTTCCGATTTTTTTGAGATTTTGGCATCAACCAGAGCCGCAAACTGGCTCGTAAATTCAGAAATACGGCCGCCTACTTGTGCGCCCGCCCTCTCGATTAGCCGTTCGCGAAACGCTATAGTATCAGACGATGGCGCTGCTTGATCTGCGGCCCCGGACTCGTTTGAACCATCAGGCATACGTTCAACCCTCTCGTTACGCCGGCGCATATGTATAAGACGCTTCATGACCTACGCAACCTCTTATTGGGCCGATTGTTCCCCTCACACGCGTTTTGTGAAGCATTTCGCTTGTACGTTTTTCAGAACGCGGCAAAACGAACGCTAGACGGCAGATTTATACAACCCAAGTTTCTAAAAAACTAAAAAATGAGACGCCTTTCCTAGGTTTGTTGTGGCACCCCCAATAGTTTAACAACATGAGGTGTGGACTTAGAAGCGCATCGCCTAGAAAGCGGAGGCAGCCGTGCGCCTTGCGCGCCTATGAGGCCGGCCTGCCTTACAGCCCCGACACCTTCCGCCACGACTGGCGCGACATCGCCACCCTCGCCGGCATCCCCACGACGCTCCAGTTCCGCGATCTAAGGGCCACCGCGATGACCGAACTGAATGACGCCGGCGCCGACGTAATAGCCATGAGCACCCATAGCGGCCACAAAACCATGCAAATGGCCCGCCGCTACGCCCGGCCCACAACAACCCAGTTTCAAAACGCCGCCGGGTTAAGGATGGGACATCGCGCGGTAAAGAAGAAAGC
>Ga0116227_10012638_pt1 | contig 13638 bp, 8 predicted proteins | sample S1TSphgellanicum_FD_89693 | JGI IMG/M metagenome (GOLD analysis project Ga0116227, IMG submission 89693) | Host-associated microbial communities from peat moss isolated from Minnesota, USA - S1T2_Fb - Sphagnum magellanicum MG | ecosystem: Host-associated > Plants > Peat moss > Unclassified...
GGGGTGGCTTGGGCTGCCCCGCGGGTGGGAGGGGTGTGGGGGGCGTGGGTGAATGGGAGGTGAGGGGAAAAAACCCCAATTCCCGGCGCACCCCCCCCCCCCCCCCCAAAATCCACAAATCTAGGCTTTTTGTTTTTTTTGGGGATCTTCACTTCACCTTTGCCACGAGCTACCCTAAAATTTTGTGAATAAGGCATTTAAAAAAAAAAATCTTATTTGATGCTGATAATACTTGTTTCTATGTGACCACCAGAGTTCTTTAAAGGAATTTTTGCTTGTAGCCAAAGTGGCATCATGCATAGGAAGATGTAAAGAAACTGATGATCATCTCTAGTAAGATTTACCCAAAGAGGGCTATAAACCCAGAAATTAAAAATAAGTGAAATTTGGTCTCTATGAAGAAAATGGACCTCTTTCACTGGGGGTACTTATTATTCTGTTTCATACCAATTAGTTGGGGGGTGCCTCACAAGTCCAACTTTTGTTTTTTTGCAATTAGCCAATTTGATTGGCCCATCCCAAAAAAAGTTGAAACTATGGAGGCTCCCGAAATAGAAGATTCTATGGAAAGATGGCGTGCCTCCCCCTTTAGCCCACCCATATTGGTGAGAAGGGGCAGACTTTGGGCAAAACATATATGGGATTAAATTGAGGTGCTATTGGGAACACCCTTGGGGAACATATTGGGAACTTGAAGGGAACATATTGTGAGCAAAGGAAAATGAAAAAAAATCCTCCCCTCCCCAAAACTTAAAAGAAAAAAATCAAGGCACTTTGAGTGCATGCTGAGCCTTCCCAGGGACTGCATGAAATTTCTATTTCCAAAACTGTTCATCACCATTTTTGGCCTGGGCTAATACCTCCATTATAAACTGGGGGTACTTATTTCATGCTTCTATTAATTGGTAAGGGATGTGCCCAAAATATGTATTTTTTCTTTTTTTCAGGAGAGGTCATGTGATTGGCCCATCACCACTATTTCTGGAACATGGGGCACCCCCTAATATATAAGCATGATTTGTCATGCTTCCCTTTGGCCCTCCTTTCCAACTCAAAGACATTGAAGTTGTGACCAAACAATATGGGATAAGAAAAGAGGTGCTATTAGGAATGTCTTCGCAAATACATTGGGAACTTGGGGAACTTGTGAGGAACTTGATGGGAACAGAAAAATAAAAATAAAAATCCTCCCCCTCCCTCTCCCCCAAAAACCGAAAGATAAAAGCTAAGCTCCCCTGAGCATTCTCATTGGGCTGCATGAAATTTTTATTCCCAAAACGGTTTGTCACCATTTTCAACCTCAACTAATACCCTCATCACAAACTGGGGGTACTTATTGGGAACTCAAAGGGAACATGTTGGGAACAAAGGAAAAATGAAAAAAAATCCCAAAGGGTTCATAAGGGTACTTTTTATTCCATTTAACCCTCGCTTGATTTGGGGGTTAAAATGACTAAAAGATATTGCATAAATAACCCTTGTGCTATCCACACAAAGGGGATAGATAAAATGGCACGACGGGGTTAATTTAACCCCAGGTTTGAACTGTTCAGATTCAGGGTTTTTTCATTAGACCTAAAATGTTTGGGCAGCTTGGGGAAATTTAGGAATTTTATTCCATGCTGCCTCAAAAAATTGGGCACTCTGGATAATTCCTGAGAAATGTTTTTCAGGATGCTTGAAAACATTTCAGCAGTTTGGGCATTTTTATTCTGCTCATTAATTTTGGGCACATTATATACTTTGGAAAATTTTCAAAATTTTGAGAACTTGAAAAATCCTAATGCGCAAAAAGATTTGGGAGAATTTTTCCCAGGATGCTGGAAAAATTTCAGGCAGTTTTGGATTTTTAGGATGCCCATAAATAAAGGATAAAAAAAATCATTGCTACCCAAAAAATCTGGGAACTCTGAAAAATAATGATGGTTGAATTTTTTTGGGAACTTTTATTCTGCCAGATAATTTCGGGCACTGTATAAAGGTAGAAGAAAATTGTCATTTATGCCCAAACATTTTTGGGCACTCTGGAAAAATCCAGATTTTTTTTTTGCACTGCCCGAAAAAAATCGGGCAGATTATAGAGGTAGAGAAATTTTTTGTTGCTGCTCATCATTTTGGGTGCATTCTCACATGAAAGAGTGTATGTTGGGAAGAACAACATTAGAAGCTGCTGTGAAGCCTCAGGGGGCATTTTAACTTTTAACCCTTTGAAATCAAGGGGTCAAATTAACCTTGTTATGCCTCCCTAACTTGATCCCATATCTACAAAAGAATGAAGATATTTATTCCTCAAGTTAAGATATCTTAACACATTTAAGGTACATTCACACTTGGTGTTAGGCACTCTAGTGTTGAGTCCCATAACAACATCCTAGTCATTTCGAACTTACAAACCCTACTTATCATGAACATTTTATGTGAAGCTAACATTCATTTAACATTAAACTATTGCCCATTTAACATTGGGTGCCACCTAGAATGTTACCTAGATTTTCACTTAACACTGACTTAACATTCGGTGTGAATGCACCTTTATCCTCTCTTGATCTCAATGTGATGTCATTTGTGAAATCAATTTTTATCTCTTTTGTGTGAATTGGATAACGTTGGGATTAGTTTATCCCTTTACCCACCTTGGTGTGAATTCAACATCAAGGAAGAAAACTTATAAAATGGTCCATTTTCTTAGTAGAATCCATTACCCATTAGCTTGGGTGAACTTGCACCCCACATTGGTACCATGGTAAAAACCAATGTTGGTGAATATCAGTTTTTTAAAGATACACGTTGGATCCAACTTTTATAAATAATTTCAAAAAGGATTCAATTATTTATAAAAATAATAATTTTCTTCAGACATCATATATATATATATATATAAGGTGGTTTTCTATTTCTTTGTTCTCTTAATTATGAGAATATTCAGTTATCCCTATCCCTAGGGGGTTTTCACAAACAGGTTATGACAATCAAAAAAAAATCATAATGATTATTTTGATGAAATTGAAAAGGTGCCAAAAAAATTTAATATTATTTTCATAATTCAACAATTTCATCTCTTTCAAAACCATTTTCAAATTGCTCTAGTTCATCTTCTAGATTTTTGTTCGTTTCAATAAATTATATTAAGTTACATGGAGATTTACAACCTACATTAAGATCATTAACCCGATTTTTTCTAACAAATATTAATTTCTCTAAATTTTTTGTTTGTAAATGACATTTCCTAATATTTGTAAGTATTCAAACCAAGGAAAAAAATATTTTTGTTTCAATATGTGATTCAACAATGCTTAAGATCTAGTGGGCAAGGAAACCAATAATAAGAAACATTGTTTCATGTTTTTCCCACCATTGAAAAGCACATTTGTTGTCTTTACCATCAATTTGATATTGTTTCAAAATCAAAAGTTTTCTATGGACGAGTTTTAAATTGTAGGTTCACTTGTACTTGTAGTTTGCTCAAAGATATCCAAACTATAATCTTGATCAAAGATATTTTAATTAGTAACATTCCTTTTAGGTTCTACCAAGGGATGCAAATGTTCATGGCATTTAACCAACATAAGACACAAATAATTCCTATCATATTCCTAAACAATAGCACCTTGGTCCTTTCCAACAAACGAAAACACTATATAAAGGCTTTTAAACCTAGAGTTTAACATTGAGTATAACATGTGAATTTTTTTCAATATATATTTTTTAAATGAGAGAAAAAATCCAATATTCCATAAAATTTCCTTCTAATGTTAGAAGTTAGCAAAGCGAACTCATCAATAACATTTGAATCATCCTCCATCAAACTATGAAAATAGGGCACAACTTCATTTTTCTCTTTAAGTTTTAATTCATGAAAATTGTAGAATGAAATGCATCATTAATTAGCCAATGTTCATATGACTAGTTCAAAACACGAATAGTGACAATGGGAAAAGGAAATCCACATTAATTTGAGAATGTGCCAAGTTAGAATGTATGGCATTTGAGCAATAAACCTCACAGTAATTTGTTTATAGTAACAAAACACAATAATTGCCCAAAATTGTAATGCCTTTTGAAACATGATTATTTTGCTAGCAAATTTGGAAAAAGAAAAAATAGATAAATTTAGTGTTTAATCTTACATAATCAAAAACATAAGTTTTGAGGTTGAAAATATGTTTAAAATAAACAAAATTCACTACCTTGTTTTCATTAGGGTATTTAGTTTCTTTGGGCAAATTAATCCAGCCTTAACACAAACTAGTTCACTTTTTACTTTCCCTTCCCATATTTTGTTGGCCATGTGATGCATTTCACAAATATGTTTGTGTAAATTTAATAGAACCATATTTCATTTCACACACCTTTTCATCTATTGTGCCGTATTGACATGATTTGGAAAAAACATGACCAAAACAAGTTCCTTATAAAACTTTCTTCCAAACCAAAAACTTCACAATTCATAATTGATTTCAATGCACTAGTTGTTGTGTTGAGGTTAAACCTTTCATCCTTGACATAAGCAATGATTTTTTCCTTAGGCCATATTCATTCAGCAAATTTATCATACTTCAAACTAAGGCTTGCCTTATAGTTTATGTAGCTTCAAACAAGTTGATAATAACACGCTTTGGTTGCCAATTTCTTCCCAAAAAGTTTATGACTAAGTTTGACACATCATATGCCCCTTTGGACATCTAGAAATCAAAGTTAATAGTTATAGAATGGCATTCTGCCAGAGTTGGAAGAACCTAAAATTGTTTAGTTTTCTCCATCAACCTTGGTAGTATTTCTTACAAAAAATGCCTTCTAGAAAGGAAATTAATTATCGAACACTAATGAAAAATTAGACAATTAAGCCAAACACTTTCCATAAACTATATTGGCAAATTTGTTTTTAGAATCAAAAGACCCATGCCTTCAAGGAATTCTTTTTGGAACATTTCATCCTTTTTCAAGGTATTTTTCACAACAATTTTTTTGAAATAGATCCCCCATACACATTTTGTTTATTTTTTGTTGGTCACTTTTTCTTTTTTCCTTGCATTAATTTGTTCATTTCCTCTTCAAATCTTTTTGACACAATGGCATGGTGTGCATCAACATGTTTTTTCAAAGATGTTATTTGATTTGTTTTATAATATGAAATCAACTTCTTTCTTGTTTATGTTCTTAGATTTGATGCATTTATTGGACCAATATAACACAAAATGAAATGCATAATTTGTGCATGCTCAATATCAACATCTCACTTATCATTTACATAGAAAAAATATTAACAAAAAAAGGTTTTGTTATGAGGTTCCCAAAATTTTCTTTGAACATGTAGTTTTTAAAGATTTTTTTCATGTTCTCTTCCCCATTTTCTACATTTGAACTTGTTTTTAGTTTGTACATTAAGATTATCTGCAAATCTTTCTTCCATTTCTTCCATTTCTTCCATAATTACATCATTCATGAAAACTTAACAAGTTTCATTACCACTAATTCTATTTTCATTTTCATAGGATTGATCCAATTGCAATTTTCACAAGAATATTACCAAGAAATGGAAAAAAATGAATAACTCAATTTCAATAACAAAATATTAAAGATCCAAGAATATGCAATTTGTAGTAACAAAAAAAATTCAAAAAAGGTAGAAACAATAATATAGAAAAGGGAAAAAACAATTATAAAAATTTCAAAATTACAGATTGGGTTTTAAGGATTAGGGTCTAGAAAATCACAATTAAAAAATGACATTAATTTTATTTCAATTCATGATGTGAAAAAAAAACATTAAAAAAATTTAAATGTGATTTATGTATGTTTTATGTTAAGAAAAACTATTTTTCAAATGTTTTGGAGGGGGGTAGATGCACAATTGAGTGGTTCACTTTTGTGAAAAAATGATGTTTTTTTCCTAAATACCTTTTATTCAAATGCATACAATGATTAATATATCCTTAGATTTACTAATTGGAACTTATATTTAAATTAACAAATTCATAGAACTACGTGATTATTTATTGATTAAAAAAACTCATCTATTAATAACAATCAACTTTTGAAGTTGAAAAATATGGACTAATTATTTGATTGGAACATCACAAAATGAAAAAAATTATATTAATTCACATTCTAAATTTATTATTAAGATTCAATATATGATGTAATGTAAGATGATAAATTCATATGAGGAATCTTTTTTTTGAAAACCTTAATTGTTTAATAGTTAGGGATTTTTAAATGGTTAAATTTGACCATATTTTCATAAGTCCATATGAATTGCATTTTTATTTTTATTTTCATTTTTTTGGTCCCAAAAACATATTTTTTGAAAGCTTTACATGGGTCATTATTCATATGGTTTTTGTGGGTTTTCCTTTTAAGGCTTCCAAATTGAAAAATGACGTTAGATACATTAAATACAAGGTTTCACATGGATTTGGGAAGGTTTGTATGTGATTGAACATGTATTATTCAAAGATTATAATAGTAACATTTTTAAAGTAATAATCATGTCCATTTGAATCATTTAAAAAAATCTTGTATAGACTTATAGAAAGTGTAATTTTTGTTGATATTAAACCACTTGATCATGCATTCAACCAAGGAAAAGTCTTGCGCACACACACACACACACACAAGTAATTATATTAGTTTACAAACACAAACACATGTAAATACATGAAATTTACAAACATGTAAATAAAAATGGAATAAGATACTTATTTGTTGTAGGCATAATGTTGATTAGTAAGCAACAACAACAACACAAATTGATTGTAATAAAATATTGCTGGTTATTAGAGTAGGATGTAACAAGGTCAACATGAAGTAGTTGGACACAACAATGCATAATGCAAATGGGGGCAACGATGCAAGTGTGGGTAGTACAATAATGTAGGTGTAAGTAAGGGTGAGATGCAAGAGGGCACAATGCAAACAAGGTGACAGGATGCGGGTGAAGTGGTAGTAAGCAAACATGGGGGTGAGATGCCAATGAAGACAAGATGCAAATGAGGTGTTTACAATAACGGATCACAAAGTAATACCTATATGAATTAGTAATGCAAAACAAAATATGACAAAGAAAAAAACAAAGGAAATGCACAAGGAAGAATGAAATAGATGGGAAAGGAAGAAAAAAGGAAAAGAAGGAGAAGAGGGGAAGAACAAAGATGTAAAAGAGTAAGAAAAAACCAGCATTAACTTCACCAAAAGATAAAATAAGAGCAAACTTTCCTTAAAAGAAAGAAATGAAATGAATTTAACCAAAATGGGATGGAGAATGGAGGAGCGTTAATGGAGTAGTTAGGATCATTGATGGAGTAGTCATGAACATTAATGGAGCATTGAAGAACATGAGTGGAACATTTAGGAGCACATCAATGAAGCTTTTAGGAATGTTGATATACATCATAAATCATTGTCATTTGGTCATTCACTGATTGTAGTGGTGTTGGAGACCTACATTTTGGAAGTTGTTTAGGGGTGCGAGATAAGGGGGTTCAATTTTAATTTCCTTTCAATTGGTTTGCCCTTGTGTGGTGGGCTTCTTTGGGTTTTCCTCTTTTTTCAAATTGTGCCATGTGGGTGTTGGTTTATTTAATGGAGGCTCCTACTTTTATAGGAGATGTGTCCCTTAGCTCTTTTCCCCGGTTCATGCCCCTAAGATTGGCCCCTCAGCCTATTGCCCTTGGGCAAGCCCATCTTTGGATGGCATTACTAGGAACATCACACCTTGACTTTCCTAGACCCATCGAACTTTGAAAAATCATAGGAAACATTTAAATCAATATTTTCATAAATATTTTATTAATACATTCAGTAGGTTTTGTAGATTTTTGAAATTTCAGTAATATAAAAAATATTGTGTATTTTGATGTTCCTAATCATTGCATTTTGAAAACGTAATGTTGGTTTTTTCTTTGAACTTTTTGCTCATGAACACAAATTTAAAACATGATTTGAGATTTTTTCTTGGGAATTTTTTTCTTAATGTAACTTGGAAGTCATTCTATTTTTTGATTTTTATGAAATAATTAATTGAATAAGTATAATTTAGTTATGAATTTCCAAAGTTAAAGCTATCAATTTCTAAAGGGACCATTTTAATTGGAATACAATTTTTTAACAATTTCTATTTTTTTAATTCCAAAATAAACTTCAAGGCCATATATTAGTGCATGCAATTGATAAACATGATTTTTTTTTTAAAAATTGTGAAAAGATTTAAAATAAAAGGCCTAGGAAAATGAATTGGTCGTTTTTGGTTCCTTAACCATTCCTTGGGGTGGTTTTTAGTGGTACCACCCAAGGATGGGTTCACGCCCTTCCACAAGGGCTTCATTATGTGGTTTTGGCCCTTCTTTCTTTTCTTCGTGTCATTACAACTTTTGTTTTGATCCCAACTTATCTAATAAGGTGTTTCGAGCTTATGGGTTGACCATATTTTTAGTGCATGTCAAGAGTATGAATCAAGCCCCCCCCCCCTCAACATGGTATTCGTGTTTCGATTGTGGGGCCTTATTTACGTGTTTTAATTTGCCATGCCATCAAAGGTGTGTCAGCCTTTTCATGCTTACTCTTCAGGGATGATGATGGTACCCCATCCCTTTAAGCCCCATCCCTTTAAACCCCATGCCACCCTCCAGTAGTTTGGGCATGGATAACAAATTTAGATCCCCTTGGAGCTTTTTTGTTAGGGTTCCCTAGGCTTTGATTATATTCTTGCATCCCAATTGGGATGCTTTAAAATGAAAAGTGTAGCTAGTATTCAAAACTTCCTTTGGAATGCATAGTGTGAGACATTAACAATGTTGATGCTTGGCATTTTTTTTTACTTTTCCTTTAGTGGTGCCCTTTCTTCCTTGTTTGAGGGGGGGAAAGTTGGGCATAGGGAAACTAAGATTCAGTTATGGAAGTTTTATGTTGGCGATTAGAAGGAGTTTGTTACATGCATAGGTCGTAACGACTATTTTACTTTCAATCCTTGCCTGTTCAGATGTTGCCTTTCCCTTGGAGCTTTCATCCCTCTCTTCCCCCCTAGGGCCCATTGTTTTCATTGAAATTTAGTTTCAGAGTGAGCATGGGATAATGCCTATGTTATGAGGGCCCTTGCCCCTCTTGCACTAACTTTAACCTCTTTAGAAACCATTTTTGCTTTGCAAGCTTTTCATTCTTTAGATTCGTCCTTGCCATGTTCAGATTCTTTGATGGAATTTTAGCCAAAAATAGACGATTTTTTTTATTCAACATGTTCAAGTCAACATTGATCCATTCAACTCACCTTTTAGCTAGAGGGCGTTCATGCATGGTATTTGAACATTTTCAAGATTTATTTGACCTAGAAGATTCAGCTAGTGATTTCTTTAGGCTAATCCTTGGTGTATTTTTATGTTTCTATAGGGTGTACCCCTCAGAGTATAGCCAGGGCCTTTGGTGTTGCCGGGTTGTTAATTTTGGGCAAGCCTTTTGGTGGCATGTGGCTAATAATAGTAGGTGAAGTTCTTTATCAATTGGTGAGTAGGACCTTTTGCCTCTAGTTTCATGATGCATTTGCTACTCACTTATCCCCTCACTAGTTTGGCATCATAGCTGTAAAAGGTTGTGAAACAATGGTGCATATTATATGGCCAACTTTATATGTTCACCTTAATAGGGTGGTGTTGCAGGTAGATATTGCAAATGCCTTCAACATTATTTCTCGTAGTGTTATATTCTAGGAGTTGCATGCACTAGTGGGTAATTGTCTCAGCCCATACCTTTTGTTCATTCCTTTTATGTTCCCAAATATTTTATTTTATTTTCACCACTCCCTTTAGGGCGATCTGTTAGTTATTTCGTCCTCCATCAGGGGGATTTTTTGGTAATCAACAAAAGGATCCTTTGGGTGGTCATATTTTTGCCCTAGTTCATTTATGTGCATTTCATAATTCAACTACCCTTTTCCCATCTTGTTTATTTCCTTCCATTCCAAATGACTCCGACATCATTATGCCTGCTTCATTTGTTTTTTAGGCTTTTCATCATTTTTTTTCCTAGTTAAATTTGGTAATGACGCACTCCCAACTCCTCAAAAGGTTCAAATGTGAGCCCAAGTAGAAAGCAGCGAAAGAAGGAGGAGTCGGAGCACACTCCCTAGCTCACAACACTTTGAGGGGTAAAGGGGTGTGTTGGAGCTCCGGGATGGGACTAGGAAAAGTTGATAAGCTTCACTCACTCACACGAGCTTACACACAACCCACACAAAGTGGTTAGTGCATAGTTGGAGCACCCTTGGTGTTAGGACGAACCACGAGTAACACGGATACACAAGACTCACCACGGCCCGGACTTGGGGGAAGCCACCACCTTCCCCCTTATAGTATACTCTGCAACTCTCCACGGAGGCTACATCCAAATGGCTATTTTTCCCGGGACTCCCCGAGTGGGAGTCTCGAAATCGCGCCAAATGGGACTCCCGCGACTTTGGAGCCCCATAACTTTGCGAGAAGACCTCCGATTGAGGTGCGGTCTAAAGCAAAGTTGTAGCTCTCGTCGAGAGCTTTCCAAAGATATGTGGCATGCCTCTTGCAGCTAAGTAAATCGGGTAGATTCCCGACTTTTTGTGGTCGGGAGTCAAACTGACAGTTCGACTCCCAGCCCTTCTTTTGGCCATAACTTACATTTCATATGTCTAAATGAGCAATGCGAGCCCACTTTAGACATCTACGTTCCAAGAGCTTTCCAATGATATAAATAACGCCACAAGCCATTGAGTTTTGACCCCTGTAATCACTCTCTGAAGTTTCGGGAGTCCACTAGACTCCATCTCCCAAAGTGGGAGTTGCCTTGGGAGTGTGAGTGTTCACGCCCTCACACTCCCTCACACTTTCTTACACTCCCGAGAGTATGTGATGTGACTCCCCGGCTTCCTCTTGGCCCGCACCCTTGCAATGCCTTTGCTTTGACTCCCGGGCTTCCTCTTGGCGCGCAACCTTGCAACCCTTTAGCCTTGGTCGCGAGCCCAAAGCTAGGGTTGCGACAGGTAGGCCTTGCAGTTCAGCCCTATAAGTGGGCTATTTGGTCGCTTTCAGGATTACATTTAAGGTTCTCACTTCCATCAAGTTTATGTACCCCTATTGGGGGCATAAGGGTTTTGGGTGTTCCTTTGGGGTCCCTTTCTTTCATGTCTTTTGTTTTCCAAAATGTTTTGGACAATGATGTTCAACACATAGATGCCCTTTTTAAGTGGGGGTTGTGCATGTTGCATTTGGGATTTTCATTCATTTTTCCATGCAGAGGTTTTATTACCTTTTTCATTTTTTCCCTGAATTGCCAAATTTTCAATGCATGTTAACTTCCTTTGATTCGACTTTCATTTGCATATTTGAGAATTTTTAAGGCTAGATTTTTTGGAGTGTTTGGAGGCTCCCTTAGTTCATTAACAAGCTTCTCTTCCCATTTCCAGAAGTGGGATAGGTTTTGTCTTTACAGAAGTTATCGCCCCATCAATGTACTTGGGGAGTTAATAATTTGTCCCCTTAATCATCATATCCAAATTTTTGTAGGATGGATACCCATTTTTATTTAGGGCTATAGGGACTAGTAGTTTCACTCCATTTCCATTCCAGGCTCACCTTAGGTGGGCTTGTGACCTTTTACCTCTAGTTGTTCAAGTTTCCATCCCACAATTTGAACAATTATTAAAAAGAGGAATGGATCATCTTTAGGAGAACATGTTAGAAAGTGTGCACGGACATTCATTTTCCAACATCATTTTAAAGTTGTTTTTTAATTGTCATTGCACTTGGTTGAGATGTTGTGGAAGCCCAAGTTCAATTGCTTGGCTTTTTGTTCACCTAATTATTCTATCTTTTAGGATGGCCTTTGACATTTTCTCCTCAGAATTACGCACTAGATTGGGCTTCCCCCCCCATGGCTCGTGGTTTTTTTCAATGCATATGTAGCTAGGCCATAGACTCGATAGGGATACATTTATTTCGTTGTGTTCATGGGAGATAACGCATAACCACACATGATGTTTTGAAATTTTTTTACTTCCATTGTTAGGGATGTTGGGTTCCATGTTTTGCACGAGCAAACACATATTTTCCCAATGCCATCTTTCTAATCATCATGGCAATGAATGGAATTATGTTTACAACATATTGTACTCACATTTTGGTAGACGTAATCATTGCTGACCTCACTCATGTGGATCTTATTTCGTGAATTGCTTTTTACCAAAGAGTGGTTATGACGATTTTAACTCAGGCAAAGATTGTGTCATATTGCAACTAACACCTTGAAGATGATTTCATCTCTCTAACATATAAATATTTGGATGTTTATACCAACATGCAGATGACTTCCTTTATCGATGTGCCAACATGGCATGGCTAGCAAAAGGGTTCTAGAAGTCCTCCTCTTTCAATTATATAGTCATTTTATAGGTAGAAGGTGTTAGTGGTTTTTTAAAAATTTAAGTCGCCATTATCTTGCATCGGGTAATTGTGGCAGTAGGAGAGGCTTCTTCTACATCACAAATTTATAGGCTTCATGGATTCATTTCAAATCTGTGCGAAATTTATTATTTCATGGGTTCGTATTATTTAAACACAAAAGTTGTGTGCACGATTTTTGTGTATAAACAACATGAATAGACATACAACATCCATGTCTAAACAATACAAACATGCATATGACATTCATGTCTAAATAATGCACATGACATTAATGTTCAAACAATACAAGTAGATGAATGACATTCATATCTATTCCATACAAACCTATGGAAAGTAAATTTTGCATAATTATTATTGCCAAATTGTGACCCATGAAGTTTGTGATGTAGGTTTCATATCCTTTCAAGTTTTTGGCTCATCTTTTCAGACAACTTGTTTTGTGCTATTAGTGATAGGTTTAGGTCTTAAGTTTTGTGTTTTATCTTTTTAAGGCTCCCCATTGTGCATTTTGCATTTTCGGGTGTGGTCTTTTGTTTGTACTTTGGTCCTTTCTTTTTTCTTCTCTTGTGCCCTTGTCAAGTGTGTCTCTTTTATTTATTTATTCATTTATTTATATATAAACCAGAGCAAATTTCACCAAAAAGATAAAAATATCAACACAATGTCAAATTTTACAAATGAACGATGTAAAAGAGTGGGCTTGTGGGCCCTTTTTATCTTCAAGAAAAAGAAAAGGAGTACCGTTGCATGTAGAAATGGTGTCGCTTGGATGCTGTTGCTACCTACTAACTAGTTACCTTAGACCCCTAGTTCAAGCCTAGAACTAAAGTTTGAAAACCTGACCTACCTACACCTCTTCACCCATCTCGAGTATCTCCATATTTTATGGTATTACAAAGGGTCTGGATATCATAGTTCCTTCTCACACGATAGATTCCCAGGGGGTCAACATATCAATCTCAATATGAGGAAATCCTGATGCCCACAAGTGATGAACATATGATACCCGGATGATACCCAAATGAATTTTTGATACTTGCGCCCAACACTGGTAAAAACCTCAAAAGTCATTTAGGAACAATGTAAATAGAATTTAAGCTTTTTAGTTTTTTTTACCATGGTACCAAGTGTTGGTACTGGTTCACCCACGGCATTTAACCCTACACCCAAGATCTAAATAGCTTCCAAACCCCACCCCCACCCCCACCCCCACCCC
>Ga0116227_10012639_pt1 | contig 13638 bp, 13 predicted proteins | sample S1TSphgellanicum_FD_89693 | JGI IMG/M metagenome (GOLD analysis project Ga0116227, IMG submission 89693) | Host-associated microbial communities from peat moss isolated from Minnesota, USA - S1T2_Fb - Sphagnum magellanicum MG | ecosystem: Host-associated > Plants > Peat moss > Unclassified...
GCGCTCTGGTCGAACGTTCATGCCAGCGCCTTGCTCGCGCCGCTGCTGGCGCTCGCGGCCACGGCCGGTACGATGCTCGACGAAGGGTTCGCGGCCGTGGCCGTGCGCCGGCGGGCGCTGATCGCGGCGGGCTCGGCCGTCGCCGTCTGCTGCAATCCCTTTGGATGGGGCTTGCCGTTGTACGCCGTTAGCCTCTTCTCGAGCCCGTTCAAGACGGCCATCTCCGAATGGCGGCCGCCCGGCCTCGACGACAGCTCGTTTTCGTTCGGGGCGTTGCCGTTGCTCGCGCTCGCAATCGTCTTCCTCGCCGGTCCGGGTCCACGCCGGGCGCGCGATGCGATCGTGCTCGGCCTCTTCGGGTACCTGGTCTTGAGCGCTACGCGCAACGTCGCGCTGTTCGGCCTCGTCGCGCTGCCTCTGGTTGCGGCCGCCATCTCCCGCCACGTCGCATTTCTCGCGCGGCCTCGCGCCGGTGTGGCGAACCTGCGCGCGGCGCGGTTTGCCATGCCGGTCTATGCCGGTCTGCTCGCTTGCATCGTCGCGTTCGGTCTGCTGCATCGGGCCGAGCGCCGCGGCGACCACGTCGCGGCCGCCGCGATGGCCGATATCGCCGCACGTCCGGGCCCGCATCGCATCTTGTGCGCGGACTTCGCCTGGTGCTCGCTGGCCCTCGGGCACCCCGGGTTGCGGGTTTTTCTCGACGGCCGGGCCGATCCGTATCCGGCGGCGGTCTGGAGCGACTATATCGACGTCGTCGCCCTGCGGGCCGACTGGTCGCGCGTGCTGCTGCGTCGCCAGGTCGACACGATCGTCGTCGCGCGCGGCGCGCCGCTCGACCAAGCGCTAGCGCGAACCGCGGGTTGGCGGCGCGGCTACGTGGACTCCAAATACCGCGTTTGGCTACGCGAGCCCGAACTCGGGCAAGCGCGATCTCGCCCCTGGCGCTTACAGCGGCCGCCGGCCCGTGGGTCCGATCGTCGCGAGCCCAAGCTGGCGGCGAATGACTCCGATCGTTCGGGTGAGTTCGGCGGCGGCCGGGCCGCCGCAGCCGAGGTCCGCGGTCGTCTGGCCGCCGTACGCGATCGTGGTCGTGCTCCCGAAGGATGCGCTGCGCATGCAGCCGCCGCCCAGCTGGCCGAGGGGGGCGTCTGCGTTGAGCCGTGCGAAGAGCCAAGCCGCCTGAGCGTGCCCGATCGTCTTGTGTTCGACGGCGCCGTTGACGATGGTATCGACCGTCGCGTCGGGATGGACGACGAAGGCGTACCCCGGCGCATTGGTTGAACCCGAATTCCGCACGAGCGCGTCGCTCGCTGCAACGGCAGGCAGGGCGGGCGAGGGCGCGCGGCCGCCGGCGCCGCCGGGCAAGGCGACCTGGCCGGGTGACGGCGCGATTTGAGCGAGAAGTGCGGCCGCGAGAAGCGGCATGGAGAGCGCGGGGAGCGCGTAGAACGGCGCCGGCAGCGGCACGTCAGCCGCCCATCCGCTTGGTCCGGCGCCCCCGTTCCGCGAGATACGCGATGATCGCATCGCGCTTATCGCCTTGCAGCGCAACGACGCCGTCCTTCACCGTGCCGCCCGTTCCGCAACGTTTCTTGAGGTCGCCCGCGACTGCGTGAACTTCGCTTTCGGACAACCCGTAAACGAGCGTGACCGAACCGCCCCGGCGGCGCTCGCAACCGACGCGGACGAAGCCATCTTCGGGTAGCGCCGGTCCGCCGGGAGCGTTGCCCTTCGGCTTGGCGCCTTTCCGCGCCGCCGGCAGCGGCAGGTTGCCGTCGGTGCTGTAGACCAGCTGACGCTCGTCGTGCGGCACGCCTAAACGGCGCTGCGCTCGGCGAAATTGACGAAGACGTGGACCACGAAGAGCAGCATCGTCGCATCGTCGATGAAGCCGAGTCCGGGGATATCGCCGAAGAGGTTGAGCGGGGAGATCACGAGCAGGGCGACGACCGCGGTCGCGATCTTCGACCAGAGCGGGACGCGCGCGTCGCGCATCAACGGCACGAGCCGGGGCACTTCCGACGCCGCCGTTCCGATCATTCGCAAGATGTTCACGCGGGAGAGCTACCCCAAAAGCGATCCCGCTCCCCTGCTGCTACGAACAGCGCTCCGGTTGCCGATGAATGAAGTATGGGTCCCTCCGTCGTTCGTTCGCCGGCATGAACAGCCGTCGTGTCACGCTGATCGTTGCTGTTTTCGTGGCGATTGCCGCAGGCTTGCTCACGGTCCGTTACCTCAACTCCGTACCGCGCGCCACGGCTCCGGTCGCGGTCGAGGAGCGTCCGATCGTCGTCGCGAGCGTCCAGATTCGAGCCCATGAGAAGCTGCTGCCGGACATGCTCGTAAAGGTCATGCGACCGGTCGATCAGATCGAACCGGGCACGTATTCCGATCCGCGCCTCGCCGAAGGCGACTTTGCCCTCATCTCGATTCCGGTGGGAGCCCCGATCACCGATACGAAGATCGGCGTGCCGGCCTCGATCGGCATCACCGGAAAGCTGATGCCGGGCCAACGCGCCGTGAGCATTCCCGTCGACTACGTCAAGTCGGTCTCCGGCCTCATCGAGCCCGGCGACCGCGTCGATGTTCTGGCCTCAAATACGCACGGCCGGTCCACGCGGGCCATCATTCGCGGAGCCGTCATTCTGGCGGTCAATTCGGCGCTCGACCCGCAGCCGGCAGCCGGCGCTTCGTCGCAAGGGTCCGGGCCGGCGCCCCCAGGCGCCGTGACGCTCGCCGTCACTCCCGCTCAAGCCGATCTCCTCACCTTCGCCGACCTCAACGATACTCTACGGCTCGCGCTGCGCTCACCGACCGAGAGCGTCCGCGCCTTCCCGGCGCAGGCCCTCGACATTCCGCTCGACAGCATGCAGAATCCGGGGCAATTCGTCCCGCCGATCCGGCCCGTTCCGTCGAGCAGTTCCGCGCCGGAGGCGAAGGCCACGCCCGGCATTCTGGTCATCGAGGGCTCCGAAATCGTCGCGGGCCACAATTGAGCACGAAGGTCCTCGTCACCGCCGTCAAGGGCGGTTCGGGCGCCACCACGCTCTGCGTCGATCTGGCGCGTGCGGCGCGGCGCCTGCGGCGCGACGTGACCGTGATCGATTCCGACCTCGCAGGACGCCGGAACGTCGGCGAGCTTCTCGATGCCATCGGACCGCTCAACGCCAATCGCGGCGATAACATTTATGCCACGGCGGTAGTCGACGGCATCGACGTCATCGAGCTCGTCGACAAGTACGACGACGTCTTCGCCCTGCGAACGCCCGCCCTGGAAACGCTTGCCGAGAGCGTCATGCAGGACGACAGGATCGTCTTCGTCGATGCGTCGCGACCGTTCGATTCGCGAGTATTGCCGTTCGGTTCGCGGGCGCAACTGGTGTTGCTCGTCATGGAGCCCGATCATCTCGGCTCGTCTTCGGCGCGCGTCATGGTCCGCGACCTTTCACGCTTCGGCGTCCCGCTGTCCGCGATGTGGATCGTCGTGAACGAACGGCAAGGCCGCGCCGAAATCGCGCCGCGCGAACTCGAACGAGTTTTGGGAATCGGCGTCGTCTCCGAAGTCGGGCGCAACGCCGATCGCCGCAGTTACGAGCGAACGATGGATGCGCTTCTGAAACGGATTTTGGAAAGCACGTTGGACGCGCCCTTCTCAAATCTGCACGTTTCGTTTGCGTCCAACGCGCAGCTCGCGCTCGCGCCGCCGGCGCTCGTGAGCGACGCGAAAATTAAAGTCGTCGCGGAGCGTCCCGTCCACGACCCCAGGCGCGAAGAGTTGGAACGCTATGCGAGAATTCGGGCCGAGGTCAGCGAAGCGATGGTCGGGCGGATCGATCTCGTCGCGGCGGGTCGAGGCGCGAGCGATTCGGAGAAGCTCGGGCAAATGCGGGTCGCAATCGGGAAGCTTCTCGACGAACTGCTCGCGTCGCGCACCGATCTCGGCGATCTCTCGCTCGCGATCCGCGCCGACCTCAAACAAGCCATCATCGACGAACAGCTCGGCCTCGGCCCGCTCGAAGAATTGATGCGCGACGAAGCCGTCACCGAAATCATGGTCAACGGCCCGAAGCGGATCTTCATTGAAAGAGCGGGTCAGCTCACGCTGTCGAACCGGACGTTCAACGATGAACGTCACGTGCGTCTGGTGATCGAGCGCATCGTCGCGCCGCTGGGCCGCCGCATCGACGAAGCGTCGCCGATGGTCGACGCGCGCCTTCCCGACGGTTCCCGCGTCAATGCGATCATCGAGCCCGTCGCCTTGCGCGGGTCGGCCGTGACGATCAGACGCTTCAGCAAAAAACGTTTCACGATGGACGACCTCGTCCGCTTCGGTTCGGTTCCGAAGGAAGCCGTCGGGCTCCTGACGGCGATCGTCGAGGGCCGGCTCAACGTCGTCGTCAGTGGCGGCACCGGCACGGGTAAAACCACGTTCCTCAATATCTTGTCCAATTTCATTCCCGAAAGCGAACGCATCGTTACGATCGAGGACGCGGCCGAGCTCTCGCTCAAACACGACGATATCGTGAGCCTCGAGGCGCGACCGGCAAATATCGAAGGCCGCGGCGCGATCACGATCCGCGATCTGGTCAAGAATTCGTTGCGCATGCGTCCGGACCGGATCATCATCGGAGAGTGCCGGGGCGGCGAAGCGCTCGATATGTTGCAGGCGATGAACACGGGCCACGACGGTTCGCTCACGACGCTTCACGCGAACACGCCGCGGGACGCACTCGCGCGGCTCGAAACGCTCGTGCTGATGGCGGGCTTCGAGCTGCCGGTTCGGGCCATTCGCGAACAGGTGGCGAGCGCGATCGACGTGATCGTGCAGATCAGCCGCATGCGCGACGGTTCCCGGAAGTGCACGAGCATTACGGAAGTCGTCGGCATGGAAGGCGACATCGTTACGCTGCAAGAGATCATTAACTATCGCGCGACGGGCGTCGACGACGCGGGTAAGGTGACCGGAGCGTTTGCCTTCACGGGCGTTCAACCTCACAACATGCTGCGGTTCGAAGAAGCCGGAGTCGCCTTCGACATTCGGGAGCTCTCGACGCTCCGCACGGCCCAACCGGTATGGTAGGCATCGTTCCGGTCCTCATCGGGGGCAGCGTGATGGCCGCGATCGCGCTCCTGGTCTATTCGACGGCGGCGGATTTCGGCAAGTATTTCGGTCGCGTATCCGCCGGGATCGGTCTCGAAATCGTCAAGGCCGATCTCGATCTTTCGCCGCAAGATTTCGTGCTGCGGCTGGTCGTGGCGAGCGCCTTCGTCTGGCTTGTGATGACGGTGGTGTTGCGTCCGACGCTCTTGATCGCGCTCGTCTCGTTTCCGCTTGCCGAAGCGATGGGTGGTTTGGCCGGCGTCGGCTTCCTGCGCTATCGCGGTCACGCGCGCTTGAAAAAGTTCGGCGATCAGCTCGAAATGGTCTTGCGCACGATCAGCGGCGCGCTGCGCGTCGGCGTCGGGCTGCGCCAAGCGCTCGTGCTCGTGGCCGACGAACTGCCCGATCCCGCGCGACGCGAGTTCCGGCGCGTGATCGGCCGAACCAACGTCGGCATTCCGCTCGTGGACGCGATCGAAGAAATGGCCAAGACCAGTCCCGGCAACGACCTGATGTTGTTCGTCCGCTGCGTGCGCGTCCAGCAGCAGACCGGCGGCGACCTCGCAAGCGTGCTCGAGACGCTCGCCGGGACCATTCGCGACCGGCGCCGCGTACGGCGCAAGATGAGTGCGCTCACTGCGCAAGGCCGCTTCGGCGCCTTGATCATCGGGGCGTTACCGCTGCTCGTCGGCGGATTCGTCGTCGCCACGCAGAGCGATATGCGCGACGCGCTTTTCTACACCCAAGTCGGCTGGGGATGTCTTGGCGGCGTCGCGGTGCTCGAAGGGCTGGCGGTCTTCTCCCTTTCGAAAATCCTGCGGCTGGACGTGTAAGCCGATGATCTTCGGCGTGTCGCTCATCGTCATCCTCATCGCATTCGGCGTAGCGTTTTCGATCGGGGCGATCGTCTATTCGCTCGTCCCGGTCAAGAGCGAACTCGCGCGCCGGCTCGAACGCGTCGAAGCGCTCGACGACGTCAAGAACCGCACCGAAGTCTTCGCGCGAATCTTCAACGAGGAGGCGCGCGGCTCGCTACGGCGACGGCTCGAACAAGCGGGTTGGTACCATACGACGCCGGCGCAGATGTCGATTCAGATGTTCGCTTGCGGATTGCTCGCACTTGCCGGCGGCATCGGCGCCGTCATCGCCATGAATTTCCCGGCGATGGCCTACTTCGGCGTCGTTCTGTTCGCGGCGCTGGGCGCATATTTGCCGTTCTCGCGGCTCTCGCGCGCGATCAAAGCGCGTAAGATCGCGATCCAACGCGCGTTGCCCGATTTTCTCGACATGCTCGCCTCGACGGTCGCCGCGGGACTCGCCTTCAATGCCGCGCTCGCCTACGCGCGGGACGTCGCCACCGGGCCGCTTGGCGACGAGGTCAACGCGGCGCTCTCGGAAGTCCGGCTCGGACGTTCGCGTGCGGACGCATTGCGCGCGATGGCGGCGCGCGTCGGCCAAGAGCAGTTGACGACGTTCGTGACGTCGGTCATCCAGTCCGAGAAGCTCGGCGCGAATATGGCCCTGATTCTCAAAGAGCTCGCCGAGGAGGTCCGCAATTATCGCATGACGCGGGCCGAAGAACTCGCGAACATGATGCCGACGAAAATGGCCTTGCCGATGGCTCTTTTCATGCTACCGGCGCTCTTTCTCATGATATTCGGCGGCGTGATCGCCGAGTTCTTAACGCATTCCCAATAGGTTCAGTGCTCCTTGAGCGCATCGTCGGCGCCGGTGTGCGCCGCCTTGTTCGGGCCGCTGCTCACGACGTTGGCGGCGCTCGCGTACGTGTCGCCCGGCGCCGATGCTTCGACGATGAAACGCGTGTACTGAAACCAAGCCGGCGCGCTAGCGAGCACCGTTGCAAAACGGCCGTGCGAGTCGGCGGTCGTCTCGCCGTCATTGAGCGTGACGACCGGCATGTCTTCGGCGAGATACGCGCGGAGCACGAGCGTCACCCGGCTCCCCGGGGTCGCTCGACCGGCGATCTGTACCGCCCCCTGAGAAGCCACGAACAGCGCGCTGACCGTCGTGACCGTTCCCGTCCGAGCACTCGCCGCGAAGGCCACGGTCGCGGTGCTCTTGGCAGTCGCATGGGTCCATGAAGGAGCGTGCGCCCTATTTGCGGTCTTGCGGCCGAGTTGGCGAATCTCCGCTTCGAACGCGCGCGACACGACGACGTCGTTATCGCGATAGGCCGGTACCATTCCGTAAACGGGCTCGCGCCGGGCGTTGACGCTGAAGAAGCCGTCTCCGGGTCGCACGACGATCACCGTGCCCGGACGCGTGAGCGAAACTGCGTTTTCCACCGGCAGGTAAGCGTAGGCCAAGCCGAGGTCGGCTGCGACGAGGGCGAGCGGAACCGCGTCGTCGGCTCGAGCGGGCGCGAGCGTTGCCGCGGCCAAGATGACGATCGGCACGACCGGTACGCGAAATCGGGATGCAGCGCTCATGCGATAGCCAGGTCCTTCCGATAACCAAGTGATGGTACTCCTAGTTTCGATTGTTCGCGTCCGAAATATTAGGGAATCGGAGTGAGCCGCGTCCCTCTCGCGCTCGCCGTACTTAGTGGCTTCGCCGTGATCGGGCTCGGGGCAGGGGCCGCGGCCGAGGGCAACGGACAGATCCTGTCGATCTCGACGGGCCATTCGCTCGTGCTCCGCGGACGCGGGATAACGAAGATCGCGATCGGCGACGGCAAGGTCGCAGCGGCGATTCCCCTCGATGCGAGCCGCATCATCATTAACCCCAAGGGACCGGGCGATACGTCGATCTTCGTCTGGGACGCCGACGGGCAGCATACCTACGAACTCACCGTGACCGACACGCGGCTCGATCAACTCGCCCGCCTCTTGCGCTCGGCTATCGATTCGGCCGACGTGACCGTGTCGTCGATCGGGTCGACGATTTTCGTCAACGGCAAAGTGGCCGACATCGCCGAGTACCAGCGCATCGACTCCATCGTCACGAAATTTCAAAGCGTCAAGTACGATTCGGGTACGGTAGCCACCATCGTCGACGCGCTCTACGTGAAAAAGCCGCTTGGCACGCTGCAGGATAAAATGGCGGGTACGCCCGGCACGAGCGGGTTGCGCGTCGATATGGATCCCGCGGGCAACGTCGTCCTCAGTGGGCGCGTCCGCGACCGGGAGCAAGAACAACAGGTGGTCGACAGCGTGTCCGGGCTCGCGGGCTCGTACCTCAAGACCGACGGCAAAGTGATCGACCGCCTTTCGCTCGAGGCCAAGAGTCAGGTCGACGTCAAGGTCGATATTTTAGAGGTCGACAGAACGGCCGCAAGCCAACTCGGCTTGCGCCTCCAGACGGCCCAGCAGACGACCCTCGGCGGACCCTTCACCGTCGGCGCGACCCAGTCGATCACCGCCGTCGAAAACCCCAACCGTATTTCGAGCAGCACGACGAATCCGTTTCTGTTCGGACCTTTCGAGCGCGTCAGCCTGCTCGCCCCGACGATCGATCTGATGATTCAAACGGGCCACGCGCGGTCGCTTTCGTCGCCGGATCTCGTTACGTTGCCGGGGAAACTCGCGACGTTTCTCGTCGGCGGCGAGATTCCGATTCCGGTTTCGAACGGCCTCGGCACGGTGACGATCCAGTATCAACAGTATGGCGTACAGCTCAACGTGACGCCGACGATCAACGGCGACGGCAGCGTCGAGACGCTCGTGACGCCGGAAATTTCCGACCTCGATTTCGCCGACGGCATCTCGCTCAACGGCTTTACGGTCCCCGCCCTCAAAACGAGCAAGGTGTCGACCGACGTGATCACCCAAGATGGTGAGAGCGTCGTCATCGCGGGCCTGTTGCGACGGATGGAATCGCGGAATTTCAATAAGATTCCGGTGCTCGGCGATTTGCCGATCCTGGGCGCTCTCTTCCGTTCGGTCGCCTATCAGAAGACCGACACCGACGTCGTGTTCGTGCTGACGCCGACGATCCTCACGCGGCACCCCGAGTACGCCGCGCAATCGCTTCCCGACCGCTTCGTTCCGGAGGCGACGCCCGTGCCGCTGCCGCTTCCGAGCGCATCCGCGACGCCGAAAAAACGACACTGGTTGTTCTAAGTACGTCCGAGCAGGGCGTCCCTTCGGGGCGGCGAAGCGACGCCCGCATGACCGAATCGACGACCGTCGTCCGCGGGATCGATGCGTCCTACTACATGACGAAAGATCTCACCGCATCGACGAAATATTATAACGATCTCTTAGGCCGCGAGCCCGACGTTCACGTTCCGGGCATGTTCAGCGAGTATTCGTTCGCCGACGGTTCGTCGTTCGGGCTCTACATGGGCGAGAATTTTTATCAGTCGGGGACGATTCTCTTTCGCGTCGACGATGTGCCCGAATTCGTCGCCGCGGCGAAGGCGAAGGGCGTCTCGTTCGCCGGCGACGGCCACGTCGACGATACGCCGAACTGCCACATGGCGTTCGGGACCGACCCCGACGGCAATCAGTTCATCATCCACAAGGTCAAGTAGCCGGCCGTTCGCGTAGCCACGCGGCGATGAGGCGCCGCGCGATCGTATCGGCGAACGGCGTGCTTTCATCGAGCGAGCGTTGCAGTTCGCGCCCTTCGGCGACCGTGAACCAGCGCACGTCTTCGAGTTCGTCGCCGCGCACGATGTCGGTCGTTTCGGCGTCGGCAAAGAAACCGATCATCAGCGAGCGTGGAAAGGGCCACGGTTCGGAACCGAAGTAACGCACGTTGCTCGCGCGGATGCCGGCCTCTTCGTACACTTCGCGCACGACCGCCTCCTCGACCGATTCGCCCTGGTCGACGAATCCCGCGAGCGTCGAATACAGCCCCGGCGGCCAGGCCGGCTGGCGCCCGAGGAGCATGCGGTCGCCGTCGCTCACGAGCATGATCGCCGACGGATCGATGCGCGGCCAGTGCCGGTGCGGTTCGGCTCCCGCGCAAAGCTTCACGCGTCCGGGAACTTCCCAGCCGAGCGGCGCTCCGCAGCGCGAACAGAAGCGCGTTTCCTCGGACCAGCGAACGATCGCGAGCGCCCGCACGAGGTCCCGGCGCAGTTCCCCGCCGACGCGGCCAAGTTCGAACATCGGGTCGAGGAACCGCAGCGGCAAGCGCTCGCGTGCGACCTCGGGCAGTTGCGCGAGCCCATCGCGCTCGGGGTCGAGCTCGACGAAGCCCGCAGCGCCGTCCGGTCCCCCGCTTTCCGCGTTTTCGGACCCGAAGGCGACCGACGGTGCGAAAGCCGCAAGCTCTTCCCCGGCGAGCAAGTGGGGAACCCGGCTGCGCGCGTCCACGAGAACGCGGTTGCGCCACAGGACCAGCGTTCGCGGCGAATTCGATGCGCCCGAGACGGTCGACATGAGGTTCACGCGTTCGCGGCGCCGCGCACGCGGGCCCTGGTCCGCCCCGCCTGGCCTTCTTACTGGCGGCCCGGGGCAGTCGGGGCTGTGCCGCCCCGACTTTAGAGGAGAACGCTTGCTTTAACGGGTACGCTCGGCGAAAGTTCTTTTCGTCTGGACGGGGTATTTTCTTTTATGGTTGCACTTACGATCAACGGCGTCCGGCACGAACTGGACGTCGAACCCGAAATGCCGATTCTCTGGGCGGTCCGCGACGTCGTGGGACTGACCGGAACCAAGTTCGGTTGCGGCCTCGCGCAGTGCGGCGCTTGTACCGTGCATCTCGACGGTGACGCGATCCGCTCGTGCGTCACGCCCGTGTCGCGTGCCGTCGGCAAAAAGATCACGACCATCGAGGGCCTCGCGCCCGAGGGTCACGAGCATCCGCTGCAAGTGGCCTGGGTCGCGGAGCAAGTCCCGCAGTGCGGCTATTGCCAATCCGGCCAGCTCATGACGGCGGCGGCGCTGATCAAGAAAAATCCGAACCCGAGCGACGAAGAGATCTCCGCCGCAATGAACGGCAACATCTGCCGCTGCGGCTGCTACGAGCGCATCAACGGCGCGATTCGCCGCGCCGCTCGCCAGGAGGCGACCGCATGAGCGTCATCGACCGCGGTAATTTCCTACGTCTCGCCGGCAGCGTCGGCGCGGGGCTTTGCGTCGCCGCCGTGTTGCCGTTCGGCACGAAGGCCTCGGATTTCATCGCCCAGGCAGCGGAAGAGCACGGCGCGGACGTCCTCGCGCCCAACGCGTGGGTCCGCGTAGCGCCCGATGAGACCGTCACCGTGATGGTCTCGAAATCGGAGATGGGTCAAGGCATCACGACCGGTTTCTGCACGCTCGTCGCCGACGAACTCGACGTGCCGATGGCGAATATGCGGTACGAGTACGCGCCGGTTTCGCCCGTCTACAACGATCCGATCTTCGCGAGCCAGACGACCGGCGGCAGCGTCAGTACGCCGAACGCTTGGCTGCCGCTACGCCAGGCCGCCGCGAGCGCCCGTTCGATGCTCGTGACCGCCGCCGCTCTGAAGTGGGGCGTGTCGTCCGCATCGTGCGTGGCCGAAAAAGGCATGGTTTTGCATCCGGCTTCGGGCCGTTCGGCTTCGTACGGCAGCCTGACCGTGGCGGCGATGGCGGTTCCGGTTCCCAAAGAAGTTTCGCTCAAGACGCCGGACCAGTTCAATTTGATCGGCAAGCACGTGCCGCGCGTCGACACGCCGCTCAAAGTGAACGGTAAAGCCAAATACGGCATCGACACGATTTTGCCCGGCATGGTGTATGCCACGATCGTCCGCTCGCCCGTCTTCGGCGGCACCGTAGCATCTTTCGACGCGACGCAAGCGAAGAAGGTGCCGGGCGTTACCGACGTCTTTCAAACGGCATCAGGCGTTGCGATCGTCGGCACCAACACGTGGGCGACGCGCCAAGGCCGCAAGGCTCTTCACGTCGTTTGGAATGAAGGGTCCAAGGCCCACCTCGATTCGGAGACGCTCTTTGCCAAGGGCCGGCGTCTGGTCGAAAGCGCGAACGTCGCCAAGAAAGTCGGCGATGCCGCCGGCGCGCAGGGCAAGACGCTCGTCTCCAACTTCGAGTTTCCGTTTCTCTCGCACGCGCCGATGGAGCCGATGAACGCGACGGCGGACGTGCGTCCCGACGGCGTCGACGTGTACGCGCCGACGCAAGTGCAAACGCGCGCCTTCCAAACGGCGATGAAGATCACCGGCCTGCCCGCCGATCAGGTGAAGATTCATACGACGTTCCTCGGCGGCGGTTTCGGCGGGCGGCTCGACGACGAGTACGTCGCGGACGCGGTCGAAGTGTCGAAGAAGGTCGGCAAGCCCGTCAAAGTGACGTGGCCGCGCGAAGAAGACATGCAGCAGGACCACTATCGTCCGATGAGCGTCAACGCACTGCGCGGTACGCTCGATTCGTCCGGTAACTTGATCGCCTTCTCGCATACCGTGGTGTGCGATTCGATCTTCAAGCGTTGGGCGCCGCCGCTCTTCGCAAACGGTATCGACGTCTTCGCTCTCGAGGGTTGCTGGAACACGCCGTACGACGTGGCAAATATGGACTACCGCTACATCGATCTCGATAGCGGCATCCCGGTCGGCTTCATGCGCGCTCCCGGAGCGAACGCGAATACGTTTGCTACCGAAGTGTTCATGGACGAACTCGCCCACGCGGCCGGCAAAGATCCCTACGCTTTCCGCATGGCCTTGCTTTCGAAGAGCCCGCGCGCGGCGGGCGTGCTCAAAGCGGCGGCGCACGCTGCGGGTTGGGGCAAGCCGATGCCCGCGGGCCGCGCTCAGGGCATCGCGCTCAACGAGTGGGGCGGCAGCTACGGTGCGATCGTCGCCGAAGTGTCGCTCGACGGGAAGAAACCCGTCGTTCACAAGACGACGATGGCCGTCGACGTCGGCACGGTCGTCAATCCCGACGTCGTGAAGATGCAGGTCCAGGGCGCGGTCAACTACGGCATCGCGATGGCGCAAGCCGCAAAGATCACGATCGCAAAAGGCCGCGTTCAACAACAGGACTTCTACAGCTATCAAGTGCTGCGAAATCAGGGCGCTCCGGGAACGCACGTCGTGATCGTCCCGAGCACCGAGAAACCGACGGGGATCGGGGAGCTCGGAACGCCGCCGATTGCGCCGGCAATTGCAAACGCCATCTTCAAACTCAACGGAAAGCGGCTGTACGCGCTGCCGTTTAGCGATTCGCTCGCGTGAGGCCGACGTTTAAGTCGTAGGTTCTGAGGGCACGGTACTGTGGCAACAATCCCATTAGGAGAAGTACCGTGGGCCTCAAAGAAGAATTTACGAAAGTCGTCGACAACGTGCGCGACGGGGTCCGTGAAGCCGGGCATCGCAGCGCTGCCGAAGGCGAACAAGCCAAGCGCGACCTCGCCGGCGACGAGCTGACCCCGAGCGAGAATCTCGCATCGATGGCAAATCAAGCGAAGCATACGGTCGCAGCCGAAATCGACGGCGCAAAGGTCGACATTCGCAACGCGAAATAGATCCAAACGACGATCGCTCTGAAAGCAAAGGGTTCCCGGATTCGGGGACCCTTTGTTGCGCCTCACGCGAGCGCCGCTCGCGCGGGCGTCGTCGCTTTCTCCGGCCGGGAATGGCGTCGAAC
>Ga0116227_10012641_pt1 | contig 13638 bp, 7 predicted proteins | sample S1TSphgellanicum_FD_89693 | JGI IMG/M metagenome (GOLD analysis project Ga0116227, IMG submission 89693) | Host-associated microbial communities from peat moss isolated from Minnesota, USA - S1T2_Fb - Sphagnum magellanicum MG | ecosystem: Host-associated > Plants > Peat moss > Unclassified...
CGCCGGCGCCCGTCTCGGATCGCGAGTCGGGCCGCGTCGCCGACGGCCGATGCGAGAGATCTTTAGGAGGCCGAGCTGGATCGCGAGCGATTCGGCAGCTCGAGCGTTGACGGCAAATCATATTTCTTATATGATTCGGAAATGGCGACCGCAAAGCGTTCGAAACCAAGAAGCCGATCTACGGAAAGCGAACGGCGTCCGGCGTTCTCCTTGTTGCCCGACGCCTTGGTTTCGGGACCGGTTGCTCCGATCTCCGCAACGGTCCCAGCTCGCTTGCTGGAACTCGTCCGGAGCCGTGTCGGCACACGCGAATTCTCTCAATTTGTGACGCGCTCGATGGCAAGCGAACTGCTGAAAATCTTGCGGCAAGAGTACATCGCGAATGTCGAAGCCGAGACAGGTCCGATCGATCGCGCGGAGGTCGAGAAATGGCGAAAGATCTTCCGCTCGTGAGGGCGCTCGTGCTCGACTCCGGCGCATTGATCGCGGAAGAGCGGCCGGCGGGTAGAGCCGGGCTTGCGGCCTTGGTCGCGGCTGCCGTCGAAGAGGACGCGACGATCGTGCTGCCGGCTACCGTGATCGCGGAGGCTTGGCGAAGCCGGCCGGCAACCTCGACGTCCGCGTTGGCGAGCGCGACGAACGCGATACCCGCTTTGGACGAAACTGCGGCATATCTCGTAGGCGAACTCAACGGGGCCACGCGCCGGTTTCAGATAGCCGATGCGCACGTGGCACTTCAGGCGGCGAAATGCACGCCCTGCGTCGTCCTCACCTCGGATCCGTCCGACCTGTCCGCCCTCTTGACGCACCTTGGTATCTCGAACGCGGTCGGCCGGAAGGCGAAGAGGAGCACGCAGGTCCGCATCGAGGTCTGCTGACCGTCCAAGCAATCGGCCGACTCGGCGCGGCGAACCTCGATCGTGGAGTTGCTTCCGTCGCATCTGCTGAACCGTATCTCAGATGATCGGCGAACCGGAAACCCACGAACAACTCCCCAGCCTCGACGGCTTCTCAACGCTTGGCCTGGAGCCGGCGCTGACGGATGCGCTTGCGGCGCTCGGCTACGAGGAGCCGACCGCGATTCAACGTGAAGCGATCCCTCCGTTACTTGCCGGGCGGGACGTCCTCGGCCAGGCGGCGACGGGGACGGGAAAAACCGCAGCCTTCGCGCTCCCGCTTCTCAGCCGCATCGGACACGCCGAGGGCGAGCGCGGCCGTGCCCCGCGTGGCCTGATCCTGGTCCCGACCCGCGAGCTCGCGATGCAGGTCGCCGAAGCCGTCCATACCTACGGTCGCGCGCTCGGCGTCCGCGTGCTGCCGATCTACGGCGGACAGTCGATCTCGCAGCAACTGCGCGCGCTCGACCGCGGCGTCGACGTCGTGGTCGCCACGCCGGGGCGCGCGCTCGATCACATCGGCCGCGGGACCTTGAACTTCGACGCGGTCGAAACGGTCGTGCTCGATGAAGCCGACGAAATGCTCGACATGGGCTTCGCCGACGAGCTCGAAGCGATTCTCAAAGCCGTTCCGAAACAACGCCAAACCGCGCTCTTCTCGGCCACGATGGCGCCGCGCATCCTGCAGATCGCCAAGCGTCACCTGAAGGATCCCGTGCGGGTGACGATCGCGCGCGAAAAGGACGTGCCCGGCGAAGCGCCGCGCGTGCGCGAGATCGCCTACATCGTGCAGCGCCGGCACAAAGCCGCCGCGCTCGCGCGCATTATGGACATGGAGGATTCGGCCGCAGCGATCGTCTTCTGCCGCACGCGCATCGAAGTCGACGAACTGACCCAAACCCTCGGCGCGCGCGGCTACAGCGCCGAAGCGCTGCACGGCGGACTCTCGCAAGAGCAGCGCGACCGCGTCCTGCGCCGCTTCCGCGACGGCGCCTCGGACATGCTTGTCGCGACGGACGTCGCCGCGCGCGGGCTCGATATCGACCGCGTCACGCACGTCGTGAACTACGACGTCCCGTCGTCGCCCGACGCGTACGTGCACCGCATCGGCCGCACCGGGCGCGCGGGTCGCGAAGGCGTCGCGATCACCCTGGCTGAGGCGCGTGACTATCGCCTGTTGCGCAACATCGAAGCGGTCACCAAACGCAAGATCACGACGGAGAACGTGCCGACCGTCCACGATCTTCGCGCGCGCCGGCTCGAACTCACGCAGACGGCGCTCGAGGAGATCCTCGAAGCCGGCGACACGGATGCCTATCGCACGGTCGTCGAAGCGCTGTCGAACGAGTACGACGTCGTCGACATCGCCGCGGCCGCCGTCAAACTCGCCGACCAGTCACGTGACGGCGCGACCGACGAGGAAGACATCCCGAAGGTCGCCGTCCCCGTCGAGCGGAGCGCCGCCGCGCGCGCGATTCCCGGGGTGCCGAAGCTCCGGCGGAAGATCGAAGACGTCACGAAGATCTACGTGGGCATCGGCCGGAACTTCGGCATCCGCCCGGCCGACCTAGTCGGCGCGATCGCCGGCGAAGCGAAGATCGACTCGCGCGACATCGGCCATATCGACATCGCCGACAAATTCTCGCTCGTGGAAGTCCCCGGCTCGGCCGCCGACGGCATCATCGCGGCACTGCGAAACTCGTCGATTCGCGGCAAGAAAGTCGCCGTGCGACGGGACCGGCAGAAGTAAAGCTCCTGTTCGACTTGGCCCCGCCGATGGTAGTAGTATGGTGTGAATTTGCCATCGGCGAGGACGTGTGGACGAACCGGAATTACAGCAAGCGGCATCTCTGAATCCCGAATCCGGCGCCGCTCCCGCGCCCGATGCATTACGCGGCCTGCGGAACCGGGTCACGAAAGCGCTCACCGACGGGTCGCGTAATAATCCGCTCGTCTATTTTCGCGAGAATCGCAGCACGCGATTCGTTGCGGCGCCGCTCGGTTCTGAACTGGTCCGTAAATTGCTGGCGAGCGAAGCCGTCCGGCGCGCGGATTTCACGCGCGACTGCGCCGATCTCGGGAAGCCGGCGACGCCGACCGAGAACGGCGCCAAGGTGCCGGCCGATCAACTCGGCTCGAAATTGCAGGCGATCCGAGCCAAGGCGCGCGAGAACGAGGAGGAGCGCGGCCTTCGCACGCTCTTCGCGGCGATCGGCATGGTTTCGTGGCCGGCGGCCGACGGCGGCCGCCCGCCGCTCGCTCCGCTGTTCCTGGTTCCGGTATCGATCTCCGAAGACCCCAAGGCGCGCGGCGAACTCGTCGTCCAGCGACTCGACGACGGCGAAGCGGTGCTCAACCGCGCGCTGCTGACGGTCGCGCCCCCGGCATTCACCCATGCCGTTTCGGGGCTCTTCGACGATGGCGCCGTCGACGATGTGGCGACCGCGTATACCGCCGTGGAGCAGGCCGTCGCGGATTTGCCGGGCGTCACGCTGGAACCGAAGACGGCGCTCGGCATCTTCAACTTCGCGTTGATGGCGATGGTCGATGACTTGCACGAGGCCGGCGATGCGCTCGAGGAGCACGTCGTCATCCGGGCGCTCGCGGGTGACGCGGCGGCACGCGCCACCCTCGCGGGTGAAAAGGAAGGCGCGGTCGACGTCGACTCACTCGATCAAATCGCTCCGGCCGACGAACCGTTCGTGCTCGACGCAGACCCGTGGCAAGCCAAGACGATCCAGACGCTGCTCCAATTCGCCAACTCGCACGCCACGATCGACGGACCGCCGGGTACCGGCAAATCACAGACGATCGCGAACTTGATCGCCTCCCTGATCGCGCAAGGCAAGAGCGTGTTGTTCGTCTGTGAGAAGCGCGCCGCCCTGGATGTGGTGAAGCGCCGCCTGACGGCAACCGGGCTCGGGCATCTGTTGCTGGACATGCACGGGGCTGCGATTACGCGACAGCGCGTCTACGTGCAGTTGCGGACGGCTCGCACGCAGATGCGCGAGGCCGTGGCCGCCAGCTCGACCCAGGACGCGCCGCTGGTCGCAACCCGAGAGCGGCTCAACGCGCACGTTCGTTTCATGCACACGCCGCTCGCGGGTTTCCGCTTGACGCCGTGGGAGCTCTTCTGCGAACTCGCGGCTCTCCCGGCGTTGCCGATCGGCTTGCGCCTCTCGCCCGCGGAGGCGATGTCGCTCGAGCCGGACGTGCTCGCCGAACTCGAGAGCGACGTCGGCGAGGCCGCGCGGAGCGCCGCCGTCTTTCTTCGCTCGCCGGCGATTCCGTGGGCGACGGCGGAGCTCGCGCCCGACGGCGTGCCCGCCGCCGTCGACCGCGTCTCGCTCGCGGCGTCATACCTCGCGACGCTTCAAGCAGCCGCGAAGGCGATCGGCGTGCCGCTTGCGTCGCGCGCGGATTTGCTCGCGTTCATCGAAACCCTCCGCGGCGCGCGCGAGGCGCTCGATGCCTGCGGTCCGGGCGCCCTCGAACTCGAACCCGGCATTCTGCGGCTGGCGCTAGAGACCGTCGCTTCGCCGTTCGCCTCACTCCTCACGCTCTTCTCAAAATCGCGCCGGTTGGCGATGCAGGCCGTCGGCGAGCATTTCCGCGACGGGGTCCGCAGCCGCTGCGCCTCGGCGCTGCGGACGCTGCTTGGCCTGAGCGAGCCGTGGCGCAGCGGTGCACGTACGGTCGCGGCTTTCGGGGCGGACGTCGACGCTGCGGCAACCGGTTGGCCGGGCGCGCTCGCCGCGGCCCAACTCGCGCTCGGGGCACCGGCTTCCGACGACGTCGGAACCCTCAGGGCCTGGCTCGATCGCTGCTCCGGAGAGCGCGACGCCGCTTACCGGGCCGCCCGCATGCGTGAGATCGAACACCGGCTAACGGATTGCCGCTTCGGAGGGCTGCTCGCGACGTTGCCCTCGCTACCGCCGGGCGATTGGTCGAAGGCCGTTCGATACATCTACCTTCAAAGCTGCTTAGAACCGCTGCGGCCGGCGCTTGCGCGATTCGACGGCCGGACGCACGACGACGTCGTGACGTCGTTCCGCGAGCTCGAGGCAACGCTGCGGCGAATCTCCCGCGACCGCGTGTGCCGGGCCGCCGCCGAGCGCTACGTCGCGATCTCGAACGCGCACGTCGAACAGCAAACCACCGTCAACGTGCAGCTCGAAAAGGTGCGACCGCGCAAGTCGCTGCGGGCGCTGTATTCGGAAGCGCCCGAGGCCATGCTCGCGCTCGCCCCATGCGTGTTGGCGAGCCCGCTCTCCATCAGCCAGTTCTTGCCGCGCAAGACGATCTTCGATGCGGTGATCTTCGACGAAGGCTCGCAGGTGACGCCGGAATCGGCCATCACCGCGATCCTGCGCGGACGCAGGGTCATGATCGCCGGCGACGACCGTCAGCTTCCGCCCACCGACTTCTTCACGGCTTCCGCTGATGGTGACGACGACGCCGACGAAGACGATCTCGCCGTGGCCGGAACCGAATCGATCCTCCAGGCGCTGCGGTCGTTCACGAAGGATCTCGGGCTGCGCGTTCACTACCGTTCCCGCGACGAGCGGCTCATTGCATTTTCGAACCACTACCTATACGGCGGGCAACTGATCACGTTTCCCGGCAGCGGCGCCGATGGCGACGCGTTGCGCTTCGAGCTCGTCGACTCGACGGGCGCCGATATCGATGAGGACACCTCGCGGCCCGAAGTCGCGCGGGTCGTGGCGCTGATTCTCGAACACGCCGAGAAGCGGCCGAGCGAGTCGCTCGGGGTCATCGCGCTCGGGTTGCCGCACGCGCGGCGGATCGAAGCCTCACTTGCCGCCGCGCGCCGCAACCGCCCCGACCTCGACGCCTTCTTCACCGAGGCCGGCGAGGAACCGTTCTTCGTCAAGAACCTCGAACGCGTTCAAGGCGACGAACGCACCGCGATTATCCTCACGATCGGTTACGGTCGCACGAAGACGGGCTCCGTTAGCCATAATTTTGGACCGATCAACAAGGCCGGCGGCGAACGCCGGCTCAACGTGGCGATCACACGCGCGAAATCGCGCCTCACGCTGGTATCGAGTTTTCGAAAATCCGATCTCGATCCCGCTTCTTTGAATTCGACGGGACCGCAGCTCCTGGCGGCCTATCTCGGCTACGTCGAAAGCAAGGGTCGCGACCTAGGGCGCGACGGCGTCGACGAATCGGTCCCGCCCAATGCGTTCGAGCTCGACATCCAACACGCGCTGGAAGCTCGCCTGAAGACCGGCATCCTCCCGCAGTACGGCGTGGGCCGGTTTCGTCTCGATCTCGCCGTGCAGCATCCGGACGAGCCGGGACGGTTCGTGTTGGCGGTCGAGTGCGACGGCGCGAGTTATCACAGCAATCCCACGGCCCGCATGCGCGACCGCTTGCGACAGAGCGTGCTCGAGGGCCTCGGTTGGCACTTCGCCCGGATCTGGTCGACCGACTGGTTCAATAACCGCGATGCCGAACTCGACCGGGTCGAGGCCATCTATCGCCGCGCCCTGGCCGCCGCCGCGACCGCCCCCCTGGCCTCCGCTGCACGAGCAGCCGCGGCACCCGCAGCACCCGAGGGCGAATCGGCTCCGCCGGGCTCGCTCCCGCCGCTCTCACGCGCCGCGCGAACAGCGCCGGCACCGAGGTTACCGCCGTACACCTCCATCGCCGACTTGAACGACGCAACCCTGCGTGATTTGCTGACCTGGATCCGTAGCGACGGCCGGCTGCGCACGAATGCCGAACTCCTCGACGAGATGATCCGCGAACTCGGCTTTCACCGCCGCGGCGCTCGTATCGTCGAGCGCCTTCAACGCCTGATCGGTTAGCCAAGGCCGTCCCGGGCCCGGCCTCGCGCGGGCGTATCGGCCGCTCGGCAAAATGACCGTGAGACGACGCGACCGCGCACGATCAAGACGAATGAGCGCGTCCGAGCGGCCGCCGCATCGAGTCGAAGCGCTGTGATCGCAATATGGTCCGCTCCGAATCTGAATAATCGCTAACGGCGCCGCTCGTCTGTCACGTAAGCAAGTGTCTTTTCAACGGCCGCCGTGTACTTTCGCGTCCGGAAGACGTATAGTGGTTGTTAGGAATTAAGCAGGCGGAGGTGCGGCAGTGCCCGCTTATGCAGTGCTCCACAGAAGTCCGCACACACCGTGCGGCGAATCCGTGTGAACCGGCCGGACAGCCGGCACCTCGCGTTGATCGTCGACGCGGCGCCCATCGCGATCATCGTCGCCGATGCCGACGGAATGCTACGTATCGTCAACGAGCAAGCACAAAAGCTGTTCGGTTACGAGCGTGACGAGCTACTCGGGCAACCCGTGGAGATGCTCCTTCCCTCGCGCTTTCGCAAGGGGCACCCGGGGCTTCGTTCGGCGTACGTCGAGGCGGCTTCTTCGCGGCCGATGGGCGCGGGCCGGGAGCTTTTCGGGTTACGCAAGGATGGCGTCGAGTTCCCAATTGAGATCGGGCTCAATCCGTTTCCAACGCCCGACGGGCTCTTGGTGCTGGCCGCGGTGATCGACATCTCGGAACGCAAGCAGGTCGAGGAGCACCTGCGACTGATTATCGACGCCGCGCCGAACGCGAAGGTCCTCGTCGACACCGGCGGCCGCATAACCCTAGTCAATGCCGAGGCGGAACGCCTCTTCGGCTATACGCGCGACGAGTTGCTCGACCAACCGGTCGACGCGCTCCTGCCCGAGCGATTCCGGCGTGGTCATGCCGGCATGCGAGCGAGCTATCTCGACGCCCCGTCAACACGAGCAATGGGTGCCGGCCGCGATCTGTACGGTCTGCGCAAGGACGGGGGCGAAGTGCCGATCGAGATCGGCTTGGGCCCGATCGACACGCCGAAAGGCCAATTCGTGCTCGCTTCGATCATCGATATCACGGAGCGCAAACACGCCGAAGGCTTGCGGCTCGCCTCTGCCGGAGTACTGGCGCACAACGCTGAGCTCGAGGCGCTCAACAACGAGCTCGAGAGCTTTAGCTACTCCGTCTCGCACGATCTGCGCGCGCCGGTTCGAGCCATCAACGGTTTCGCCCGGATGCTCCAAAAGCGCCATGCCGGCGGCCTCGACGCTGAGGGCAAGCGCCTGCTCGACGTCGTGCAGAACGAGTCGACCCGAATGGGCGTCCTCATCGACGACATCCTCGAACTCTCGCGACTGGGACGTCAGGAGATACGGATCACGAGGCTCGACATGAGCGCGCTCGTGCGCGAAGTCGTGCGCGAGCATTCGGCCCGCGCCGAGCCGAGCAACGCCGTCTTCGAGCTCGAGGCGCTGCCGCCCGCATCCGGCGATCTCGTTCAGTTCCAACGCGTTTGGGACAACCTCGTCTCGAATGCGTTGAAGTACTCTCGCAACAGCAGACCTCCGACCATACGCATCTGGGGCGAGCTCGACGGCGAGAACGTGGTCTATCACGTAGCCGACAACGGCGTCGGTTTCGACATGAAATACGCGAACAAGCTCTTCGGTGTCTTTTCGCGCCTTCACGCCTCCGAGGAGTTTGCCGGAACGGGCGTGGGCCTGGCCATCGTCTACCGCGTGATCATGCGGCACCGCGGACGCATCTGGGCGGACGCCGCGGTCGATCGGGGAGCGACGTTCTCGTTTTCGTTGCCTTCGGTGTCGACGCATGAATGAGGAACCCGCCTCGATCCTGCTCGTCGAGGATAATCCGCAGGATGCGGAGATCATGCTGCACGTTCTGCGCGAGAACGGCTTCGGCAACGACGTCGAGGTGGTGCGCGACGGCGTCGCGGCCATCGACTTTGCTCGCAACCACCCGGCGCCCCGGTTGATGTTGCTCGACTTGAAAATGCCGAAGGTCGACGGGATCGAGGTCCTGGGAGCACTGAAGGCGGACGAGCGGACGCGCTCCGTTCCGATCGTCGTCCTTACCTCGTCGAGTCAAGAGAGCGACGTTCGCGAAGCCTATCGTTCCGGCGCGAACGGATACGTCGTCAAGCCGGTCGACATCGACGCGTTCGGTAAGATCGTGGGCGCGATCGGCGCCTACTGGCTCGACGTCAATCGCGTCCCTAGGCAATGAGCACGCACGAAAGCTTCGGCACCGGCACGATAACGCCCATGAAGGTGCTCTTGGTCGAAGATAACCCGTTCGATGCCGAACTAGCTCTCGAAACGCTACGCAGTGCGAATCTGCAGATCGAAGAACGCGTCGTTTGGACCGAGCCGGCATACCGCGCGGCGTTAGCGGAGTTCGATCCGGACGTCATCCTGTGCGACTTCGCTTTTCCGGAGTTCGACGGAGAGAGCGCGCTGCGGATCGCGACGACGGAGTATCCGAGCATACCCTTGATTTTCGTCAGCGGCACGCTGAGCGAAGAGCGGCTCGTCGTGGCCGTGCAGAACGGCGCCGTCGACTACGTTCTCAAGTCCAATGGGGTCCGTCTCCCGGGCGCGGTGATTCGGGCGGTCGAACGCGCGGAACAAAGGCGGCGGCTAGTGCGCGCCGAGATCCGGGTCGCGCGCCTTGGCACGATCCGCGACGTCATGTCCGCGGTCGATCGGGCAATCTCCAGATATCACGATCGCGAGGCGCTCTTGCAAGAAGTGTGCCGGATCGCCACCGAGACCGGGAAGTACCTGCTGGCCGCGATCGGCACGCGAACGGCCGAAGGGTCGCCGGTCGCGTTCGACGCGTTTTCGGGCATCCCGGTCCGGACGGTTCTCGAGACCTGGCTCGCGGACTTGACCCCGGACCTCGATGAGAGCGCGCACAGATTAATGGAGGCCTTGCGGACGGGAACGCCGATCGTCGCCAACGACCTCTCGCAGGATCTATCGCTTGGACGGCGTCGGGAAATGTGGGATGCCGGCGTTCGCTCGCTGGGCGCTTTCCCGCTCGTCGTAGCGGGCGTGGTGGCCGGCGGCTTGGTGATCGCCACCGGTGAAATCGGTTATTTCAGTGACGAGGAGATCGCGCTGTTCACGGACGTGGCCGGAAACCTTTCCTTCGCCATGACCTTCATCAACGAGCAGCACCGCGCCGAACGCGTGAGTCGCATACGCAACGTGCTCTCCGCCGTGAACGAGACGATCTTGCGAGTGACCGATGCCCAAAGCCTCTACCGGGAGGTGTGCCGGATCGCGTTTGAGGTCGCCGGTTACGTTAGCGTGTTAGCCGTTACCGTCGATGAGCTCAGGGGACAACCGCGCATCGCGGCTGCGGCCGGGGCGTGGGCGAGCGACTCGTCGACCTTGGAACGGACGATTCAAGAAAAATTCAAGCACGGGAGAGGGCTCCTGCACTTGGTGCTGCGCACGTCGCATCATGCGGTCGTCAACGATATGGCTGCGGACGTGACCGAGGGCGAATTCTATCCGGGCGTGCAGCGTTTTGGGGTCCAAGCGATCGGCGTGTTTCCCCTCGCGGTAGACGGTCAGGTTGGGGGAGCGATGATCTTCGATACGCTCGAAACCGGCTACTTCGACGACGAAGAGGTGGCGCTGCTCACGAACTTGACGAGCAATGTGGCCTTCGCGCTGGGACACATCGGGCGCCGGGCGCGCCTCGAGCGCCTGAGCCGGATCCGGGACGTCCTCTCGGCGGTGAACGTGGCGATCGTCCGGCTCCGGGCACGGGCCGAACTCTGTCAAGAAGCCTGTCGCATCGCCGTCGAAGTCGGCGGCTTTTCGAACGCGATGGTGGCCGAACTCGACGTCGGGTCGCGGCGCATAACGGTGCCGTTCTTCTTGGGGCGATCGGACCGCGTGGAGATCGAGGAGAGGCTGACGCGCGGTCTCTTCCACCGGGACGGCGCGGCCGCCCTGGTGGAGGCGTCGATCCGCACGATGCGGCCCGCGGTTACGAACGACGTTTTGGATTGGGACGGTCTTCCTTCTTACGAAAGGCTCGTGAGCGACCGGATCGCGGCCATCGGAAGCTTCCCGATCATGATCGACGAGCAGCCGGCCGGCGCGATGGTCTTCGAAACGGAGGTTCGCGCCTTTTTTGACGGCGAAGAAGTCGAACTGCTCACGAACCTGACGAATAATCTCGGGTTCGGGCTCAACGTCTTGGAAAAGCAGCAGCGCGTCGATTATCTATCTTACTACGACGCGATGACCAGCCTCCCCAATCGCCTGTTGTTCTATGACCGGCTCGGGCAAGACATCGCAGCGTCCAAGAAGGCCGGGAAGGGACTTGCTCTGGCGATCGTCGATATCGCGCGCTTCTCGGTATTCAACAACACGCTCGGCGAAAACGTCGGAGATGAGGCTCTCAAGAAGATCGCCGGCCGGCTGCGTGATTCCGTCGAAGAGGGGCGGCTCGCGCGGGTCGGCGGGGATAAGTTCGCGCTTTCGTTCCCGATGATCGACGACTTGAGCGCGCTCGCGGCCGCCATCACTGAGGACGGCATCAAGGCTCTCGAGGCTCCGTTCACGATCAGAGACCAGGAGATCCACATTACCGCGTGCGCCGGCTGCGCCGTCTTTCCCAGCGACGGCGAAGGCCCCGAAGAGCTCTTCCAAAACGCCGAGTCCGCGCTGCTGAGTGCGAAGGCTTCCGGCGCGACGTACCAGTTCTACGCGCCCGAGCTCAACGTGCGCCTCGCCAAAGCGCTCGATCTGGAGGCCCGCCTCAAACGCGCGATCGACGAGCATCAATTCGTGCTGTTCTATCAGCCGAAAGTTCAGTCGATCGGGCGGCGAGTCGTCGGGTTCGAGGGGTTGATCCGCTGGCGGGATCCGCAGCGAGGCCTCGTGTTTCCAGGCGAATTCATCCCGATGCTGGAGCGTACCGGAATGATCATCCCGGTGGGGCGCTGGGCCTTGCTCGCGGCCGCGAGCCAATACGAAAAGTGGCGACTTGCGGGTTTGAAGCCGCCACGCATCGCCGTAAACCTCTCGGCCGTCCAGCTTCGCCAGGATCGGCTGCTCGACGACGTGCGGGCGGCCGTCGAAACGTTCGAAGAGGGCTGCGGTCTCGACGTGGAAGTCACGGAAGGCATCTTGCTCGAAGACATCGATTCTGCGGTCGAAACGCTAAACGCGATCCGGACGCTTGGCCCTCACGTCGCACTCGACGACTTCGGAACAGGCTACTCTTCCCTGGCGTACATCCACCAGCTACCACTCAACGCGCTGAAAATCGATCGCAGCTTCATCATCGGGATGTTCGAGGACGAGACCAAGAGATCGATCGTCTCGACGATCGTGTCGCTCGGGGCCGCGTTGCACTTGGTCACGATCGCCGAAGGCGTCGAGACCGAGCAGGACGCTCGCCTCTTGGAGTTACTGCAATGCGACCAATTTCAGGGCTACCTCATCAGTAAGCCGCTTCCGCCCGAAGAAGCCGCACACTTCCTACAGGGCTGACGGCCTCGCCGCCGGCGCGTCGAGCCGCGAGCGGGTCTGCTCGCGAGCTTGCGCGTACTCGCGCGCCGTCATTCCAACGAGCTCGGACACCGAAAGCACGCGGTCGATCCCCGAAACCGAATGACCGGCGCTCCACATGTCTTTCCAGCGCCGCGGCGGAGCGCCGGCGCGCGAACCGTAGAGATTCGCCGACGACTCGGCCGCGATGCCGGCCGGCAAGTCGCGCGGATCGAGACCGGCGGCCACGATCGAGGGACGCAGCATGTTGGTTTCTAGCCCGGTCATCGCGCTCGTGAGCATGATGTCGTCGAGCCGGCTGTCTACCACCATCGCCTTGTAACCGTCCGCCGCCAGGCTTTCATTTGTCGCGATGAATTTCGTGCCCATGTAGGCTAGGTCGCATCCCAAGACTTCCGCTGCCCACAGAGCGTTGCCGTCCGACACGCCGCCCGCGAGCACGATCGGTCCGTCGAACATTTGGCGCACGGCGCGCACGAAGGCGAAGCCGTTGGCCCAGCCGGTTTGTCCGCCGGCCCCAGCCGTGAGCAGCACGAGACCGTCGGCGCCGGCGGCGATCGCCTTCTCGGCGTGCCGCAGCGACGCGACGTCGGCGAACACCGCACAGCCGATCTCGTGCAGCGGACCGATGACGGGCGCCGGTGACCCGACGCTCGCGATAACGATTTCCACGCGGTGGCGAAGCAGGCACGCGAGCTCCTCGGCGAGATTCGTGCGGCGCATGATCAAGTTCGGACAGTGCGGCGCATCGCGTTCCGTAAGCTCGTTTTCGAAGTGGCCGAGCCAAGCGTCGAGTTCTTCAACCGAACGGCAATTCGCCGTCGGAAAGGCGCCGATGACGCCGGCCCGGCAAGCGGCGGTCACGAGCGCGGGTCCCGACACCAGAAACATCGGCGCCGCGATCAGCGGTAGGCGCAGTCGCCCTTCGAGGAACGCGCGCATCGCGCTCAGCCGACCATGCGCGGTTGATTCGACCAATAGGTTTGGCGCAACACTTTCTTATCGACCTTTCCGACGCCCGTCACGGGCAGAGTCTCGACGAACTCGACCCGTTTCGGAGCGTACGCGCTGCCCTTGAGCGCCTTGACCGTGCCCATCAAATCCTGGGCCGACACCGCTTCGCCCGGACGGCAGACGATCAGCGCCATGACGGCTTCGCCCCATTTGGGATCCGGGATGCCGATCACGGCCGCCATCGCGACCGCCGGGTGGGTCGTTAGCGCGTCTTCGATCTCGCGCGGAAAGATATTGAACCCTCCGCTAACGATCATGTCCTTGGTGCGGTCGACGATGAAGAGACAGCCTTCGTCGTCGGCGCGCGCGACGTCGCCCGTATGCAACCAGCCGCCGCGTAGCGC
>Ga0116227_10012645_pt1 | contig 13636 bp, 9 predicted proteins | sample S1TSphgellanicum_FD_89693 | JGI IMG/M metagenome (GOLD analysis project Ga0116227, IMG submission 89693) | Host-associated microbial communities from peat moss isolated from Minnesota, USA - S1T2_Fb - Sphagnum magellanicum MG | ecosystem: Host-associated > Plants > Peat moss > Unclassified...
ATATTAAATTTAAACATTTAAAAGAATTATAATTTTTTAAATTTTCAACTTTTTTTTAAAAAAACACAAAATTTTTTTTTTTTTTTTTTTTTTTGGTTTTTTGTTACCTACTTAACTATTATAGGTCAAACAACATTTGAAAGAATTGATAGCATTGAAAACACCCATGTTTCCCTCTTTTTAAAAAGAAAGGTGCACAAAAATGGATGCTTTATTTCTTCCACTTATGTAGTTACCAATTTGGAGATTGGTAGCATTGAAAGTTTGCCCCTTTTTAAAAGTGCACTAATGTGGCCTTTTCTTTCTTTTTTCCTCTTCTCCCTCACCTACATTAACCCATGTACTTACCATTTGAAGATTGGTAACATTTGAAATTTGCACCCTTTTTTTGAACTTTAAAAAATTAAAATTTTGTCAACAAGTTTTTAGAATTTGTCTAAATAGTAAAAGAAGTAGTTTTTTTTAATGTTGCGAAACTTAAATTGGGGGGTCCAAATGTGATAAAAAGGACTTTTGCTTTTTCTTTTTTTTTAATTTCGAAAAATTTGATTTTTTTTTCCTAGAAAAATGAGACTATTGAGACAAAATATCTTTTCTTTTTCTTTTTCACATGTTGATGAAATTTCACACCCCAAAAAAATAAATAAATAAATAAAATGTTGCCTACCTTCCACTTTTTTTCCACTACTTACCTATCAAACCATTGGAAAGATATAACAACATTGAAATTTGGCACCCCCCCTTTTTTATAAGCACACAAAAATGATGTTTCCTACCTACCTGGTAACCTACCTACCTACCAAACTCTTTGAAAGATTTGACAAAGTTGAAAGTTAGCCTTTTTTTTTTTTATAATAAAAGGGCACAAAAGTGACGTTTACTATCTACCTACCTATCTACCAAACCACTAGAAAGATTTAACAAAGTTGAAAGTTAGCTCCTTTCTTTTCTTATTTTCTTAAAAGGGCACAAAAGTGATGTTTTCTATCTACCTACCTAGTAACCTTTTACCTACCAAACCATTCCAAAGATTTCACAAAAGTCGAAAGTTAGCCCCCTTTTTTTAAAAGGGCACAAAAGTGGCGTTTTGTATCTACCTACCTAGTAACCTACCTACCAAACCACCGGAACGATTTTGACGAAGTTGAAGGTTTGCCCTTGTTTTAAAAGCGCACAAAAATGGCGTTTTGGCGGTTCGGTTTTCCCCACACAAGGATCAAAGGCTTGCCAAGAGAGCACGGCAGGTCCGCGAGAGAATAGCGCGCGCGCGCGCGTGAGCGAGAGGGGAGTTGATAGAGAGAGAGGGAGAGGGAGGGAGAAAAGCTCGGAGACGCGCGTGGTGCGTTGCTAATAACAGGCGATGGTGGTTGTTGTTGTCGTTGTTTGCCGCGGATTTTTCTTCTACCACCGTCTCACTGCTTCGTTGAAAAAAATTGTTTTTGTTGTTGTTGTTGTTGCTTTTGTTGGCTCCCTGGCTCTGTGTTCTTGTTCTTCTTCCTCGGAATACATGAGCCGCCATGAGGAAAGAGATCTGCACCACAATAACAACAACTACTACTCCTCCTCCTCCTCTCTGGAGTTATACAGCGACTCGTGATGTGCACCAGCAGCAGCAGCTTTCTTCTTCTTCTTCTTCTGTGAAGCTGCAGTTGCTGCTTCGGATGTGGATCCGTGAAGTCATTTTGGGTGTGCAGGATGTTTGTACCACAGCTCGATGATTCCGCCCCGGCGCTAGTGTCGCTCCACAGTTTCAATCTCATGTGCTACTAGAGCTATGAAGACTTGCTGCTGCGATAACTGTTAGAAGGGAAAAGCTCAAGCAATTTTTTATAGGAGAAGAAGTTGGAGTTGTTGTTATTGTAGTTGTTGTTGAGGAGGACTCGGATTTTGGCATGCCCACGACTAGTGGTGATGATGACAAGACGGGGGACTAGAGATGAACCACCGGTGCTGAAGCTCTTGGAGCGGAAAGTGGAATTCCATAGTGATGATGATAATGATGAGGAGGCGCGCCGGAGTTGGGCACCCACCAGTCCAGTTGCAGTCTTCTGCAAGTAGGTAGAGGAGAAGCAACAATTGGGTTGGAGAAGTCGTGGAATTGGACGAGGAGGAGGAAGGACTGAAGAAAGGAAGGACCCAGCAGCTGTGAGAGACAATCTCAGAGTTTGATTTGTGTCTGCTGGTGGGTCTTTGCGTGCGGAGCATGAGATGGGGTTTTTCAGGAGAACAAGAGCAGCAATTGTGGCACCTGCTGCAGCGCAGGCGGCGGCGCTGCAGGAGTCGTCTGCCAAGATAGGCTCTAGCAGCTTCCGGCGTATTGGGTCCAGCTTCAGGATAGGATCCTTTAGAATAGGATCCAGCTTCCGAGAGCAGCTGGGATCGAAGTCGGATCGCATGAGGAGGTCTGGATGCACCAAGATGATGATGGTAGCTGCCGCGACGTCAGGCGAGGACGAGTCGGAGGAGGAATACTACGATAGCTGCAGCTACACCTCCAAGTTCATTCCAAACGCCACTGGTGCAGAAGAAGCTGCTGCAGCAGCATCAGATCGGGAAAACAGCACGCCAACCAAAAAGCACGAAGCCACGGATCCTCCTCCGATCATTAGCCACATGCTGCTGTTGAGGTAGAACACACACACCACACACACATTCTCTCTCTCTCTCTCTCTCTCTCTCTCTCTCTCTCTCTCTCTGTGTCTGCCTGCTCCATTTCTTTCTCTTGCGTCGACTCTTGCTTGCTTGCTGCAACTCTTTGACTGATGTCTTCTTCTTCCTGCTCAACAAGATTCAGGTTTTTTGCAGGAAACCGAGCAACAGCAAGCCGCACTGCAAGGCGGCGAATGACATGGGGTGGGAGGCCATACAAGAGCTCCGGGAGAGAGATGGAGCTGTGGGTCTGAACCATTTCAAGCTCATCAGACGCCTGGGTTGCGGCGACATCGGCAGCGTGTATTTGTGCGAATTGCGCGGCACCAGTTGCTACTTCGCCATGAAGGTAACACATACAAACAAACAAACTCCTGAACTATCTCCTGCAACCAACTACTTCGCGGGGGCCAGCCTTCTTCTTGTTTCTTTCCCGCTGCCTGGAGTAGCTGTGGGGTTTAGGGTTTAGTGAGCTTTGTGGCTGAAACAGCAGAAGCAGGAGGAAGAGGAGGGAATGAATGTGTTTTTTGGTGGTTTGGATTGGTTTGGTTTTGTTTTGTACCGGGTGGGTGCGTGCAGGTGATGGACAAAGGAGCGCTAGCCATTCGGAAGAAACTGTCGCGTGCACAGACGGAGAAAGAAATCCTAGCTTCCTTGGATCATCCATTCCTGCCCACTCTCTATGCCCATTTCGAGACCTCCCAATTCTCTTGCCTCGTCATGGAGTACTGCTCAGGCGGTGACTTGCACTCGCTCAGACAACAGCAGCCTGGTAAATGCTTCAACGACATGGCAACCAAGTAAGTCTCCACGTCCATTGCAAACACTCAAATCTCCATCTCCACCTCCCTAGCCATCTTCATCTCTTCTGCATCTCGATCTGCATGTCTGCCCTCGATTTGAATCTCTCTCTCTCTCTCTCTCGCTCGATCTCGTCTGCATCTCTCTCTATTTCTTCCTGTCTTTTTGCGCTCTCTTCAATCTGCAATTTGTTAGGGTTTGGCGCTCTTCTCCAAGGGCAAGCCCATGATGATGATTGGTGTTGTGGAAAGGGAGAGAAGATAGGGGCCCCTACCACATAACATTCATCCATCCATCCATCCATCCATCCATCTTTCATCCATGGTTTTCTTGCTCAAAGACAAATGATGCTGATGATTTAGGTGAAATGACAGTTGACAAGATAGGCACCTACCATATAACACTCATCCATCCATCCATCCATCTATCATCCATACTGTTTCCCCCAAAGACAAAGTGATGATGATGATGATGATGATGATGATTTAGGTGAAATGGCCGTGGACAAGATAGGCTCCCTACCACTTGACATTCATCCATCCATACTTTTCCTCCCCAAAGATGAAGGATGATGATGGTGAAAATGACCATTGATAAGCTAGGCCTCCACCACATAACATTCATTCATTCATTCATCCATCCATCTTTTATCCATACTTTTCCTCCCCAAAGATGAAGGATGATGATGATGATGATGATGAATGATGATTTAGGTCAATTGATCTGGCATTGGGACAACCAACCCAATTGAGTGGCCATTTGGTTGTAGTCAAGCCTTGTTTGTGTGTGTGTGTGTGTGTGTGTGTGTTTGTGTTTGTTTTTGTTTTCTAAACCCTAAACCACTACTAGGGTTACATCGTGGTTATTATGTAACCCTAGTCATTAGTAGCATTAGGAACTTTGTAAATTACTTGATATAAACCTCGTGATGATGTTGTTGTTGTTGTCCTATGTGTGCTATGCATTTGGAAGAGCAATTCACCCTAAGAACTTCAGGATGAATAACGGATTTTTTTTAGGGATGAATAACGGTTTTCTTTAAGGATGATGATGATGATGATGATGATGTTGTTGATGATTATACCAAGCTAGAAACATTTCTCACTCTTTCTTCTTGAGTCTGTTGCATGCATTGACTTATTTGGCTCTTCCAATTACTACCTCCAATCCATGCCATGGGTAGTTGGAATCTTGCCCAAAGGATAGATACAAAGTGGGGTATATCATGTGGTGCACTCTTTTTCCGGGAACCATTTCTCTCAGTTGGTAACCAGTGTCTTTTCTATTTCCCCCCAACAAATTTTGTCTTTTTTTTTTTTCAGAAAAAAAGAAAAAAAGGATTTTTTTTATAAAAAAAATTTAGTACTGTAAATACGATTAATAGGTAGGTAGGTAGGTAGGTAGGTAGTAAAAAAAGCAACTGAGCTAACCACCATGGTTAAGGCTTCATGGTGCACTGGTGGGTGCTAGTTCACTCTGGCCATAAGTAATGGCCATTGATTGCGAGGACAAGGTCGGCAGGTGGCTGCAAGTCATTGGGTCTGACTAATGACCATTACGTAATGTAATTGGCATTTGGGAGAGATTCTGGCACATCGTTAAGGAACTTTATACTCTATATATCGAGTAGACCACCTCAAGTTGTTTTGGCGGGTTTGGTAGTTGTTATTAATTTGGGTTGGCCAGGTTCTATGCAGCTGAAGTGTTATTAGCTCTGGAGTATCTGCACATGATGGGAGTTGTGTACAGAGACTTGAAGCCCGAGAATGTGCTTGTGCGTGAGGATGGACACATCATGCTGTCTGATTTTGATTTGTCGTTGCGGTGTGTGGTGTCTCCAACGCTCATGTTCCCAGCGGTGATCACATCCATTGAATCATCATCATCATCATCATCATCAAGGAATCCACAACAACAATGGAAATCAATTGATGGTTTCACAAGTCTAGAGCAGCCAAATGCGCTTGATATCCAGTCATGTGTCCCCATGATGATGAGTCACAAGTTTCTCCATTCTGCAATTCGAAGGAAACCCTCCTTCTCATCCCCAGTCCAAGAGAAAGGAGTTTCCCCAAGAGGAGGAGGAGGAGGAACAACAACAACAACAACACGACGCCCTGAGCTTGTTGTTGAACCAACAGAGGTTCGGTCCATGTCATTCGTTGGCACACATGAGTACCTTGCACCTGAAATCATCTCCGGTGTGCTCCTTCTCTCCACCCAACTATCTTCAACCCTTAAACCCTTTTGTTTCAATTGGACACAATCACACATGGAATTCAAATCTCTCATGCTTTCCCAAAGAATTTTACACAGATTCAGATACGGGTAGTTTTGTGCTTGTTTCTTGAAGAAATCTTGTGCATGGACCCCTTTTTCTCGTGTACATATCTGGTTACCAATTTTTGCAATGTTTGGTGTTTTGTTTTCCTGATTAGGGGATGGCCATGGAAGCTCAGTAGACTGGTGGACATTTGGAATTTTTCTATACGAGCTTCTGTATTCAAGAACACCATTCAAGGGAGTTGACAATGAGCTCACCTTAACTAAAGTGGTATCGCACCCATTACTGTTCCCTGCTTCAAATGCTACTGCCAATCGTGTGCCCGAATCGGCAAAGGATTTGATCAGGGGTCTCCTTGTAAAGAATCCCATGAAAAGGTTAGGCTCTCTCCGAGGAGCTGGAGAGATCAAAAGCCATAGTTTCTTTGAGGGTGTGAACTGGGCTCTCATCCGCTGCACAATACCACCTCAAATTCCAAAGCCATACAAGCCAACTGAGAAGGCAGCTACTACTACTACTACTACTGCAGCGGGAGCAACAAAGTCACAACTTCAACCACCACCACCAGCAGAAGCTCAGAAGGAGAACCAAAAGGCTAATGGATGGAGGAAGCAAGAATCTGATGTTAGTCATGTGGTTCCACCACACTTTCATTATTTCTAGCTCTATTATTCTTTCAAAAACCACCAACACCCTGCTGGTGACATTGTAGAAAAGCTCCATATTTCACCCCTGAAATGCAAATGGGTCATTGCAATTGTAAAGCTATCAAGAGTCTTTTGTGGAATTGTTTTCCAGGAACTGCAGTCGGTGCAATGAACACCAGCTATATCTCCTGAACAACTTCATCAGTTTAACAACCCGTTGTAGATCTAGGCATTTAGACAGAGACACGAATGAATCTGCAACGCCCAAGGGAGTCAGTCATTGTGGTTCCCGCAACAAGCCTGTCAAGTATCTCCAAATCTCTCAAGGAAGAGAGATTAAACAATTGTACTTTACTTTGTACAGATCAGAACGATCTTCGCATTTCAGTTAGTGAAAGCTCACAACAAATTCAACACTGGACAGCAAGCGGTGCACACACACACACACACATATATATATACATATTTCTGCTTTAATTTTTCCTGGATTGACAGATGTGGTAGGAATGTAGCAATTCCTGCCAAGCTGATTATTTCAATGCAAACCAATCATTCCAAGAAATGTAAACTTCATTACCATCACTAAAAACATTGCAAAAAATCATTGCCACTTAAGATGGACCAAGCTTGGCATTCTTGTAGGGATTAGAGCATGTCCACTCAAATCAGTTACTACCATGAGAAGCAATAGGTTACAATCGTCAAGTTTAAATTTGTTTGTGTTTGTTAAATTCACACACAACATTGTGTAAACACGTTTATGCCTATAAATGTTTTTGTGTTAAAAGCATTGGGTAGAGTGAGGAGTCCCAAATTTCAATTTTGCACAATGGCTCCCAAGAACAAAATTGCAAATTTTGATGAAATGTTTTCTTAGGACTAAGGATGTTGTTTATGCAAGCACCGATTGGTCCACAAGCTTATTTATGCATGCAAGTTCAAGTAACAACACTATCCAAAACAAAACCACTCCCAACACCACAACTACATGTAATTCAAGGTTTCATGGATTTGAACCTTGGCGAGCAATCTATTGATGCTACTTGTATTACAACCAATGCAAAACCTATCAATTTGGGCAACTCAAATTTGTAACATCCACATCATGAAAAAAAAAAGGAAGATCCATGATGACAACAAACATAAGTTATAAGAGACATGGGTTGCCAAATTACCATGGGCAGGAGGGGTGGAAGTTGATGGAGTGTATTGTGTCAAATGCAACGTTTGCAACACCATTGAAAGGAAGCCCAAATGGATGCATTGTAAATGGGACAACCTCCAAAGCATGAAAGCATGCGAAAGGGCAAAAGCATCTATTGAAAAAGGGCCTAAAGGTGGGTGCGAAATACATGGATTGATCTTGTTGTCATGTAAAAAATCAAGCATTGTTTGTAGCACACAAGAAAGAGACGATGACACAACAAATGGATTAGGACTTGAAACAAGAGCATTGTTGTAAATGGGTGCAATTTGGTAGTGTATTTCACCTCCTACAAGGTGGAAGGCGTTTGATAGAGTTTGAAGGTTGAAAAGATTTGTGTAGGTCTTCACAATTTAAAAACAACTTGACGAAACATTGGTTAGACATGACTACTTGGGAGATGGCTGAAACAATTTGTCATATGGTCATGGAAAGATGTAGGAAATTGTGAAACTAGCTAAATACATTTTCATTTTGTGTGATGAAGTCAATCATTGCAATCACACTAATAGGATCCACATCAAGTGCAACCAATGTTTGATTTTTCATGTTTTGCAATGATAATTTATTTTGATGTTGAAATTGTTGGATTTATTTGTATAACAACATTTATAATATATCATGGGAACATGTGAATAAATTTGACATGAATCTAATGACTTAAAAATGCATTAAAATGTTTCCTTGTAAGCAATAAAATGAGTTACAAAATGACTTTGGAACCTTGAAAATGACATTTTTTGACAAAATTTTAATAGAGACCTCAACATAATAGTATTTTTTAATGAATATTTTTAAAGACTTTTTGAAAAAAAATTACCAAAATATTCCAAGAATAAGTACTGTAATATTTTTCAAGTTCGGCATCTCAATGGCAAATAATTATTTTATTTTGAAAATTTGATTTTGATACAAATTTTTTTTTCAATTTTCAACAAAACTACATTTAAATTTAAAATATCTACATGTTATTCATCACCAATGTTATGCACAAATGTTTTGCCTCATAGCACAAGTTTTGATCCCAGATCCTCCCATGTAAGAAATATGGCACTAACCACTAGCATACCATCAAACATTGAAAAATAGAGTTTATTTTTTACATTTATTGCATAAACAAAGTCAAAAAATTAAAAAAGTAAAAACCATGTGGCAAAACAATGTAGTTATCCACATGGCTACACTATCAAGTTCACAAAAGGTGTTGGACAAAACTTGTTAGGGGGTGTTTATCAACAAAGCAGATTTTTTTTTAACAACTTAGGAATTTAACGAAATTTCGACTTCAATAAACAACAATTTTTTAAATTTTCAACAAGAAGGGACCTTCATTTTCTAAATTTTCAACATTAAAAATATAATAAAATTTTTGTTGAGCCTAAAATGGTACTATAGTAGTTGCCAAGGAAATGTCCATGTCTCCTTTCATCATGTTTACACCCCAATATGAAATGTAACTAACATTGGGTAATTAAAGATACATGTGTATGTAGTCCACTTGGATGGGTTAGGCTTTTGATTTTGTTGTCTATCTTATAAATAATGGAAGGATTTAAATTTGATAACATGATTATAGTGATCATAGAAAAAACTTTCCTTTGTAATCAAATTTTTGCACTTGACATAACAAGCAAACATATATATTTTGGTGCCAATGGTGTTTCAATGTTTTAAGGTGTGAAAAATGGTTTCACCAAATATATAGTGAGAATTGGGCTCCATTTTGCACGGGCATCCACAACATGGCTCATAAGACGAACTTAGCCATGCAAACCCTTTTTGGTTTGAATGTGGTGAACTATTTGGAGGTGATGTTACATGGCTTTCGCATTTTTTTTCCAACAAGTTCAAAACGTCATCTTAAACTTATAATGTTTATAAACTTCATGAAAACAAGAGGCAACAAAGTGTTAAAAATTGTAAAAACAAGTTGGATCTCAATTTTATCACTTACACATCATGTTTTGGCCAAGTACAAACCTTTGTTGTTGAAAATTGGTGTTGGTTATTCATCAATCTAATAGGCTTGTGAAAACTTTGACATGTTAACAAACATTGATATCATGTTGACCCTTGTGTGCATCATGCCCTTGGTAGAAAATATTTATAGTTTAATCACATTTGCACAATCCCAATTTGGCTTTATATGTGATTACGTGGCAATTGTGAAAGTTTTCCTTGGAAAGAAAAATATATTTTCAACTCCTATTTAGTTAATTCATCTTCATGTAATCACCACAAGTAGTATGTCATCTTGTTAGATTGTGCATGTCATACCATTCTTATGGGATGGTTCATTATTCCAACCACCTAAGGTGCCCACCTCAATTTCAACTTATTAAGGACAAGGATTTGGTGTAGATTGTTAACTAATGATAATTATCGTCATGGGGCAAAATATCAAAGATTAATTATGGAATAGAAATGTTACTCGATAATAGTACCATCAATGAATTACCTTTAGGGTAGAATAATCAAAAGTTAATTTTGGATTAAAATCTTAATTAAAAAATAGTTCAAATTAGAAAGTAAATATGCTAATGAGCTAATTTAATGAGCATCCTAGTAATTTATCTAATTACTAGTGGTAGGTATTTACTTATCATTCCTTAGTTGTTAAAAGATGAAACTACTTGGGTAGGCGGTCCTTGAGGATAAAGTGATTGGCAAAACACCAATCAACTAGGAAATGTGGTGCAAATTTGAATAGAGATCTAAAATGTAGGAAGGGATGAGGTGTGTGTGGCTTGTGGGGTGGGAACTTGTGGGGGTTTTTTTTTTAAACTCCTTGGTCTTTCCTCATGGTCATTCTCTTGTCATTTTCTTCTAACATATGTTTGTTCTTATGAAGTTTAAATTACAAACACAAAAGACTAAAAGAAGGGGAAGACTGTACTTATGTGAAGAAATAAATTAATGGGAAATGGAAGGTTGTGTCACATCTTTTCTGTTGTTTGGTTTTGCTTTCACTTCTTGCATGTGATAAGAATAATTGGTATTAATTTGATATAAAATGTTGTAGTTTTCAATTTAATTAAACTTTTTCATCTTTCACTTCCTATAATGTTTTTTGGAAATTAATCACTAGACAATGGTTACAATAGGATGATAATTAAAATAAAAAGGTATTTACAACATGAAGGTAGCCAATAAGAAGGCAATAATTACAAAGCATGAAGATAATTTGCTAGTGATGTATTTTCTATGATAGAAGTGATATCCAAGGATTAGAAAGTAACTACCTTATAGCCTTTCATTTCCAATTTTAATTTGCATTTTCAAAAGTGTTTTTAGACTTATTATTTAAAGGTAGGGAGTCACCTTCCAATGACTAGTCCCTTCTTATATGTTTTTTCATGTTTACTTTTTAATTTAGTAACCTTGCTGTAAAATGAAATTCTAGCTATTGGGTCCATGGTCTTACATAGATATAATGATCCCTTCACCAATAATTGCATATTTGTGGACTAAATGGTGATGGACCATGCTAAAAATGATGTTGAACTTTAATGCAAAAGTATATGACTTGGAACACAAACTAACATAAAATGTTGTGTTTGTGATGTATATTTGGCATTTTTTATATTTATTGTAAGCCTTTATGTTTTGATTTCAATATGTTATGTCTTATTGTAGTCATTGCAAATATATTCATCAATGAACAAATGTTTGTTTTCCTACACATGATCTCAAGGTTGTATTGGGGATCATTTATCCTTAATACTAGTTGAAAAAGGGTTGTGAAAAAGAATTCCATAACATTTGGCAATCATCAAAGGTCATTTACTACCATTAACATAACATTTTAATAAGAAAATGGAACAAAATCTATTTTGATGATAGAATTATTATTAGTTACAACACTGGAAAGGCAACATTGGATTTTCAAATTATCAATGAATATTAATGCACCAACAACTATGAAGGAACCATATGAAGAAAACCCACTAACTTGAAATTGGAAGATTAGCACATCCTTATAGTTGTTGTGTCACCATTTCCTTGAATATATTGAAAGTTGGCTGAAATTATTGTGGTGCAAGTTTTTAGCTTTGTTGAAGAAGAAAAATGTCTTAATGTTTTGATGAAACATGGATGATATGAACTTAAGACTACTTAAAATCGAATGCAAATAGATTATGAGATCCTATTGTTTATCCATTTTGGTATTTTTGATTACTTGGGTCTACAAAGAAATTATGTGGATGATTATTGGGATCATTTGTTTTCATGATGAAAAGTATTATTGCCTTGGAAAGTTGGTGAATGAATAGTTTGTTATCTTGTCTTGGTATGTTTTTGTGTTGTTTATTTTTTTCTTAAAAATGCACTATCATAATTTTAAATTCAATGTTCTTTGGAGACATGTACATGTGCTTCCATAATGGGTAGATCTTGAAATTCAAACCTTCACACAAGCTCTAATGAAAGAATTTTTGTTTAGAGCATGTAAAGTTTTGTAACTAGTGATTGGATAAGTGCACCAATATGGGTTGAACATTGATTCATGCATAGTTTTGATATGTTTAATTGGATGGATCCATCTTGAATTGATGTGCAAAAATTATCACAAATAATGATTAGGAAGGAGGTTCTACAATTTTTTGGAGTGGTCGTTCATTTTCTTTGGAGATTTTTTAATAGGATATATTGTGAAAGGAGAGGTGATAGTTTCATTGTTTGCAACTAACAAAGGTGAATTGTAATGTTTTTGTAAATTCTTGTAAACTTAAATATATGTTTCTCATTTTTTTTAATAATGTTGATTAGGAACATCTATTTGGGATGCTTGGGGTAAATATATTTCATTACATTATTTTGCCATATTAAATGTTTATTTTGGATAGTGCTAGATTGATACAAAAGTAATAGATTTGGTAGGAAAATCTACAAGCTGGGTGCAACACATGGGAACTTAGATTCAAAATTTGGTGGCTACAAGGGATAAACAACATGTGAATGGTGTGAGTTCAAATTACATCTGTAATTTCTTTAGTCACATTGCTTTTAGAAAAAAATGGCTTCTAGTTTCATTCCCTTTTACTGATGTTATGTAATTAAGATAATCATATTATTGAAGGCATTGTCAACTTATTTCACATAGGAAAAAATAAAATGAAATGTGATTAGATGGATTTGTTTCAAGTCAAAGAAAAAAACAATGAGGAGTGCCTTGTTTGTCAACCTTGATTGAGGGAGTAATTTTTGTCTAGGTGCAAATGTAGTGGTGTGATATCATGATTCAACCAAGGTGAACCAACTATGTGATTTGATCAACTAGGGTGAACAAACACCCACACTACTAATGTTTTTATTATTTTGAACGAGGCTTTTTAGTGGCCATGTTAAGCCTAGGAAAATTTAAATATGGATTTGGAAACCCTAGTTTACTCTAGAAACATGGAGTATTAATAATGTTTAAAAGCAAGTAAGTTTGTGATCATATTAAGCTCAAGAATTGTTATATTTGGATTTTAAAACCATGATTTAGTCTAAGCATGGGATTTTTTAAATGTTAGAAGAAAATCCAAAGGTTTTAGAAGTTTTTTTACCATGATATTGCTATGGGTGTTATTTCACCTACTAAGGCTCATCTCAAACATTGTCTTTTTGTGTTATAATTTATTCACCAATTGTAATTTTTATGAAACATTGCATGTGGCTATTCATTGCCTCTTTTAATGTTCCTATCCATAAAATGTATGGAAATTTAATTATAGTTTACACATCTTATATCTTATATATTAATTAAGTTAGTCTGTCAGTCTGTCCGTGACAGGTGACAGGTGGCAGTGGTGTGAACAGGGTGTGGTTAGCGTGATTCCCAAGAAGGTGCAGCATCAAGAAGAAGTTGTCCTGCAGGTCCTGCTGTTGTCATTGCTGTCTTTATCTTACTTTAACTTACCCTGGGGGGGGAGAGGAACAAAGATGTGATAAAGTGAGTTAGGAGCGTTGGATCGGGAATCGGACGGGTGGAATGATGTTTTTCAGGGGTAAGTATCGTGTTGGGGTAAAAGTGGTGAGTTGGGAAGTTACACATGGGGTGGGATG
>Ga0116227_10012646_pt1 | contig 13636 bp, 7 predicted proteins | sample S1TSphgellanicum_FD_89693 | JGI IMG/M metagenome (GOLD analysis project Ga0116227, IMG submission 89693) | Host-associated microbial communities from peat moss isolated from Minnesota, USA - S1T2_Fb - Sphagnum magellanicum MG | ecosystem: Host-associated > Plants > Peat moss > Unclassified...
ACAAAAAAAAAAAAAAAAAAAAAAAAAAAAAAGGGAAAAAAAAAAAAAAAAAAAAAAAAAAAAAAAAAAAAAAAAAAAAAAACCAACCAAACAAAACACACACACACACACACACACACACACACACAAGAGAAGAGAAGAAGGTAGGGACGATTGGCACCCACCACAACACTTGATGCAATATTGCGAACGGGAAAAACCAGAGTCACTGAGCGACACACACTCACACTCTTTTTCCGTCTCGCTCGATCTTCCTCACTGCGCGAGGAGAACTGCAGTCCCTCTTTCTTTTACTCAACTGCCTCAACTCTCTTTTCCTTCTCCTCACCCCTATTTGTTTCCTTTACACTTAAGGTAAAGAAAAAACTCAAAAGATTCCTTTCTCTACGAACTTCCGACAAGACGTAGTACCTACTTAACACACTACATGGAAAAGAAAAAATAAGTTACGTAAAAGAAAGAAAAAAAAGGTAGCAATTTAACATAATTGTAGGGTATTATATGGTTTGCAGTAGTAGCCAAGTAGTGTACGAAACTTAGTGACGTGGACCTCGAAACCACTTTTTCACACCTAGAGGCCAATAAACAGTTTCGCCACGTGTCGACCTACTTTCTTTAGTATATATGATGTGGCTTTTTAAAAAAAATTCCAATTTCTCTCTGACTTGTTTTGGCTAAGTCCACCTACATCACAAAATTGCCTGAAATTGAAAAAAAAAAAAAAACCCTTGTCCCAGTAGTCTGGAATTTGGCCACTCGGATGGGTGATCACCACGGCCTCAGATGTGGGAATAGGTCCATTTCTGTTTGTCCTCTCGATTGTGCTTCTTCCTCCTCTCCTCTCTGTGTCTTTCTGTCTTCTCTGCGTCTCCTCTCTCCTGCGTGTGCTCTTTCTTTGTCTACAATTCTGATGTGTGTTTTTTCTTCAGCAATTTCTCTCCGACACAACCGTTTCCAAGAGAAGAAATACTATGGACGTGTCTGTCTATCTTTCAACGTTGATTTTTTCAGATCTGACATTAGGCAGTACACATTTGTATGCTCTTTGTCTACAATACAATTCAATACCGATCTGTGTTTTTTCTTCAGCGGTTTTTCTCCAGTGCCACATAAAATTTCCATGCATGTGTTTCACTTTCAATTTACGCTTTTCCAGATCTGACATTAGCACTTCATTTGTTTGAACCTTTTGTCTACAATCTGTGTTTCCTTTGGCACTTTCTCCAGCACAACAGATTACTATATAGACGTGCCTCTGTTTCGACAGAAGTTTTTTTCGGATCTGACATTGTCAGTAATGAGTTTTCATTTCTTTTTTTGCAGACAGTTGCTATATAGGAGTTGGGAAGGTTGGTCAGGGTTCCACATGGAAGGGCCAGGGGGGGACCAGGTATTGGTTTCAAATTGCATTTGCTTTCAAGTCTGCACCATGAGAATTTCAGCATGCATTACGTTCTGCAACTATTAAACGAGCATTGCGAACTCTCTGCTCGGAGCGGAGACAGGCAGCGTTCGTTCCGGATTCAAGCTTCCCAAAGATCTGCAAGAGATTTCCTTCTATTTGATGAGGTCTGAACTTTACTCAGATTTAACAGTGGCGGCAGATCCCTGCAGCTGATTATCATGAAATTGACAAATGTTATTCCGCATGCTTTAGGGTTTTACTAGTCCTGACTTCTTTGTCAAAAGTTTTCTTCAAAGTACTACTGTCCTCCTTTCTCGCCTTGGAAGTGTGTCAAACCATCATCACACTTGAGTACGTTCCACAGGTTAGCACAACAGCAATTGCTGCTTCAATATTGGCATCTGAAATCTTTGTGCAAAGAACTGTAAGGCATTGCTGGAAATAGCTTCAGTTTTGTGATCTTCCAGCATCAATATCTTGTGTATTTTGATTGTCAAGCGTATTAATTTACAGTTTCACAAGTAGCTCATTGAACGGAGAAAGGACCAATATCAATTATAACATGGAGCATTGCAGCAATTCTCAAACAACATCAAAGGGAGAAAAAAACACAAAAAACTCAAAAACACCTTCTTCATGATGTGTATGATCTAAATGCGTCAATTGTACAAACAAGACTTAACATCAAGAAAAAACAGGAACTGGGAAGAAGAAATTTGTTTTCCAAAATGGAGACAATTAGTAGTTTGGAAATGTGAAAAAATTGGAGGAAGAGTTTTGGAGTAGAAAGTCAAGCTCTCTATCTTTCTGTCTCTTGTCTCTGACTCTCTCGCTCCTTCATGATGAGGTACAAAATTCTTCTATCGATTTGATTCGAGAATAGTTCGGAAAATGGGTACTATATAACAGTGTGGATTGTCAGTGTTGATTCCGATTCTACTGCCGCAAAAAAAGAAAAGGTTAGAGCAGAAGATGCTGTTTGTTGAGCATCTTCATCAAAGGAAAAACAAAAAAGGATTACTGCTACAGTTCGACTATACAAAAATTTACGTCATTTGCTGATGATGCTCCTTGCAGATATGGAGAACAAGGGGAAAAAAATTCTAGAGAGAAGACGAGTTTGGAACAACTGAGGTGTTTGTCTTCTGCTGCTGCTGCTGCTTGTCAAGCTTCATCGGTGGACGTACCTTCATGTCTGCAGTTGGGTGCGCCGGGAAGATTTGGAAACCGGAATCGGAGTCAGAATCGCTCATCACCTCATCACCCGAGGAAGTATCATCATCAGATGAATCCAGCAGCTGTTTCTTCTTGGGTTTCTTTCCGTTGCTGCTACTGTTGTTCCCACCCTCTTTAGATAAAGGCTTGAACAAGGGCGATGACTGCTTGGGAGGTGCAGAAGGAGGAGCATCAAGTCCGTCTTCACAAAACACTTTCAACTTCTCAATGATGTCATTCACCTTCTCCGATGTCGATGGCTGCAACGCTTTGAGAATGGCAGGCGAGACACCAGCAGCTATTGCTGCTTGTGAGGTAGTATTCCGATCTTGCACTGCGTAGTTCTCCTGACTCTCGATTGCCTCAGCGAGAGACTCCACTCCTGAGAGCTTCACAGAGGCAGATGTAAGCGTTGCAGGACTGTCCAAATCAGAACTCCGTGACAAGGAACCTACGACTCTTTGGCGAGGTCTGCCGAGATCTTCGTCTTCATCTGTTGACGGACTCTCTACTGCCGATTCTCCCAGAATAGAAGGCTTCGGAGGGATCTGAATTACGGGTACCGAAGAAGAGTGCTCATGCATCGCAGCAGCAGAATTGACTGCAGTTTTTGCTTCTTCCCCCTCTGCCAAATCTTCTTCTACAGCACCACCTCTGACATCTTCACCAAGCATTTCATCAGAGTTCGGCAAACCACCAGAGTCGACAACACCAGCTCGATCACGGCTACTGTGTCTAGGACTTTCGTCGTATACCGGAAGCTCCTTGGCAACGCTAGGACTGGATTCTCTTTCATTAGCACCTCTCGTCGCATGACTCTCTGGGACTTGAGCATCCTCTTGTGAGGATCTAGTTAGGTTTTCTTGTCCGAAAGCTTCCTGTAGAATGGAGACGTTGTGATCATCGAGTTTCTGACCAGGCCAGTTCTCCGACTCGTTCTTCAGCTTCTGGTCAACCCAAGCAAGGCCTATGGCCTCCACGTTCTTCACCCAATCAACCCAACCCTCTCTGCCAGAGGATTTGCGTTTCTTCGAAGGTCGATCGCCATTTTCTTGCTCCTGGAGGATACCTTTCTCTTCCCACTCTCTGGCACCACCATCTGGAGACTTGCGAAAATCCCAGTTATCCTCGGACTCAGAAACACCCCCGCCGCCATGTTTGCTAGAACTAGGACCCAAACTCACCATAGCGACGACGAAGACAGCAGTAGAGATGAGAAGAGGCGAGAAGAACCGGATGATAGGGAAAAACGGAGGTGTAAAGAGAAGCAAAATGCCAAAGGAAACCAAAGGATGTCTCCATGCTAGACCTAACAACTCAGAAACAACTCGAAGCGCCATCATCGTTCTCCACAGAGAGCAGAGAGCTCTGAAGACAAACTTCTGTTCGCTCCAAATCCCCCGTTCTTCTCTCCCTAGAAAAATGCGCAACTGCTAGTCAACAAAGAAACCCAAAAAAGAAGACCCCCCAACTAGAAGCAGAAGCTCTAGAGAAGAACCAGAACCACCCACTGCTCACCCCGACAAAGATCTCCCTTCTCGTCCTCCACCTACCCACCCTTCTTCACCTTGCACAAAAGCTACAGGATTTACGCAAGACTCCCACATACTCGTTCTCAAAAAGTTCTGTACCTCGCAGTCTCTGTTCGCATTGATGTTCCAGAAACCGAAAATAATTCCACACCCAGCAACTCTAGGTTACTTGGAATCTCTCTCTCTCTCTCTCTCGCGTTGTCTCTGCGTTCATCACTCCTGCCCTCACTCTCTGACAAAAAACCTGTGAGAAGTTGTCGAAGAAATTTTATATTTTTTGGGCTTTTCGAAAGCTGAAAACTCAAATATTCAACAAAACGGAACTTCGCAGACTGCGTTCTCTAAACAGCAGCGCGAGAGAGCATTAAAGAACGCGGCATCGACCGCGAAGCGACAAGAGTGCGGAGCAGCGGGAGAGCGCTCCCCGCGCGTCGGAGGTCGGAGCGTGCGAGACGACGACCCCAATTTCGTTTTACCGCGCTATTACCACGCTTATCGGGAATGCTTCACCGCACAGTGAAAACTTAATTACCGCGCAGGAGTGTTTTTTCTTTTCACTCAAACGAAGAAAAGAAGATTCTGATTTTGGAAACTATTTTTACCCCACTGTCAAAACCCGTTACCATAATAGCATTTTTTCAAACTGGCGAAATTTCGCCAAATAGCGAAATTATTATTTTAAAAAAACCGAAAATGAACTTATTTTAGAGGATTACAATAGCCAGAATTTATTTTCTAATTAGTAGGAATCGACAGATTTATATACTGACTAAAACTTTTTGTACTTCATATCTGGTTTATAGCGACATTTGGCTAAAATCATCCTATTTATTAATCGCCATTTAAGCCATATTAAAAATCTTCAAAGAAAAACACTTGTGAATCCACATCCTAGCCCTTAAAACTTGAACGCTCCCGATTGCACCCACACCTCAATTTTCATCTTACTAGGTAAAATAGTAACCAAAAAAAGTTAACAGCTAAAAAACCCCCCCTTTTGGTAGTGACACGTGGCAATGGTTACAGTTTACTACCAGAATTTTACCTCCGGTATTTTCCGGGTTCCTAGTTCCTACCTACTACTCTAGCTACTAGGGTACGTACAGCTTAAAGTAACGGCAGCATGTGTAGGTGGGTAAGTGGTGGGTTGGTCGGTAGGTAATAATCACCGGGATAATTATTAAGTTTAACTTCAAGGGCGGTAAATTAAATAGGGAGCCAAATTTGAATTTAGCTACGCACGGCCGTCTGCTCAGTCAGTCACCTTAATTACCCTTAACTAAATTTACTTAACTAGCACAAATTACCAAGTTACCGTCAACACTGAAAAAGTTCATTTAGCTACATTAGGGCTGACGTGGCAACGGGTCCGGTCCGGTTCTAATTATCCCAATATGTTAGAAGTACGTATGTAAGGTGTATGTATGTATAAGTGTATTTGTACGTATATATACTTTTTTTTTTGTATGCGCTTATTATTTTTGAAAAAAACCTTTTTTAAATTAAGAAAATATTTTTGGAGTTTAAAAAAAAAAGTCAATGTCTGGTATTTCCTTTTCTTTGCTTACCCTTTTTCTTTTCTTTTGGGGTGAGGTGGGGGATATATAGCTATGTGGACAAATCTACAAAAGGAAAGGAATCTTTTCTTTTTCTTTTCTTTTCTTTTTCTTTTAAGAAGTTGAGAGTTTCCTTGTTTTAGCTATGGTCCTTGCAAGGGGAGGAATTAAGGAAAATAGATAAATAAATAAATAAATAATGGTAATTAATATTGCATTTAATCGAAGACTTTTGCAACTTTTGATGTCTAGATTTTTATTTTTATTTTTTTAATTTCATTTTTTGGGGCTAAACATGAAGAAAACATTTTGCTTGTTTGGTCAATGACCCACAAGGGAAAAGACAAGAAAACCATGCAAAAAGGTTTAAATTCTAACCTTTTTGCACCATATGGTTGTGTATGATTGGATGATTGCCAAACTTGTGAATTTCATGGTATGGCGTGGATTGGTTGGTAACATTGATTTAATTATGTATTTGTTGAAACCTTCCATCACAAAAAATTAATCGTATTTGAATCACAATGATTGTTTCATTGGGTAATTGAAACCTTAGTTAATCTTGTTCAAAAGAGAAAAGAAAAAAATGCTTAAATTTAAAGACTTAACAAAATGCAAATGTGGGTAACAATATGTGGTTTCTCAATTATCCAAGATTTTAGTATGCAATTGGTTTTATATATTCAACCTAACTCGAAATAGTACTAAATGTGATTCATTGATATTGGGTTCCAACTTTTGAAATCAACCTTGCACTAGCATGTAAAACAACACACACACCAAATAAGTACCCATGGTCTTTGGGAGGAGTATTAACCCATGCCAAAAAAAAAATTGAATTGAATTTTCATGTAGTTAGTGAAATAATTTATTATGCACCAAAAAAATGTCCATCTTGCTCCCTTGGGATGAAGAGGTGGGGGGTGAAGTGTTTTTTTTGTTGGATTTTTGTGTTTCCACCATGTTCCTAATATATTCTCCCACAAGGTCCCAATGACCTTCCCATCATGCTTTTCAAATTTTCAATTTGTTTTTCAATATGTTCCCAACATGTTTCCATTGGTTCCAACCCACCAATTACATTCCCAAAAAGTTTTGAACGTGTTCCCCTAGATGTTCCTAATAACTACATGCATTATCCCATTGAATTTACCCAAAATTGAACTTGCATAATGTACAAAGGTGAGCCCAAGGGAACCACTGCTTTGCAAATGATCAAATTGAACAAATCATTTCTCAATATGAAATTACACATTATTTATTATTGAATGTAATGAGTAGATGGTTAAGAACTTAACCCATGTCTTTAATTGGTTTCAAGACGTCTCAAGATTGACTATCACATGGTCAAAAAACATTGCATAAGTGGTTCCACAATTGACTTGGATTAAAGAGTTCCAATGTCAATGGGTTGTTGAAGGAAACATTAACAAGACAAACACCTTTCAAACTCAATCTTATGGTTAAAAATGTAAATGATTTTTTCATAAATTTTTTAAAAGCAAATTACATTAATGTTTTGGACCAAGCTCTCTTTAACTAGTTGTTTGGTCATCATTAATCATGTGTTATTTTTTACACTTTAGTTTTTCATTTCTATATGGAATGGATTTTTAAAGACATTCCACAAAATTAAGGGTATTTGTAAAAAATATTAATGCAATGGAAGGCATAAAACTATTCACATTTGAATAAGTTGGGTTGATTGTTGCAACAAGTACAACAACCGAAGGCTCAACATTACAAAACCCTAAGGACCCTTCAATCTTTGTTATCTAAATGGACTTTGAAAGCATTTGAATTCAATGAGTCTAATTTGCATGTGATCACTCATTGTATCCCCTTTCATGTATCCAACCTTCTAAGCATGATAAATGGATTTTATTTTAATAAATCACGTAAAGAAACTACCTTCCTCTAGTCAATATGGCGTCAAGGTATTGTCATGAACACGTGGAGAATGAACATTGACCCATCAATTAACACCTTATGTCCCTTTTGTCCCACATCAAAATTGAATTCGATATTACATAGATGTTGGACTTGTTTTAAGTCACAATTACAATCATGAGGATGGGCAATAAACATCATCAACAAAATGGAAACAAGAATGATGAAACTTAAGACTTGGAAACTATTACATGCTAACAACCTTTACTTGAACAAACCTTACCAAAAAAGTTCATAAAGTTTTGTATAACATGGAATCTTTTTAGAGGTACTATTATTTGAATGTGTTAGGTGAAATATAATGATTTAGTTTTCAACTCCTTCAAATGGAATAAAGAAAAAATTCATTAGGCTTTTTGAGATAATTTCATAGATTATGGTTGCATCGCATGGAGGAAAACCCTCCAAGCTATAAGGAAACATGTTAATCAAGATGAAGAACTTGTTTTTTAATTTGATAGCTAGTGAAGAGTGAAATATGTTATTTGTGATAACACCAATTGCAAGTTAATTAAAATTACATTAAAACATAAACAACAACATAATCACTTTTCTACCATCTTGCCTTGGGTGATTACACCTAGTTCAAGGTTTAACAATTGTTTTTTTTTTGGCAAGAATTTTCCTATTATACGAACCCCAAAAAAAATGCAATTTTATATTTCTTATTTTTACAACACTCTAATCAAAGTGGCTCCTTGCAAGGAAATTATTTTTTGGGTCCCAACCCCCTCCCCCCACCCCAATTAGTTAATACAATCAACATATAGGTACCCACATTCATGGAAGGATATAAGCATGGGTGATGAACATAATTAGAAACATAAATTCCTTGTAGCCAATGAGATAAGGCAACAACTAGTTATAAAGCTTAATTTTTATTTCTTTGGGGGGGGGAGGGCAAAGGCAAAGCAAAAGGATTAAGGAGGTTTAGGTTTTGGTGTTCTTAAGGTGTTCCCACTAGGCTCCCAATGTTTTTTTCAACATGTTCCCAATAGCATCACACTATATCCCATAATGTTTGCCAAAAGTTAAACTTTTTATTGACCTATATATCGGCCAAGGGGGAAACATTTTTATAATTATATTTTGGAACTACATATTAATTATACTTTTTTGCATGTCTATTACCTATGAAAGTATAGGTCTTTGCATTCTTGACCCAATATCAACTTAAGTACCATGTATGTATTTGGTTTATCTAGATACTTATTATCTCCAACATCTCTCATCAATCTACTCGATTTTAATATCACATTGTGACTTCATAGATGTTTCAAGCACTTTGAAACCTTGCTACCACACATACATAATTTATCATATTTTCCTCCCATGAACTTCAAAACAACCCCACATACACACACATTTCATAAACCTATAGATGGATTGCAAAATTGTTATAAAAGTGGAGCTATACATTTCTATTGTCCAAAATTGGACTCCCATGAAATCTTTGACTTTGTTACTTTTACCAATTGCACAATAAATTACGGCCACTAACAAACATTTAATTACTTGCAATTAATTTGCCACTATCAACTTAGCTAATCATCGAATTGCTAAAATATCGATGGGTCGATTAAAGTGACTCCTTGCGAAGAAAAAAAGGTTTGAACTTCGCAATGCATTGGCCCACATCAAATAAATAGAAGCAACAATAGGTGCCAAATAGGTGTCAAATTTAACCCAGCTTTCTACCCCATACCCAAGCCCTTTTCACTTTTGGGTGAAGCATCTCAACAACATACTTGTAGCCATTAGAATTCACAAGAAGAGAATCCGAGGCCATTCTTTGCCATGGTCACACCATCACCCCATAAATCAAACAAACAAATCAAAAACATAAAACCAAAAAAGGAAAGAGAAGAAACAAAGTTCTTTACAAGCACAAGGAAATGAAAAGGAATTGACCACAAATGAATCCTCGACTCTTTTGTTGTCACATGTCATATACACTATACACCATGGAAATGAATATCCTTATTTGTTTTGCCTCGCATTGAATTTGTGGCAAATCACATTGTATCATTGCGATTATTGTGCTACATGAGTAAGAGCCTTGTTTGATCTATTTTACAAAATATGCATATACATGAAAAATTGACTTGCAAAACAAATATATATCATCGTACTAGAATATGATATATAGTTGAAATTAACTATCTTACCCTAAGGTCAGTTTCATCATTAAATAATTTTCAAAATAGTGAAATGAATTTTTATGAAAATATGAAATTGACATGTTGAAAATCATCATAATTATCATAGGGTACACTCTGAATAATTTCACTTCTCATATCACAATATTATAATACATGATGAGGGGGAAAAAAAAATTTAATTTTAAAAATGAAGTCACAATTGAAAAAGAAAAATTATTTGTTTTGTCAAGGTGGAAACTAACCCTAGGCTACAATATTATCCTATTTGGTAAAATAAACAAATAACTAGTGGACATAATAAACACAAACAACAATCCTCTTCTTCATATATTTTTGTGATTGAATTGTACACTTATTTCATTTTTCACAATAAATAATAATAATTATACCTTAAAAAATCATCCAATTTGCTATCATTTAATAAAAGAAGACCAACTCAAGTGCAAGTCCTTTACCCAAGCCTTGAACCAATTAAGAAGATGCCCCACCAAAATGGGCATAGTTGTGATATACATGGGGACAAGAAGAAAAATCCATTGCCCAAAAGTCTTGCTTCCCAAAAATAGAGGGGAAAAAAAAAGGAGCAAAAAGCCTGGTTCTTCCCCCCAAAAGAGGCAAAAGTAAAAGAAAAAGTGAAAAAAAAGTATAAAGAAAAAACTTATATGGAAACAATACTTTGCTTCTAAAAACATTTATTTATTTATTTTAAAATAGTTATTTTGAGAAAAAAAAGGCCTTAATACTATTTCCCCCAATAATATTACAAAATAAAAACACTTACTAGGAACTATTACTTCTACATACTACAATTCACTACCTACCTACTACCTATCTATATACCTACTTACCTATCTACCTTCTTACTTACCTACCTATCTATCTATCTACCTACCTACCAAGTCAATGTCAGTAAAGTCTTGGGTCAAGACATCAACACTCATCGAGAATCCACACAGTTAAAAAAAAAATTTAAAAAAAAAATTACCCCCCAATAGTAACAAATAATTAATGAGGACAACTAGGGTGAGTAAAGAAATGAAAAGGACACTGTAGTAACTCACTAGTAAGTAAAAGTACTTACCGCAAACTCAAGGAAATTAACTGATGACAGATTATGACCTTCACACGTGTGACGGTACGCAATTCCATCATTATAAAGTGCAGCCATTCACCCCAATCAAATAGTGCCACATGGCAACTGGTCGATAGTCAAGTACCGAGTTTACGTTGCCATTTATGGGCGGGAGGTTTTTGGTTTCTTACTAATAGTAAGTACATTAGTGAAATTCATCTGAAGAAGAAGAAAAAAAAACCACAATGAGATTTATTTATTTTTACTTAATTTTTACTTTAAAATTATATCTATATAAGTATTTGTAATTAGTGGGGTTTGAGCTTCGTTTATGAATGATTTTTTTTTTAATTTTTTTTTTCGCCATTTTGTTAGTTCAAAAGGAAAGGTTGGAAGGTTCATAAGATAAACCCTAATGTTAATGGTGTGGTAGATGAGCATTTCACCTTGTAGGTATAAATAAATAAAGAAGTATTTAAAACATATTAAACTTGGGATTGTGCTCTAAAATTGATTAACTTACAAAAAAATTAAATGATTTTTTTTACCATAAATTAGTTTCTTGAAAATGAAAAAAAAAGGTGTAATTTCATAATTTTTGGCAAAGATTTTTTTAATAATTTTTACTAAATGAACAGGTAAATAGTTTCAAATTACATACATACACTATTTACAATATTTCTGAATATATTATGCAATGTTTCAAATGTTTCAAGTATTTAGTGATTTTATGAACTCAGTTGCATGTGGAGTGTAGCTACAATTTATATGGGTGTTTTTCACTTTTGGAAGCATTACACATAATCATGTCCAAAAAAAATTGGGTTATTATTATTTTTAGGTTTGTTTATACCCATAGTAGTACCTTTGCCTTTTCAAAAGAAATTATAATATTTGTAGAAATGTTGATTTTTTTTAATATTTAAAAAAATTGTGAATGAAGATAAATAATCTTTCAGCATATTCAAATTTTGACATGGAGACTACATCTTTGTAAAATAAATTTGACACTTAAGTTAACCACAAATAAATAGTGCATATTTCTATGTCATGTGTTGTGGTGATTGAAGGTGCAATGGGGTTCCATTTCATGAAGATATTCTTTGGTTGGTGGAAAGTTCAATAAGGTTTAGGGTTTAGGTTAAACCCTAAACCCTAACAAATGCGAAGAAAAATTACAAAGTTGTATTACACTTGTCCTTTCTTCTTGACAATATATTTTGGTGCTAACAATAATCTCATTTTTGTCACACATCTCTCATCAACTAATTTCTAACTTTACGAACCAACCCACTTCAAGTAGAAATTAACTTAAAGGATTGACCCACTTCGAGTGGAAATTAACTTTAAGGACCGACCCACTTCAAATAAATGGGCAAAATTTTCCAAGGTGGTTTTATGCTTTGAGAGTGGCGGTTTTGATGGGAAAGAGATGCTGAAAGTTCCAATGGAAAGTTGAAAGTGTCCAAGAGAAAATTGAGGAAATCTCAAAGATTTGGAGATTATGGGCATCCACATCTAACTTTTCTAAAAGACAAATACCAATATTATAATGGACAAAAAGATAGGTATGGGGAGCAAGTGGTTTTTTGGGGACAAATTTTTGTCGTTTTTCAACCAAAAATGGGGGAAATGTTGAAAAGCTTTGTTTTATTAAGTATAAATTTGACCAATTTTGTCATTTTATCGGGAAAAAATTGCCAAATTTTTAATGTCACAAAATTCATACACAAAATTTTTAATTAAAAATTTAAAAAATTATTTAGAAAAAAAAACCCTCATTGGTAGTAGTACTTGGGGCTTATCCAAGCCTTTTGGAGGTTTGGGAATCTTGAACCATGATGGTAGGCCATTGGAAATGGTTAGCTTTGTGGTACATTTTCCATGGTGTCTAGATGCACCACAAAAGGAATCATGTGAGATGGGGGGTGCAACCCAAAAGTACCTAATAAATAAGGTTTTGAGACACAATAACATTTGTCATCTTTTCTTTAGGACAATAGCAACAAAAGTTCAATTTTTTTTCCTTTTTTTTTTTCGTTTTCTTTTGTGATGGGCACCATTGATTGGCTCATCACAAAAAAATAATCAAGCTTTGCATGGTCCCATAATAGATATATTGTAGTCTCCTCCTTTTGAGCTGGTTACATAGGGTACAAGAGTAGAATTTAGGGCAAAGGATATGGGATAAAGTGAAGTGCTATTGAGAACATGTTGGGGGGAGTTCATTGAAAAGTTGGGGAACATGTTGGGAACGCAGTGAGAATTTGATGGGAACACAAATGGGAACAACAAAAATTCATAAAATTCAACACCATCAAATAAGGATGCATTCAAGTACACTAGCAAAAATCACGGAGGCTTTTACAAAGGGAAAAAAAAAAGGTCCCATGTCAAGTGTCAACCACATGTGGTTGGATTTCAACACCAAGGCTTTTTTTTAAAACCAAGGTTCTCTCTCTCTCCTAAGAATGTCAACACTCGTCAAAACATGAATGAGGGAATCCATTCATCCATTAACCAAGGTTCTCTCTCTCCTAAGAATGTCAACATTTGTCAAAACGTGAATGAGGGAATCCATTCATCCATTAACCAAGGTTCTCTCTCTCCTAAGAATGTCGACACTCGTCAAAACGTGAATGAGGGAATCCATTCATCCATTAACCAAGGTTCTCTCTCTCCTAAGAATGTCGACACTCGTCAAAACGTGAATGAGGGAATCCATTCATCCATTAACCAAAGGT
>Ga0116227_10012647_pt1 | contig 13635 bp, 9 predicted proteins | sample S1TSphgellanicum_FD_89693 | JGI IMG/M metagenome (GOLD analysis project Ga0116227, IMG submission 89693) | Host-associated microbial communities from peat moss isolated from Minnesota, USA - S1T2_Fb - Sphagnum magellanicum MG | ecosystem: Host-associated > Plants > Peat moss > Unclassified...
ACTTCCCAGCTTGTAGGACTCCCCGAAGAACAGACGACTGATGGGTGCAGCCGTGACGAGTTGAGTGTACATGAGACGGTTGTTCCATTGCCGCAAGGAAGTTTGGAGTTCTAGGGTTTGGTTTGCACACTCCAACGCCCCTTGAAGGTCGATTAGATTCGGCCATTTTGTGCATCGGTTTCGCCTCTCATCATACAATGATGATTGAACTTTGTTGTCGTACATGGGATTCGCAAATGCAAGAGGAATCACATTCGCAAGTGGTAGATCCGGTGATTGATTATCCCAATTCCAAAAGGGTAAAGCAAATGTGTCGTCGTCGCCCAAAAGCTTTGCCAGTATGCGCTCGTGAAAGTAGAGAAAGAATCGATGCCATGGGAGAAACATCCACCCATAGTGAACCTCAAACCTCATTGTACTACTCCTCCCGCTACTCGTCGAGACATCAAAGTTGAAAGCTGCGTTGCAATATGCACAATGGAGTTTAGCTTGATTCTTCCATGATCGCGGATCTGAGTCTGGTAGTGCTTTCAGAAGCCGGTATGCCCTTTGATACTTGGCGATGTAAGCATCGTCCAAGAGGTGAGCAGCTGGCCTGGTACGCATGGGAAGCTTTCTATCAAAGAAGTAGAGCTTCTCGCTCTATGAATTTATTTTTCAATAATATCAATATAGTAGTAGTCACATTTGATTCATTATTATCCCCATGGCCAACCACGAAATTCCAAAGCATTATGTATTTTGAAATCTAAAATTACGTCAAAACATTACGTATTCTAAATATTTTGCACAAATTTTAAGTAAAATATTTCATAAACTTTTAGTTTCAGAAGAAAAAAAATCTTTTGCAAAATTAAAAAATTGAAGTTCAGATTTGAGTCCTCAAGAAGCATAGCCCATGAAGATTTTTCAAATTTTATTTTCCAATATTTTCATGTAGATCATTAAAAATTGTCTCAAAAAACATTCAATATGAATTGGCAACACAATTGTAGAAAATTGTCCAAATAATTGTAGAACATTGGCCACAAAAAACTTAGAAGGTCCAACACCAAAAACATTTTCAAAATCTAGCAAAAACTTCTAGCCAAAAATGTTTTTCCTTGAAATTTTGGCAAATTGTTTTAAAAGAAACTTCAAAATTTTAAAAAATGAGTTAAAAATAAAAAATGAATACATCAACCCAATTTGGTTGATGCATTTTCACCTTTTGACCATATTCATGGAATGAGGTTAAACATTATTTCAATGGTCATTTTTTTAATGGCAAGTGACCCATTGTGAATCATAAAAATGATCCAAAATTTCCACCACCCAATTTGAAGTTTTGCTTGCATTTGTCATCATTCTAAAACTTATTAATATATATTTTCAAAAATTGTTTTATTAATTTGTACAAGTTTGGTAACTTATCATACAAAAACACATTTGGGTCATTATTACCCCATCCCCAATTGCTTTTCAAAGGCAACATGTTTTGCAAAAAATGTGTAAAATAATTCAAACTACAAATGTTTTGGAAACAATTATAAAGATATTTCATAGAATATACATTTTTATATTTTTTCAATTTGTATGAATTCGGTACTTTGCCATATACATAAACTTTAAGGGAAATGTTAATAAAATATTTCTCTTTGTAGCCCAATTAGATCAATATGCATGTTGATCATGGGCAAGTATATTTGAGATATTAGAATTATCCATAAAGTCGCCCTATTTTCACTTTATCTTTGGGCTTATTTTGTAAAATTGTTAAAACCAATGTGATGTGCCATTTTTGTGTTAGTTGTCATGTCCTTGTTAGTCATGACACATGAATTTGTTGGGCCAACAATAACGTTGACCAAATGTTTCCATAATAAAAATAAAATAATTATTTTTATTTTGTAAGTAAGTTTAATTATTAATTATTAATAAGTTATTAATTAATTATAATAATTTATATTTCAATAATAAATCATTTCGCAACTAGATTTAGGTTGATGGGTTATATCTGAACTTTGGACAGGTTGTAATTGCATATGTTGGTACTTGAGATGACGACCAAAATCTAGTCGATATTTTTTGACAATTAAATATTTTTTCATTTATTTGTTTTTTTTCCCCATTTTCAGGATTAGATTTAGGTTGCCATTTTTTGATGATAAACATTTTATTTTATATTTTTTCTTGGGACCAAGATTGCTAGATTGCAATTAAGGTGTGGACTGATTGTGATTGAAAATCGTGGCCATTAAAATGTCAACCAAAATCTAGTCAACATTTTTCAACGATCAAGATTTTTTTTACTTTTAAATTAGATTTAGATTGTTAAACTTTGACCAAGGTGTGAATGGCAAACTTTTCTTTGAGTGGTACCACTAACAACCACCTTACCAAAATCATAGGAAAGTTGGACCCAATTTAAGAAATAAAATTCCATCCATTTATACATTAGTTTATTTGATTAGACTAGGTGGGCTATGTGTTCCCCACCTATGCACACATTTATGAAAAATAATGAACACCTTACAATGTATAATATGCATTAACATTTTGATTCTTGAATCATTTTTGATCCATTTTTGACCCAATTCCTGACTTTTTTCTTTTAAGTGTCCTTACACTTACAGAATAAATATTTAGTACATGCAAAAGGGAATGATCCAAATTAGTCATTAAAACAACAAAAGGTGAAAATAGTTGTCATTTGTGTTTTTGACATCAATGGCTCTTTGGGGTTTCATAATCTTGATTTCAAAATTCATAACTAAATCAAAATTGATTCAATCAATTATCTATAAATAAACATCAAGTAGGTTGGCATTTGCAATATTCTCAAAAATTAATATCCAAAAAAAATTCCCAAAAAATAGATTCCTTTTATGTTCCTGATCAAAAAAATCCTTTGTGACATTCCTAAAACTTTTTCTTTATGTATTCATTTTCCACATCAAAACACAATTTTTTGTAAATTCGATTAGTTTTTTGAATTTTACATGACTTGGGTAACCTTTTGATAAATAATTTGGAATGAAAAGCTTTTTTTATGTGAGTTTTATGTTATCTTGAAGTTGGATGGGTCATAGAAATTTGGGGTGTGACATTCCTAATGGTACCACCCAAGGATAAGTTTGCTGTGAATTGGTTGCAATAAAAAAAATCTTGGCCATTGAAATAACAATTGAAATCTGATTGACATTTTTGAATGGTCAAGATTCTTTTTTTGCTTTCGGGACCAAATTTAGGTTGTTAGACTACAACTAGGATGTGGATTGGTTACAGTTGGAAATCTTGGCCAATGAAATGGTGACCAAAATTTGGTCACCACTTTTCAACGATTGAGATTTTTTTACATTATTTATTTATTTATTTAGTTCTTTCAATCTGATTAAAATTGTTGGCCTATAACTAAGGTGTGGACTACTAAAACTTTTAGCGAGAGCCAGACATTATAATGAAACAAAAATCAAATGTTATCAAGTCCCATGAGTATTTATGTATCTTACAATTTTTTGGTGTTTTGATTGTTTGTAACTTTTTGTTTTGTTTGTAATCATTAAATTACTATTGACAAAATAACATATGTCAATGTTGACATATTGCAATTTTCATGTGTTTTTCAGTTATCTACATTTTTTTACCAAGTTCAAAAAAAAATATCAAAGTGTCATTATTGTATTGATATCATTCCATGCATTGAAACCTTGGTTTGTAAGGAAGTTAAAATAGTTCAACACTTGTTATTGTCAATATCGCATTGAAATGAGGGAGTTAAAAAATTGGTTTAATATTATGTGATTGTGTGGGATACACAAGGACTATACTTATAAATGTAGTGAAGTATGTGCCCATGATGAAAATATCGCAACTAAATGTTGAAATAATGATTCACTATTCAAAATTTGATAAAAAATTATTCGTCTAAAACTAGTCTAACCTCATAATTTTTGGGGGTGTCAAGTTTTTGGCATAGGTAATTGAACTTTTTTTAATAATTTCAATGCAAGTATGCAAGTTAGTGCCAAGATTCACATGTTTTTTCTTTGTTAATATACATGTGACATGTGTGAAGAGACTAGGGTAGAATGGCAAGCGAGTGAACATTCAAGGGTTAAGATCCCTGGGGTTTAATAATCGTACATTTTTCCACCATGGTCTTCAAAGAGATTAGGTGAAGCATTAGTCAATGTTTATAACATTCAATTTTGACGAAAAATGAGATAATCGTGACACCCAAAAATGGGGTGGGGCTAATTCACAATTGGGGTTCCAAAAAATGGAAAAATGATTCTAGGACTTTTGTGGGCTATTTTTTCCAAATAACATTTACTTGAAACAAATTTAAGTGTGAAAAATTGAATAGTTTAATTTAAAATAATTCATGTGACAACGGTGAGTTTTCACATTAATATGTAATTGTGTATGAATATTTTGGTTTATAACCAAAAATGTAGAAAATCCCAAAAAATTTTGAAATGAATTTTAATGGATAATCAAACATGGTTTTTGGCAAGATTATTTCCTACACATGTGATTTGCACCTAAAGCTACACATTTTGAACACATTAAACATAATGTTTTTGTCAAATATGAGTCCTTTGCCTTGAAGCCCTTTCCTTCAAAATTTCAAGAATTTGATATTTTTGTATGATTTGGTTTTTCATCAAGTTCATCCAATGAACATGTACTTTCATAGAATGAGGCATGTTATTGTTGTACAAAAAGTTTGAAATCAATTGTATGATTTTATGCATTCCTTTTGATTCCTTTAAAAAATGTAGTTTAAACACTTTATATAGTTAGTTTACAGGACTCAAAATGACATTTACATAATACATGTCATTTTACCTATTGGCATAAAATAATCTATTACAATTATAATAGTGTAAGATAAACAAAAATCCAAAGTTGTCATTTCTAGTCCATAAAAACTTAGACATTCCTTTTTGGTACCCCAATCATGAATGGACCCAATGGTCTCAGTGTTTAAAAAAATTGGATAGAACAATGATGTTCCTATCTCCATGCCATTTGCAACCTATGAACAAACACATAAAACTTTAGGCAAGGACACCATTCATATTCTAAACACAAAATTAATAACTCAAATAAACTTGAACAACTTTTTATTATTGTTCAAATTTGAAAATTATTATGAAAAGGTGAAATTTCTTGAAATTTTTATAAGGCCAGTCACACAATGATGGGTGCATTTACAATAAGGTTTTTTGATAGTAAACCTAAAAGGTTAACATTTATGATTAATGTAGTGCCACATGGGGTAATCTTGTGACACCTTCCATCCTTCCCTTAGATCTCAAAGAGGGACATTGTGATGATGGAAGTTGTAATTTTCTCCTTCCTTTGTTTTCTTGTGTGTTGCTTGTTGTTATAAGAATTCCACGCAATTTTCTCCTTCCTTCTCTCTCCCTTGGTCATGTGTTGTTTATCTCACTTTCTCATTGTTTCACCATCATTACTAATAACGTTGAAGCTCTAGGTTTTTTCTATGTGTTTTGGTGTTGCCTAGGAACAAAGGTTTGTGAAACATGATGCCTTTCCTCTATTCATGTTGCAATTTTCCTATGTGTTAGTCTTGTTTAAGAACAAAGGTGTGTCCAACATGATGCCTTTCCCTCTATTTGTGTTGCATTTTTTGTGTGTGTTTGTGTTGGAACTTGTTTTAGAACAAAGCCATGTTGAATGCGACACCTATCCCTCCTCTGTTCATCATGGTTTTTTGCCATGTGTTCATGTTGCCCAAGAATGACGCTATATTGAATGTAATGCATGTCCTTCCTTTGCTCATGTTGCATTTTTTGTGTGTGTTTGTGTTGCCCAAGAATGAAAATGCATCAAATGTGCATCGTGTGAAGCTTGATAGTAATTGGAAGGTTCAAACTCTCTCCTTCCTCTTTTGTCACTTGATTGATGCCTCCATGGCCAAGAGAAGTTCATGATGTACTTTACTCACCATCATCGATTGCAAATACTACATTATATTTGAATCACCATTGCCAACTATAATTCAAGAAAAAAAGGTAAAAATGTCAAATTTGGAGATTCTAGGCTTGTTTTTTTTCTCCCTTTTCTTTTTATAGGTTGTTGCTATAGGAAATGCTTAAGGGAACTAGGAGTGCCTAAGTCTTTTTTAGTGCACTTGTTTTTTTTTTCCTATCATCCTAAACCTCCATTGCCACTCAATTTTACCTACTTCTTTTATGTTACTTACATTGGTTTTCCATTACCACTTACAGATATCATGGATGAATGCAAACAAGGTAACATGAGCCACACTTGCCTGTTTAATAGATTATTTTTGGGAGAATATTTTTTGAAACAAATTTTAAAAAGTTTTCAATTTTTTTTTCAAAATTCTATAAAATTTTCTTTATGTTGTTATGTCAAGGTTTATGTAAAATATTTCAAAATATATGTAATTTTAAATTTTTTTGAAATTTATTTATCAGTTTTTTTAATGCTAAAAAACATGCATTACAATGTTTATTGAATGCTTTTGAGAGCTTTTTATTCATCATATATCTTTTAGATTAATCCACATGTTTCAATGATATAATATAAACCTTATGATATTAAAAAATCTTATACTTTTAACACCAAATTAAATTATCATTTTTAAACATGAAAAATTAAACACATGTTACACTTGTTATGGTTTGGGTTAATGTGACTACACCTAGACATCCTATTATTTCATTTTTCAATGTTTCAAGATTTTGTTGCAAGGAAGCTTGTGAAATAAATCTTGTTACTGATGAATCTTTTCCATGTTTGGGAAACTCCAAGAACATTTAAAACCTTCCACCATCAATTAACCATTATCAGAAAACAACTTTTTTTTCAAGCAATTAATTTGCCTAAACACTCCCATCAACCCTGTGCTTCTACTTTTTAAACCCTAAACCCATTACCACTTATAGACATTATTCTTTCCTTTGTCTCTATTTTTTCCTCTTCATTTCCACTTGTAGACAATCTTTTTCTTATCTCATATGTCTCTTTATTTCTAGACATCTATCTTTTCATTTCTAAACATTTTGAAGTTCTTCCTCACTAGAAATCAGCCATTAATTGAATTTAGCTTCTTTCTCTCGGTTAATTTGCTTAAACATTTTTCTTTCTTTTACCTCTATTCTTTAAACCCTAAACCCATTACCACATGCCAACATTCTTCTTTCCTTCGCCTCTATTCTTTCTTTGCATTGTCCTTACCTTTATTCCATCTCTACATTGCTAATTGTAAACAATCTTCCTCTCGTTTCATTTGTCTTTTCACTTTTACATCCCATGAACCAATCTTTCCCCATAAATTAGCCACTAGTTGAAAACAATTTATTTCTCCCAATTAATGTGCTAGAACACTTTTCTTTCTTTTGCCCCTTAGCTTTTTAAACCCTAAACCCATTACCATTTGAAGACATTCTTCTTTCCTTTGCCTTCCCTTTTTAAAAAAATTGCTGCTTATAGAAAATCTTTTTCTTATTTCATTTGTTTCTCCTCTTCTAGACTCTTGGAGCTTTTCTTTCACCATCTTGATTACGGTCCAAAACCCCAACCCCTCTCCTTTATTCTTGTTAAGAAAAATCTTGCAATTTGGTTAGGACATGTCCAACCCAACCCCTCTCCTTTATTCTTGTTAAGAAAAATCTTGCAACTTGGTTGGGACATGTCCAACCCAACCCCTCTCCTTTATTCTTGTTAAGAAAAATCTTGCAACTTGGTTGGGACATGTCCAACTCAACCCCTCTCCTTTATTCTTGTTAAGAAAAATCTTGCAACTTGGTTGGGACATGTCCAACAAGTTGCATCCTTGCCATTCTTTGTTGTCTAGCAATTTTTTTGTTGTGTAAATGTGATTCTTAAGCCAAACCCTCTATAGCCTAAAGGATGGGCTTGAAATTTTACTCTAAAATTATTGTGGAAGAATTCACTAGTAGCCCTAATTACAGTAGTAGACCAGGCTTGGTTGAACCTAGTTCTATGCTCATTTTCAATATTTCTTTGAGCTATTCGCTCAATTGGAGTAAGTTTATTTTGAACCCTTCTTAATCTTTTCTCCTCTCTTTCTTTTGCTTACAATATTCACTTCTAAACAATGGGTACATCTTAAAGAGAACAAGGGATATCAATAAGCACACCATTATGTACACTAATATCTATTGCCTGTTATTTATAAGGGTTCATTATGAAATACTCAACTTGAGAACCATCTACTATACACCCCAGTAGGTTGCACAGTTTAAGGTTTTTAGGCCCAAAAAGAAAAACAAAATCTATTTCTAGCAACCTACTAAACTAGGAAACAGACTGTTGTTAGAAATGGATTATTTGCTGGAAATAGTTTAAGATTCAGAGAAAACAAGAACGGGAATGTACATCCTCGATGGGTTTAGGGTTTACTTTGAAAAAAATCCTCATCTTAGAGGCAAAAAGAGTAAAAAGATGAATTGCATTTTGTTGCAAGGGACATGTAAGCAGTTTTCCCTTGCTTTAAGTTCTACTACAAAAAAAAAACCTTATGTTCCTGCGAGATGATAGAGGCAAAGACCTGTACAGAAGAGGAACTTCCCCTCTTCAAGTTTCCTCCTAGTGAAGAAAACCCGATTTTTCCCTTAGGAGATGATGGAGGGGAAAAAAAGAAAGAAAAACAAGACTAAGTAGAGAGGGGATTTCAATCTCCCTTCCAACTACCACGGGGATTCCATTATAGTTTCAGTTTTCCACAAAGGGGAACCTCCAAAAGTTTCTCGTGCATGTACTCAAGGCGTCAGTTGGAGGATTAGAGGCAGCTTGAAGTTGCTTTCAACCAAGTCTTTCTTAGGATCTATTAAGCTTCAAATCAACTACCGCTCAATTATTGGTGACCTGCTCACTTCTGGATACACAAAATCCCAGATGAAATTTCTTCCCGTAGCTAGTTTGTATGAAATGTTCGATTGGGCCAAAGAAAGAAAATTCTAAAAGAGTTCATTTAATCTTCCACAATAATATGTGAATCCTTGAAATGTTTTGAAGTGTCAGAAAATTCCTACTCATGGGCAAGGCAATTCTTCTTACATTTCACACCTGGGAGATCTCTAGAAAGAGCAAATCAACAAGTTCTAGCAAGTCTAACCTCAAATGACATTTTCTGCTGCTGTAAAAATCCCAACTTGTTCAAAATTGATATGAAATGAACTTGTTCAAAACTACTTCAAACTTCATTCACATTCAACCGCAAATCAATGCACAAACAGACTTGAAATAACCTTAGTGAAATTGGCAGCTCCGGTCTGCATGCATACCTTAAAAAATGGCTTCATAAGACATCACTACTTAGAACAGTCAGCGATCCTGAACTAGCTCGACACAGCTGCAACTCCATTTCTTGAAGGGAAAAATTAGTTAAGCACTGGTTAGGAATGTAGCCACAGATTGCTCTAGTGCAAAGGGTGGGTTACTGTTCTTGGAATGGTCGACGTCCCAATTCATGATTCCCGCAATAATGTTGCGCAACTGTTGGGCTGCGGCAATGAAATCGTTGCCTTGCAGTCCTCGACCGCCAACTTCCACACTCACAAGCACCTTATTACTACTGGATTTAAAACTCGCCGCAACTGTGTTGAATCTGTTCACATACTCGCTCTGGGTGGTCAGACCGTCACCGTAGAATTGGTAGTTCACATAGTCGATCACAGAACCGTAGTTCGCGAACAAATCCGCGTATATAGACAAAGTGTCGTCAAATGGAGCTATAGACGCCACGCTGATGGTGTTGGAAGATTTCAGGGTAGAAATCAACTGCCCAATGCAACTGGTAAAAGTCGCACTGCCGGAAGGAAAGGTCTCGTAATCGATGTCGATTCCGTCCAGAGAGTAAGTCGACACGAGGCTGGTGATCGACGACACAGCATTGCCGACCCACTCGGCAATGCTTGCAGGATCGTACCAGTTCACCGGTTGACTGGGGTCGCTATCGTTTATAAACTGAGTGGCGCCTGCCAGGCTGACCATGAGCTTGACGTTGGGATTCTGTTGTTTGAAGAGTTGGGCGGACTGAGAATCCAGACTTGTGACCCAATACGGGGAGAAGTTTCCGTTCTGCGGGTTGCCTGACGCATCGGCGTCAATGGCGAACGCGAGAGGGAAAATGAATTGTACGGCAGGAAATGCGGATACGGTAGTTTGCAAGTCTGAGAATTGTAGACTCGTATCACCATTCGCGCCCATGTAATCGATCAAGAGAGCGCCGTTACTAGATGATGAGCCTTGCAGCAGTGAACGACCACGTAATAATTGCTGCAGATGTCGAGTTCCTCCGTCAACTGCTGCATCTCCCGGCTTCTGTATAGTCGAAGCCCCGACACGATTTAGCACGATGACCAGGATCAAGCCTAGAAGGATTGCAGCAAAGAACTTCTTACTGGAGCCTGCGCCAACGCCAGCCATGTTAGGTGCAGGCAGAAGTTGGGTATCCTAGATTTCGAACCTCGACACAATCTGAATTACAAGAGCTGAATCTGGCTTCAAAGTTTAGATCTCCAAGCGGAAGTTCATGAAGTCAGAAACTGATCCTGCATGAAAGGATTAGCAGAATCACAAGCACATACATAAGATGTCCAGGCCAACCATGAGATGCTACGACCAGACACGAATTGGTCAATGAATTCTGCAGGTTATACTTATCGACATAAGAAGCGCGTGATAAGCTGTGAACGCGGCAACAATATTATATAAACATATCATATTATATTTCGACTACAGTCACCCAAGATCACAGCGCGTTTTTTAAATGCAAAATTCCTGGCAATGCAAGCAAGTCTTGAAGTAGTCTTCCTTAGTGTAGGACCACAAATTTAATGGAAGTTTCATCATCGGGTCTCGGTAGTTGATGAACAAGTTTCCTCAGACAGAAACACACACAATTTTTTATGTACAAGCTGACCCTTTTTTGCACATGGGTGGAAAAATATTGTGAGTACTGTCTGGTGGGGGAAAACCGTCACACACTTTCCTTCTCTGTGACTAGGCTACAATTAACCCTGCAACAGATCCTTCCGCAGATCATCATTCAGGTCAGTCACGGCCTGTATCCTGCAGCTGATGATGTTCGTAGGGTCTTTGCTGGTTCTGTTCAATGTTGTCCTTGTTGCACTCTTTTCTTGGCAAGGAAGGATCTTTCAGGCCGATTCTCTTTGAAAATTCGTGCTTGGTGATTGATACCTGGATTGAAATCTGCTTACTTGGTTTTCACTGGAAAGAATGATTCTCATTCATTTGAGCCTATCCCAAAAAATCAAAAATCAAAAATTCTGAGAACCCGTCCAAAGTAAAACATACCCACAGATCATTCTCAATTCTAAGGATCTGGGGTTAATGGGTTACCTAGTCTAGGGATTATGAGGATCTAGGGTTAACGGTTACCTAGTCTAGGGATTATGAGGATCTAGGGTTAAGAGTTGCCTAGTCTAGGGACTGTAGCTAGTATGGAATCCATATTTTATTAGTTGTTGATGCATCCCAAATCTCCATAATTTTTCTTCAATGAGTCACTTTGAATATCACTATTTTTAATGCTCCCCAACATAAACCCATACCCACGCCAAAATAAATAAAATGAGGATGCACATTGAAAAATGGAATGCCAATTGGAATAAACATTCCATTTTTTGAAACACACGCCCACCTTCCAAACAGTAGAATTTTTTTTTTTGCCTAGAGTAATGTGCCATCCAATGGCACTAAAAAAATCAATGCTGGTTTTTACATGGTAGGTAAGGTCCTAGAGGGAGAGCAGTAGTCAAGTATATGGCATGTGTGACATGGAGCTGAGTGTTGGTCTGGTTTTGGTAACACGTTTCCTCATGGTGATACTATTTGAAACTTCCATCTCTTGGTGAACGTCCTTTAGTGTGGAACAGAAACATCATATTTTTAGTATTGAATGAATACTCTAATACCTCAAAAAACTAGAAATTTTAGTTTAAATTTTGACTCTGAAATATCTTTGAAATATTTTATTTGAAAGTTGATAAAATCAAATCTGACCCAAAAAGATAGTGGAATATAATATTCCTAAACATATGTTTAAAGAACCTTCATAAAATATGTCATGTTTTTAAAAAACTTTTCAAAAATAAGAGTCCTAAGGGTGATAACACAATTAAAAAACCTATTTGGAATATCATAGTTGTAAGTTTTTTGAATTGTAGATGAACTTAACTTGTAAAATCATGTGCAACATTAACATTCTCAAAATTTGAATTATCCTTTTTGTGATAGAATTTAATGAATATCATATTTTTAAAAATGAATGAATTTAAAGAAAAACATGAACTCATAATGGACTTTTGAAATGATGACATTGTGTTTGTCATGTAAATAAAATGAAAAATGCAAACTCAAAAATTATGTCATAGTAATGTCAAAATAAAAAGTGAGAAAATAAATCACCATCAATTTAAGAATTTAAAAATAAGATACAATGAAACTTTCAAAATACCAAGAAATTTTGATTAAAAGAAAATTCCATGATTTTTTCCATTTTTTCATTATTTCTTGTTGGGCATGACTAAACGCCATACCCAAAGTTGTGCACTTGTTGCACCATAACTTAAAATCATTAATTTTATTTCATTTGTTCCGTGTGATTGTCTATTGTTTGTTGTCTATTGTAGGTTTTAGGCCCTGTTGTCCATGTTTTTTCTGCACAAACTCTATTTCTTTGTTCAAATTTTGTTTTGACTTGTGTCCTTCTCTCTTAACAATGAATTTTTTGTGGTAATTGAAAAGAAATTGCCAATTTAGTTTGGTGGCTGATGATTTTGATCTCATGGCTAATAGATTATGGTCACTTTGTTATTTTTTCCAAGGTTTTAAAAAATGATGTGACATACCATTTTTACATCAATTGTCTTGTTAATGTCATGATGTATACATTGGGTTGTCGAATAAACCAAGATGTTGACCAAAAGCTCTCATAATAAAATTTAAAATTTTATTTTTTTTATGTAGGTAAGTTCTTATTATTAGTCATTATTAATTTAAGGACTAATTATAGGTACCAATTTTTAGTCAACAAAGGTCCACCATGGTCATACTCTCGTGGCAATGAAAGCCCAATCTTGAAAAAAAATTTAAAATTGACATGATGTTGGGCTACACTAATGTTGGTACTAATGTGACACGACAAGGCAAATGTTGATAACCACATTTTTCTCAATTGCTTGCAAGACAGATGATAGATGAAATCTTGGCACCATAAATTTAAGATGTACACAACCATAAACTTTAATATATTTGATTAAAAAAATTGAATGTTCAAATGAAAAATGTCACAATGCTTGCTAAAAAATGAATATTCCATAATAGAATAAATTTGATTGCTTGAACAATAATATTCATTTTAGGCTCCATGTGAAAATTGTTATTAGTAATAAATAACATGAAAAAATAATATTAAACTTAGTACTAACTATCAAATTCCTAGTTGCAACTAATGTTATACGATTTTTTTGATTGCAATTTTGACATTGTAAAATTTATTTGGAGGTTCTCTGAATAGAGGGAGGGGGGGGGGGGGGGGGGTTTGGGCTTGTTTTTTCCAATTTTTTGTTTCTTTGGTTTTTTTTTTTAAAAATTTTTTAAAAT